>LSQA01000085.1_pt1 | contig 16025 bp, 17 predicted proteins | sample 651271 | NCBI WGS metagenome assembly LSQA01 (sample SAMN04438314, study PRJNA306036) | termite gut metagenome | isolation source: viral DNA filtered from gut of termites from termite colony 3 | host: Coptotermes formosanus | place: USA: New Orleans, Cypress St. | collected 2013-06-21 | reverse complement strand
TCCACAAAGTCTTGAACCGTCCCGGTGTTTCCCAAAGAGAGCCATGCGTCATAGGCCGAATCGCCCGTGTCTCCTTTTTCTCCTTTGAGAGAAGCGATAAAATCGGCCTCCGTCCCGGTGTTTCCCAAAGAAATCCACACTTCATAGGCTGAGACACCCTGTAACGAATCAAGAAAATCTTGAGTGGTTCCAGTGTTTCCGGTTTCCAGCCAGATTTCGTAGGCCGAGGCACCATCCGCGCCGTCCTCTCCCGGTTCTCCCTTGAGCGAGGCGATAAAATCGGCCTCCGTCCCGGTGTTTCCCTGAGAAAGCCAAATCTGATAAGCCGAGACCCCCGGTGTTCCCTTTAAAGAGTTTAGGAAATCTTGCTCTGTGCCGGAATTGCCCTGCATAAGCCAAATTTGATAGGCAGAAAAGCCGGGAGGGCCTTGACCGTCTCCTCCCCCGCCCCCGCCCCCGCTTGTCGCCGAGCCTGCGGTCATGACTAAACGATAATAACAAGTGGAGGAAGTGCTCACCAGCAAGGTGGAAAAAGCGTCCGTTTCGATGCGATATACTCCCGTGCCAAATGCAGTTGTATCCTGTAGAGTAAGTTGGTCAAACACCGTTGTAATGGGGTAAAATTGGCCATTATTTTGCAATGCTCCGGCCAAAGTAAATGAACCACTTGTTTCCAAAAAGCATAAATTTGAATTCGGCGTTTGTATGCGCCCATCAGAGGGCAATAAAGTTCTTGCGGTATTAATTGTCATTTAAGACTACCCTCCTTTCATATTTGGCTCTCTTAGACGATTGCAGTGATATTCCGAGCACCTCATCAAGCACTACAAGCCTCCCAAAGAACCGATTTTCTTCTCTCCCAACAATTGGAGTTTTTTATAGTTTTTGCCGTCGCCGACAACCCAGTTTCCTCGAAGGTCTTTGATTCCAAAATATCCCGTCAATCTTCGAGCCGATATGAAACCTTCTTTGTTAATATCTGTGACACGCACCTTGTCAAATATAACGTAGATTATGTTTCAAATCTTAGGCTAGGAACCTTTAGATTCTTGCGGTGATGTGAATATCACTACAATTGTCTAAATGAGCCTTGTTAATTTGTAGTCAGACGGAAAAATACCGGGTCAGTCGGTATCACCAACACGGAAGAAAAACCCTCCGTCTGAATTTGAAAAACCCCTCCTGCCGTCAATGAAGAAACGTTTTGTTTTGTCAAAGGACTATAGAAACTTGTAATTGGATGCAAAGTTCCATTCGCCAGCAACGCCCCTTGTACCAAAGAAGGCGGCGCACCCGGAATTTCCAAGAACAACTTGTTCCTCTGTGTTGTGTTAATCGCCATAGGAGCGGTTATTTCTTGTCTGGCAGTAGTGATTGTCATCTTCCCACTCCTTTCATGCTATATGTTGTGGATTAATAAAAATAAACCACTATATCTTGTGGTCATAAAACCGATAAAATTCGACTTTTACTCTATAGGGTTGGGTGTACCTTCCCATTACTGAAATATGTCAGTCGCTGAATAGTTTTTCCCTCATCATTGAGAAGATAGGCTTCATTATCGAATGCCTGCGTTAAGACTTCGGTCTTGGTGCAATACTGAATCGCCGCGACCGTACCTTGAAAAAAGTCGTCCTTCTTGAAATTAGGTAAAATGTCTACCTGTGTGATTCCATCGATGAAGCGCCATGCGCCTCCATCTGAGCCTTGTTTAAATTTGAGAATCATGTCTAAAAATATTTGTCTATAGGGAGGCTTCCTCTCCAAGTTTCGCATTAATGGCCTCCAACGACTTCGCCATCTTCTTTATATCCCTCTGCATTGACAAAATCTTCTTACCCTGTAATTCATGTTCATCGGTAGAGGTCTGATGGTTCTGCGCAATAGCCGCCTTTTGTTTTTGGTAGTTTATCAGGATAGGAATAAGCGCACCGCCAATCGCGGGAATTGCGGCAATTAAAGCGGTGAAAAAAGTTTGAATGGTCATGGCGTGTATGCCCTCCTTTGGATTGAATTATAGGCTCTTTTAGACAATTGCAGTGATAAAATCAAAAACAACCATCAATTTATATGTCATCTTCCTTTCAAAAAAGGGAGTACACATCATTTAAGGCTTGAGCCACAGCCCCATATAAATTTAGTTCTTATAAAAAGCTAAACTTCTAGCAGCGTTAATATCTCTCACTTAGGGTTTTTGAAAATCACTACTATTGTCTAAAAAAGCCATTATTTACATTCTCTCAATGTCGTTGCGGATTCTACGAGAAATTCTTCGAATTCCTTTTTCGCTCCGGGATTCTCTTGAACTAGTTTGTTCAATATGGAAAAAATTGTCTTGTTATACGCGGACTGCTTCTCCTTCATTTCATTCATTCGTTTTTGTTGTTCATCAAAAAAATCGAACCTCTTCATGAGATTGCGTATCCCTGGCAAAACCCATTTTAGAAAGGCGAAGACAGTGGTTAAGGCCCCCACAAAAGTGGCTACCGTTAAAACCCAATTTGACACTTCGTGAAATTCCATAAATCTTCTCCTTCCATATATTTTGACAAATGTAGTGATAATATGCTTTTGGCTCTTTTAGATAATGGTAGTGATATTCAAATCATCACTACTTTCATCAATTCATATGCCGTCTATCCCAAGGATAGTTCACATCATTCAAGAGTTGAGCCAGACCCCCAGTATTACATTGTAATTAATTGCTTCGGTGGAGGGGCTAAAGCCTCGTCCTCGTCCAAAAGATATTCTAATTGACTCAGACGCTCCATGGCCGAGCCGTTGACCATCTTATATAAATCGTCGTCTTCGATATGCAAAAACTCCGGCTTCCAAATATGTCGCGGCGGGAGGTCGAGCAGAACGGGCACGTCATAGGTGTTCTCTTCCCTCTTCTTATTGCGTATCTTAGAAAGCGTAATGCGAGCATAAAGAAGCGCCTGCGGAAGAGAATAGTCCACTATCGTCGTGTAAAGCAATTCTTCGTCCGTGGGATTCATGCGTAAGATGGTTTTTTCAAACTTCTCCTCATTTAATCGTCGCGCCTGACGTGACCAATCGCGATGGGAAAAGGAATAGAGTTGAGGGTTTTTGTCAGGCGTTAAATCATGATATTTACCCAACATGTATAGATATGTCCCTGAAAAAAACATGTATGAATAAGTTATATAAGGCCGGAAATTTTCTTCGAGTTCCGGGCAATAACAAATCGTATGGTTTTGATTAAAAGAAGCGAAGGGAAACTTATCCTTACCCGGTATATGTCTATTATAAACGAGATAATCTTCTCGCTGATACCCCCCAAGATAAAAATCCCGAAACTTTATCCGCTGATTATCTAACATAGCCTCTAATACGAGAAGTTCAAATACCTTGGTTATGGCTCGTAAAGCCTTCGTCGGCAAGACGAGATGTTGTTTCATAATCTCATAATACCGTTCGCGTGAAAAAAGAGGAATGCCCTCCGCGTTCATCTGAGCACGACGAAACGTCTGATGCTTCCACGACGGAGGACAAAAATATGGATAGTTTTCTAAAGTTAGCTTCTCGCGCGTCTTCGGATGGATATAAGAACGGTTCATGGAGAAGAAGGTTCCGAATTTGAAGTTTATCTTCTTGCCCTCTATTTGAGCCTGCTTGACCGCCTGCTCGAAACCCGTGATATAATTCAGAACTTGTAGCCATGAGAGGAAATCCATCACGAGATACATTCGTTCCGCGAACTGTTTGCGAGAAATATATTGGAGCTTGAAGGAATCCATGTCCTTGAGTTCCTTACGGTCAATATAAGGCATGAGGCTTCTTCTCCTTATAAAAAAATAGGTTCGTGGATAGTATAAACGGAAAATAGCCAAACCCCACCACAATTTTTCACTGTGGTGGGTTGTTTTGTGCTTTTTATTTGGCTGGGCACACTCGCAATCACTTTTCGGTTGCGCCTTGGCATTACGCCCAATTCTCTTCACAGTTCAAGCATCTCATTTTGTAGTCCTCCTTTAGTCTCAGGGGTGGCTGGAAAGTCGCCTTCCCCTGCTAATACATTATAGCACATTAATAACAAATTGCAAGCGTTTCCATGAAAATCCATTGAATCGACTTGCGGTTTTGCCTGTAATAAATAATCAGGACACGCTTTTCGTAATTGTATTAACCGCCATGCGGCGACTTTCTGGTTGTCACGCCAGATGTCGCTTTTAGACAATTGCAGTGATAAAATCAAAAACAACCATCAATTTATAAGTACACATCATTTAAGGCTTGAGCCACAGCCCCATATAAATTTAGTTCTTATAAAAAGCTAAACTTCTAGCAGCGTTAATATCTCTATCTTCGATATAACCGCAATCACATAAACAATAATCTGATTTTATAAGTCTTGATTATTTTTGAGTCCCTCTTTTCATTTAGGGTTTTTGAAAATCGCTACGATTGTCTAAAAGAGCTAAGTATTATTTCATATAATGGTAGACTTTTCAAAAAGCCCTGAAAGCCTTGTACGTTAATGGTTTGCGGGTTTTGTCACCCTGTCGTCCCTGTCGGTAGTTTGCTATCTTTGTGTTTTCTTACTTCTTTTTGACATCTTTCACACCTTGTTTGATTAGATTTCAATCGTTCAAATATCCGGCCACATTCAGAACAAAAAGCTATTTTTTTCTGTGCCACCTGACAATTTGAACAGACGCTTCTCCTCCAATCCTTTGAAAAAAAGATGTGTCGGCACTTCCTGCATTCTCTGATTGTCTTATCCTCCAAAGATTTGAAATATAAGATTAAGTTATCAAAATCATGTACGAGTAGAATCGACTCATCGGTTGGGATTGGTTCAAAGGGAAGAATATGTTTCACGTCATATTTTTTACCGGGTAGAAGTTCTAAAAGTTCAGGGAACTTGTGAAATTCCGAATAGACCTCTTTGATTTTGTTTTTATGTACCTTCGCCAAACGAAAGACCTCTGCAATCGGTGTATTACATCTCAATCGCTTATCAGAATATACTCTCGTCGGCTGAGTCGTCACGGAAAGATTGATTCGATTGAAACGAGCTATAACTAAAAGCGTAAAGAGAATCTTTTGACTGTCTTCGGTTGCCGCAATCTTTCGAATCAGTTCTAAATCAACTTGTGTAATTGGCACCGGGTCGTGCGAACGCAGGGGGAGTGCGGCGTTTGCCAGAGCTATATTCATCAGTTGCCAACGTGTCGTCGGATTAAACTGCGGGTTTGTTAAGGATAAAATATGAATCAGAGTCGGTTTAATTAAATGTTCTGGAAGCTGTGTGCTTAAATACTTTGCAATTATGACCGCTTCTTGCGCAGTATAAATGTGTGTCTTTGTCGCGGAAAGTGAATTTTTGGCAAATTCTTCTTCGTTAAAGATTATTCTTTGTGGCATTTTAGTTTTCCTCACTTTCTTTGGTATGATGCGGAAGCGGTTCTATCAAGGAGACTAACTGCTTCGGAGTTAATGGTACCATCGAATATGATTTGAACAAATGCTCAATTGAAGCCGATTCTTCGGAAAACGTCGGAAACTTTGGAATCTGGTTTAGATTAGAATAAAGATTCCTAATTATCGCCTGTGCAAAGATTTCCCATATGAAGGTGAGTGCCGCCTTTTTGTTTTGAACATAGACAAAATAAACCGCCAAATCGCCCGGATTAGATAAGGACAATGCCCTTTCAACCAAGTGAGAGTAGGAAGAGTTGGAGGCGCGTAAACCTTTGAAATCTTTAAAGAGTTGATTAATAGCCTGAAGGTCTTCCTGTGGTGGTACATAAGAAGGATTCTTCATAAGAGGTCGCGCGAATGATTGTAGGTCAGGTATTTTCTGTGACGTGTACTGCTTCAGATGCTTCTCCATATAATGGCAGATATTGTTCATGACACAAGGAGTATCTATCACCGGGCACGGAGGCGGCTCGGGTAAGGCGTGGGACTGTATTTCCCACTTTTTATAATCGTCTCGAAGCTTCGGATAACGATAGATGAAAAAATACGGTTTTTTAGTCGCGGCGATACTGTTGTTGAATTTGATTTGTGCGACGAGTTTTGGAGTGTTCTGAACTCGAAACGGTTGCGTGGTTCGGTGGAGGGCTGAACGCTCTTCAACAGTTAGCGTTTTATAGGTTGCTCGGGGGAGAGTTTTTTCTTTTACCCACCATGAGGGGTAGGGATTCGATTTTATTCCTTTTGCCTTCGTTAATACCGTCTGTTTCCAGATACTTTAACACCGATTGAAAATCGGTCGGACTAGACTATATCATCACCCTATAACTAGTTTACAGGGGCACAGCGCTTCCCAAGTGAGAGTTTCACTCACAAGGTACTTCCTTTCGGAATAGTCGTTAAACCTTCCAAGACTCTCTTGCTTTTCGATAATTGGCAAGCATTTCCTCTTGGCTTGGCAATGAATCGTCATGTATGAAATGGGAGGGAATCAGATGGGTCACTTTCTTTTATAGAGAGAGAACCTACCATCTAGTTTCCTCCTTTCTTCTATACTTAGATATTTTCATTTAGCAGAAAGATTGTTTTCTTTCCACACCCACATTTGTGGTTCACTGTGTTTTCATCTTCTAATTACTCAGAAGCGCGACAAGACTTTCTAAGTCCATCGATGCTGTTTCCTTGATGCTTTCTCGTCAGTTTCAATCGTGTAATTATCGCCTCGTATTCCGGCGAACCTTCTTCAAACCGAGCAAGCAAAGCATAAAAGGAAGTGGAATAATTCGTCACCTGTCCAATGGTGGAATTAAATGTGTCTAAATCTGCCTTGGGAAGCTTCTTCGGCGTAATTTTAGTTTTATTCCCTGCGGCTTGTTTTTCGTATGTAATTCCCAAAGAAGGGAATATTGATTTATAAATTAGGGGATTGTCGGTGGTTGCTACGATGTCCCCATCCCAGTCACTCTTTAACACCGTCTGTTTCCAGATACTTTAACACCAATTTAATGGTCGGAATGGACTATATCATAAGAAGATACCATATCTTCCCTCTGGCGCTTCCCAAGTGGGAGTTTCACCCACAAGGTATTTCCTTTCGGAATAGTCTCTACACTACTATATATGCGTCTGCAACAACACGAGAAAGTGTTGTATATGGAACGTTTAAGTCTTTTGAGATTCGATACTTAGAAACTCCTTCAGAATACAACCTCGACTTGAAAGTTTCCATTTGTATCTCACCTCCTTGATAATATATAATAGCACGGTATTGCCCTGTTGGGTTTCTACCGTTAGCAAAAAGAAACACATTCTTTTCACACCCTGTATTTACAGGTTCACCAGATTTAACGCGGACGGTTGTGACGGTCTATCCGCGTGTAGAATGCAAGATTCGTCTCTCGCACAATACATTATCCCCCCCGTTTGATATTTGAAAAGAGGATGGGGTTCTATGGTTTTCAGGGGATTGCATTCCGACCGCCACGTCAATGGCGCTCTGAATGCGGTTATGTTGATGCCAGTCGGATAAAATGGTGCACTACAACAATGCGGTGGTATGTATCCCGTCACTGGCTGGCCGTAAAGATGTTGTACGAAGGCGAACAGGTCGGGTATCATAATGGAGTAGTTTCCATGAAAGAAAAGCTTCCCCATATATGCCTCTCGAATCTTTTTGTTAAAAGAACGCTTCAGAGAAGATTGAATGTACGGGTCGCCGATTAGGGCGGGATTTAAAATCAGCGCCTTCGCTATCGGCGGGATATTACGTAAAGAGGGAGTGTTGGCCGAGGTCAACGATGATAAAAGATATATCAGGGCATTTTCTGACTTTTGCGTTGAGGAATTAACGATATAAGAAACTGTTTCTTTGGAGAGGACTTCAATATCCCCTTCCCTTATGTTCAAACCTTGGAGAAACTGATAGTTCGAGGTAAAGTATGAAGGGTCCCGCTTCGGCGCGACGCGCGTTACCCCCCAATGATTATTATTCTCCTCAGTCAGAGTCAAATAATGCTCCATGGATTGATAGGCATCAGCTAATTTAAACATTGATTTAGTCAGAATTATATCGTGATTGCATATATTGGCAGGCTGACCGTAATAATCTTCAATATCAGGGTCATGCGGAAAATCGTGAAAATCCATCGTGAACAAACATCCCTTTAAATACGGCGCTCGAACGATAAAATACGAAGGAATATAAACAAGTTCTAATTCTTTCGCCCACTTTTCAGCCAATGTCGGATGAATTAATCCACACCCATCGAAGAAATTTTGTTCAAAATCGACGACTCTCTCTTCGATAGACTCTCCATTCGAAGAAGCCGGGTCAGGATAGATATAATCTAACTTATGTTGAATAATTTCTTCGTAATCTGCGATGAGTAATGGCTTTGGTTCGGACACTATATGGGTTGCAGAGGCCGCTAAACCAGAATATGCATTAAACTTGTGCGTCTGAATTTGAAAGGCCGGATTACGCGAATTGTTCAAGAGGGCATATAAGGCCGGAAATAAGGAGGTCGGCACGAAAGCCACCGTGTTAGTTCGAGCCATTCCCGCCGAGCACAAAATTCTTGTATAAGGTATATCATTGAAAGTTAGATTTTTTAAAGTTTCGGTATAGTGATATTTTTTGTCGAATTGTATTAGAAGATATTGTGGTATATATAAGAGAGAAGAAATTTTGTGAGATTTAGTCGGGGCTTCCTTTACTTCGGAAAGATACTGCTGATAAAGTCCGGGGGTAAAAGGGTGATTGGTCAAGGTTCGGATGTGTCGAAGAATCTGCGAATCACCCAACGACACCAATTCACCCGTTTGCTGTAACTGCGATAATGTTCGTTGAAGATTATATTCTTCATTTTTTACAAGGGAGCTGTTGAACTTCGGAATTAAAAATTGTTGGAGTTTCCTCATTCTACCTCCTGTTTTATTCATTTTTTACATTTTTATGAAGAGAGAGAGCATCTCAACCCTCTCCCTCCGTTGTTGCTACGACCGCTTCTTCTTTTTTCGCTGCATGAGGAATCTTCTCTTTGGAAACTTCCGGCGACGGTTCGTCGATGATAATGTCGATTCCCGGCCCTTTCGTCGGAAGCTCGGCGATGAGTGCGTGACGTTCTTCCGTGGCCAACCCGACATCCTCATTTTCAGCCTCATTGACCATTTTGATTCCCTGCTCTTCCATCTGCTCCTTAACGGAGGCCTGTTCCTCGGCAGAAAGTTTATTCATTCCTTCTTCGTTGGGCTTAAATACGGGATTGTTGTTCATAAACTGTGTGAACAGATTCGGATTTTTTTTGGCGATTTTTGCGAGTTGGCGACGACGAGCGCGGTTCGGTTTTTGGTTGGGTTTAAAATCTTCTGTGTTTACCTTCAATTAATTATCTCCTTCTTTTTTTATTGCGTAATTTCTAAAAACTTTCACTGGTAAAACTCTGGGTGTCGCAGATAAAAGGATAGAATAGGCTCCAACTCCGACAGCCAATTAATTATGTACCCGTTTTCAGGAACATCCTGATTATAATCCGTATCCTTCCCGTTCTTCTTTAAGATTTTTAGGGGCGCTTTCGAGGATAGACAAGAACTTCGGTCGTCTATCTGAATGTCACATGGAAAATCTTTCTTATGAGGAAAGGGAGTGCACGGGAAAAAATGTACCTTATAACCGGGAAACATCTTCCGTTTGAATTCGTTATAGGTGTCCGTGCCTCCGGTGCCCAAGACGACATCGAAATATCGAAACAGGGTCGCCTCTAAAACGAAAAAAGACGAGTCTATCTTCAGATGAGATTGGAACGTCGGGTCGTCATAGATGGCCGCGTCATACTCGGGTATGACGGAAGTGAAGTTCCAAGTTTTGTTTTGTAGTACAAGTTTTTGCACTTCTTCGCTGGTTAGATTTGGTCTATATGTACGAATGACGGCTTCGCTTGTGTTAAGAATCGTGTCGTCAAGGTCAAATAAAATTCGGGGTCGCACATGTTTTACCTCCTTTATACTTCTTTTGCGGGGGAACTTTATCTATCGTGCACCCCTATCATATCCATATTATATCACAAAAAGGATTTTCTGTCAAGGATGTTTTTGCAGATTCTTGACAAAACTTACATCTATAATTATATTATAATATAAGAGTTGGTTTCTGTCAAGGAATATTTTGCGAAGTTCAAAACCGCTTAACACTATGGAGGGCGACTAATGAATGAGAGAGGAAATTATTCGGTCAGACATTAACAAAGTGAAAATGTCCAGTCTACAAGGTTGTGGCAGGCGGTAAATTCTGGGAAACCCAGTTGAAATTAATGCCTGCCTGCGCGGGAGAGGGGGCGGCCGACTTATCCACCCTCTGGTTTAGAGACCAAGACGACTATAACGAATTCAAATGGAAGATGTTTCCCGGTAAGGTATATTTTTCCCCGCACACTCCCTTTCCTCATAAGAAAGATTTTCCATGTGACATTCAGAAAATCCCAGTTCAACGTATATTGAGTTTCGAGAAGCACAAGGCTGAGTTGATTATCGCAGAGGACGCGGTGGCGATGCGAAACCATGGAAATTGGAGACCCGCTGTGGGGAAGACCGCGCGAGTTTCTGTACCTGAGGGGGTTTTGGTAAAGGAAATCAAAGCCTATTGCGTGAAATTCTACCCAGAATCACGCCCTTTGGTAAAAATCACTACCAATCCGAACATCGGACGAATGACATTATCGTCGTTGCTTCTGCGTCCGAGCCGACTTATTTTTCCGATTACCAGAATCACGAGCAGTCCGATGACCACCACCCAAAACCAATTCACAATCTTTTTCGTCCTTTCTTCTCTTTGGATAAAATAAGCCAGAACAATTTTTCACTCTAATCCTCTCCGAAGATATTAGCATAATCGTTTCGGTTTATCAAAACTTCCCGTTTTTTACCTTTACCCTTGCTCGGGCCGATTACGCCATCTTTTTCCAAGACGGCTAAAAGCTTATTCGCTCGACCTGTTCCTATTCCGAATTCATCCACCAGCATATTGGCGCTGGCGTGTCCCATTCCGACGAACAAGGTTCTCGCCTGTTCGTATAATTCGTCCCGATTTCTTCCTTCTTCTCTCGGTGCGACTTCTTCCTCTTCGGTCTCGACTGGGTTTTTAGCGATAACATCTTCGACGACGCACTCTATCTCTCTCTCACTGACGAAGCAGCCTTGGACGCGTTCGCATCTACCACCGCTGTTTGCCGTGAAGAGCATATCACCATTTCCGAGCAATTGTTCCGCTCCGGCCTGGCCGAGGGCGACCTGACTATCCACCTTAGAAGCCACGCTCATGATTACCCTTCCTTGGAAGTTCGTCTTAATCGGCCCTTTGATGGTCTTGGAATCCGGTCTTTGCGTAGCCATCACCAGGTGTATTCCTGCGGCGCGTCCCTTCTGGCTTAGTCGTTGGATATGGCTCTCGACCGCATTACCGCTCGTCTGCATCAGGTCGGCAAACTCTTCGACAAAGATGAAGATGCGTTCCATATGGTGGCCCTTGGCGATATAACTATCGACATCTCGAGCACGAGCCTCACTCAAGAGGCGATACCTCTTATCCATCTCTTCAGCCGCCCATTCGAAGACCTCGACGGCCTCGTCTGTTTCGGTGACGATGTTCCTCAAAAGGTGTGGAATGCCTCGGTATAGGGTAAACTCGACCATCTTCGGGTCGATTAGAATCATCTTCACGTCCATATAGGAAGCCTTATACAAAAGGCTCACGATGAGACTGTGTATACAGATGGATTTACCCGACCCGGTGCTTCCGGCTATTAAAAGGTGAGGGACATCCTTCAAATTAACGAAGACGGGTTCATTCACGACACTTCGACCCAAGGGGAGTTGAAGTACATTGTCCCGGTCGCCTAAGCCTATCAGACTTCTTAGTCCGACCGTCGTCCTCTCGTCATTCGGAACCTCGACCCCGAAGCGATTCGTCCCCGGAATCGGCGCTTCCACTCTAACCTTTTCAGCGGCTAATTGCATGGCTAAGTCGTTCTCTAAGGTCTTGAGTTTTTTGACCGGGGTTTCGTCCCCCTTTTCGAACTCGTAGCGAGTCAGGGTCGGCCCGGTCTTAACCTCGACTATCGTGGCCGAATCTATTCCGAGACTATCCAAGGCAGATTTCACCTCATGTCCTCGGTCATGCGTCCCTTGCCAATCTTCCTCGTCCTCTTCTATCTCGTTCAGACAATCCAGACAAGGCGGGGTGTACTCAACGTCGCCAACGACTCTCGGGGTCAATTCTTCCTCTTCCGGTTCTTCGCGAACGGGTTCAACCTGGCGTTGGCCGAACATTTCCTCCAACCATTTTCTCAATTTCCCCCCGCCATGGAACTTGAAACCTATCTTTTTTTCTACCCATTTTTGAATTCGACCGAAACCCTTCCAGGCCCCGACGACCATGGCGACGATGGCTAAAAACATTCCGAAACCTTTACTAAACCAAGTTCCGATTATCGTTCCGATGAAAACGCTGACGATACCGCCATTATCCCAACGGTCGATGACCCATTGGGGGTTCGGTTTCATAAAATCAAAAAATTCATTAAAGAAGACCGAGGCCGGATATTCCTTGAACCAAGACCCGTCATGTGTGGTGTAAAAAATCATCATGCCGAAGCCAATTATCATCGCTCCGAAGGCCGACGTTTTCGATTTATTTCTTTTTATACAATAATATCCCAAGAGAGCCACCCACATCGGATAGGTCACGCCTAACATCGACCAGAGCCAATTGGAGGCTTCCGAAATAAAAAAGCAGACCGACAACAAAATAAGCATAGCTATCGGAACCGCCTTTTCTAAAAAGGCGACACTCTTAGTTATATCCCAATTCCAAAACTTTAGTTTTTCCAAAATATCCCCAAACTTATCTTTGATGTCGAGTTTAATTTTCATGTTTCCTTTTCACCACACTAAAATTATATCATGTCTATCCTTGTCTGTCAAGGGAAAACATTTCTCAAAGCACGTGAATCTAATCTTTAGCATATCGCATTGTCGAACCAACCTCGAGGAAGATTTGCAGACGATTAGAATTCTCGAAGGCGAAAACGAGAATAACCGTCACAAGTCGAATGATTCAGCGAAGATTAGATTCACGTGTTTCTCAAAGAGGGCTACTTTTTCAGATAGCCCCCATAGACGATATTGTGTATTATTTTCTCAAAGAGGCGCGACCATTCGCCGACCTCTAATTCGTAGTTTCCTCCATCTTACGACACATTCTCATCCGGATTCCGATTTCCATTCGTTGCCATTCCTCCCATGAGCGCATATCATCCAACATATCTCGAAAAACGACCCATGCCTCATTGCGTAGAACGACATCGCCCCAGTTGTCGTCATAGATGAACTTTTTACTCGTCTTTTTTTCCGGGAAGTGCCGTTCCGTGCGAACGCTTATCGGAGCACCCAAACAACAATCACATTGGAAACTTGGCGAGAACCAATCGCGACATTGGATGTAGACATCGTTCTCGTTCACGACCCATACGCCAAATTTACACTTATTAGGAATAAAGTCAACGGAAAAGTCTTGTTTCAAATTTTTCAGTTCGACGGGTTTGGTCATTCATAGCGTCTTTGTTTTATCACCTCAAACGTCATTCCCATTATAACTCCTTAAAAGTCTAAAATTTCCAAATGCACAGTGTTGCTATAACGCGCAAAATTCCGTTATATCAAAGGGTTGTAGAAACTGTTTTGTCAAATCAACCGCAGCCAAGATTATACACAGGGCTTTGCATCAAATAAAGCAACAAAGTCTAAATTGTAACAGAAACCCAACTCGGCACGACGGCGTTCCACTCCCAAAGCCATTTCTGAACCCAGGTGCCGACGACGACGTTGCCCGTCACTCGTGAACGTGCCACGGTCTGGTATTGGTTGATACCGACCCAAAGCGTCACCGTGTCGGTCGTGATTCGAGTCACTCTTCCCGCCGCCTGACAGGTGAGTCCGGCATTCGTCCAACGATGATTGCATTGAAACTTATCACCATTCTTTAGATAGATGGTGGCCGTATCACTTTGTGCGACGACCTTTCTCTCCGTCTTAGCGCTCGCCGGAATAGTACACAAGCTCGCCAGAACCGCAAAAACCGCCAGAACACATAAAATCTTTTTCATAGCCTTACCTTCCTTTATAACATAATCTTTCGCCCTTGTCAAGAAGAGAATTCCTCCACGACATGAACGCCTCTTATCTTTCCCAAACGCTTGCATTTTAGAGCCGGGCCGACACTCGCCAGATTGACCGCCTCGACCTTGAAGAGCATCCTCCATGTCCAGATGAAGCCGTCCTCTTCTAAGACGACCACTCCCTCATAGATTCCCACCGATGGAAGCCCCGATTTTTCCCAATCCTCAAGAGCCTCTTCGCCGAAAATCCAGAACTCTTTATCGCGACCCTGAAGAATTCCCTCTAAGACCTCCCAATCGTAGTCATACTCGGTCGAGAAGTGTCTATCATTCCACCAAATGTGAAGAATGTCTTCCATATCGGCCTCCTTAATTTAGTCCCAAAACCGTGTCCAGAGTTTCGCAATCAGACCGATGGCCCTATCCTTTTTTTCGCGACCGACCGTTTCGATTTCATGGAACTTCTCGGCCCATTCGTTATACCGCTTTAGTTGGTCTTCGGTCATGTATTCTTCGTGTTTCTTTAGGCGATGCAGACCATTTCCAAGGTCTTCGAACTGTAGAACGTTGATGTCATCGTCGTAATGTTCGAGCGCATTCTGGCTCTTATTCTCCCACTCCAAGAGTTCGACCAGTTCGTGAAGAATCCTACTCCACCTATCGTGACAATCCAAATCTTTCCAATCTTCGTCTCGACTGCATTCAAATAGAGCTTCTTCCTCCGGGGTCAATTCCGGGCTTCCCATACGACCGTCCTTTAGACCGTGAATTTTCGCCTCGGCGCTTCCAATAAAAGAGAAGGCATCCTTAACGCCCCGCTCTGCGTCTTCGAGCCATTTTTTATCGAATACCTCTCGCTTCTCGACCCAATCGAACGCCTTCCCAAGCACCTCTATCGCCTTATCATAGACGGGCAATCCCTTCCACTCATCACGGCAGTTCTGCATCCAACGAAGAACCTCCAACCATGTCTCCTCGGTCTTCATATCCATACTCCATTTCCAAGTGTCGTCCCAACCAGTCCAAAGGCGTTGTCCGGCTCTTTTCAGTTCTCCGACGACCTCGCGCCGACCAAGTTTATGCAAAAGCATCTTCGGCCTGAAATCAAAATCTCTCAAACCCATTCCCATTTTTATTCCTCGTTTCCCGCTAAAATTTTTAGTGCCTTGTTATATCTTTCCGACAGACTATTCCCGCCGCCGAATTTCGCCATGAGCTTCATTCTATCCTCGCGCATATTGTTCTGTAGGTCAACCCTCTTAACCTCGATGGCATCCACATCGCCGGAATCCCGCACTCTCCGAATATAATCAAAGTATTGCTCATCCTCGTACCTCGACAAAATGCCTACCCCTTTGGCGATGTCGTCTCCGAAGAGTTCTTTTATCTCTGCGTATCTGCGCGAGTCTTCTTCAACCACGTCGTGCAAAAGCCCGAGAAGGCATCTGCGTTCACTGCAAAAATAGCCTCCGACCTCGTAGCTATGAATCGCCAGAGGGAAGCCGTCTCTGCCGACCTTCCCCAAGAAGACCGAATCGACCATATTTGCGGCTCTTCTTGTCTTTTCACTGTAATGCATATTTACTCCTTCTTTTTCTTTGTTTTATCCATTCTTTACCTCTTTCAGCAAGTCGCGATGAACGTTCCAAAGACCGTCCTCGTCCTGCTCTAGCAGTCCGACATCCTTCAGCTTCTGTAGTGTCTCTTTGATGCGTCTATCCTCGCACCCCAACTTCCGCGCCTCTTTGCGGATGCCTTCGCCTAGGAAGCGTCCTTGCCCTCGGGCCTTATCGGTGGCGTAGGTGCCTCGTCGAATCTGATACCAGATAGCCGTTTCCATATAATCCAATCCGGCCAAAAGCTTCATTTCGCGTAGAAAGATTTTACTCCAAGAGATGCCGTCTCCGGAAA
>LSQA01000084.1_pt1 | contig 16155 bp, 21 predicted proteins | sample 651271 | NCBI WGS metagenome assembly LSQA01 (sample SAMN04438314, study PRJNA306036) | termite gut metagenome | isolation source: viral DNA filtered from gut of termites from termite colony 3 | host: Coptotermes formosanus | place: USA: New Orleans, Cypress St. | collected 2013-06-21 | reverse complement strand
GGACGTGGCACGTCAGAGGTTGGGTGCAAGACCCGTTTAAGACACTGAATCTATGTCGACAACATTTAGGAGTAATGCGACCAGTGTGAAGATGGCAAATACCGATTTTGCAGGCGGATGGTATGGGAAACCTGCTCAATGTGTTGTGGGAGTTCAAGCGAGAATTCTAAAAGATTACGCTTTGGACGGCAATGCTGTAGAACAAGGATGGAACAGCGCAGACGACTTATATTCTGTATTGGAAGGTCTGAATGATGCTCTCTTCACTGAGAATCCTTCAAAGATATACAAGGTTTCTTTCAGTCTTATTCCAGGTTCCGAAGACCAGAAATTCATAGAGACATACATCAATAAAGTAAAATCTATAGCTGGTATGATTATGGGTATCACTATCAGCAACACTTGGGAGCGGTCATCCTACACTTCCGACGAATGCTATATTGTGAATGCGCCCTCCAGGATATATACTAAATCTCCTGCGGGAATGATATACACGGCTTTGCTGAATAAGTGTATAGCGACGTCTCCTTCATACGTTTAAGATTTACAGAAGAGAGGAGGAAACATTATGAATATCAGTAGAAGTTATAATACGAAGAAGTCTTCTATTTTAATTCAATGGGAAGGCTATGACATCCGTTGTAAGATACCTAAAAATGTTTTTGAACAGCAAGACTTATATAATCTGATGGCGATGTATGCGAACCGTCCCGATAAGAGTCTTTGGACACAAATCCGTGAGATTATTCTTCAAAATGTAGAAGTCTCTAAAGGCACACAATCAATAGAGATAGCGAATGTCAGTCTAGAACTCTTGAATGAAATTCTGAATGGATATATTACTAAATTATTCATCCCGTTTTTTACGACGCCGTCGTCCTCTACTCCGAAGATAGCGGAGACGGAGACAGAGGCTCTAACAGAATAATCCTAGACAGACACTGGGATATTCTACGTCTCATTCACGCTAACTTAATCAGTTATGCGGATTGTCTGGACGGCGTATTAAATTTGAGAGATATAAAATACTTAAACGAATATCTAGACATCATAGAAGCAGCGCAGCGAGAGGCAAAGCAAAATGGCAGAAGAACAAGACGGTAAATCTTACTGGCTAAAAATAAAATCAGTTTTCAAAGATAACGCTACAAGGGCTGTGGTAAATTCTTTTGACACGATGAAGCGGGCGTTAAAGAATTACACAATGGACATTATCACTTTGAGAGGCGGTATCTTTGAACTTGACCGTGAAATCCTCAATCTCACAGGCACTACGAACGTTTCTTCAGAGCAATTCCAGAGATACGGGCGGATGTTTGAACAGATAGGCGGTTCTAAGAACGATATTGCTGGGCTGGCGAATACTTGGGATAATCTTTGGAGTAAAATATCTCAAGGCGACGCAGATTATGTCCAACTCGCACAAATCTTTGGAGGCGATACCGACAAGGCTATAAAAGACTTTGACTTTTTCATCTCCAGAATGCACCAACTTCTAGCGACGGGGACTAAAGATTCACGTGATTGGTATCGCAATTTAATCAGCGGGCTGGGAGTATCTGGGAAGAGTATGGAATTACTGAACCTCTCTACACAAGAATGGGCTCATTCTCTAGCGTTGGCGGACTCTTATCAAAAAATTAATAAATCTCATCTTGCCGTTTATAAAGAATACTCACGGCTCTTCACAGTCATCAAAGACAAACTCTTAATGGGCTTCAAATACAACTATACGAAGACATTGCTGCCCGCATTCAAAGAGATTGCAAAATTTCTGAATAAATTTGCTGACAGCAGTGGCATTTTTAAAAAGATGGGAGATGGACTTGGTCTTAAGATGGGACAGTATGCGAAGAGCATTACCTCTTTTATTACTGACGCTCTTAACTCCACAGACTTTGGGACTATCTTTCAGTCTCTCACCAGCAAAGCGGGACAGGCTCTCAATAACGTCGGTAAATATTTCAGTAGTCCCGAATTAAAATCCACGCTCAAAATGGCTTTACAAGTAGCGGAGAGTTTTACCTCTCTTATCACAGGAAATAAATTTATTAAGATGATAGACACGTTAGCAAATATCTTTTTATTCTTAATGAATTCTTTTATAGGCGGTTTTGCTGCGCTCATAGGAGACAAAGAACTCCTAGCAAAAACGTCAGCGCAGACTTACGAATCGCTTGGGGCGCACGATATCGCTGAGTCTATCCGTAAAGATTACGACTTGGACGGCTCTTCTAAGAAAGTCAAAGAAAAAATTGAGAAACAATATCAGAATAATGGGACAGTTCTAGACCTGAACAAAGACTCTAAAACAAAGACAATGGAGAGCGTAGTGGGGACGCAGAATCCTAATAAAACGACGACAGAAAATAAGGGCGGTTCTACAATCACACTGAATTTGAATGGTAAATTTAACGAAGATAGAGTGGATATAAATCTATCTCCGACAGGCAATCTCTTGGGAATAAAAACGAATGCTTACAATATGGCTAACACTCCGACATAGGATTTCAAATGGCGACAATAGACAATTCAATTAAATCCTCTCTCATCTACCAACTCTATCCAGGCGGGACATCTCTTCTCACAGGATTCAGTTGGGGAGCGTTATTACGGGCGTTAATGACAAGGATAGATTTATGCGTAGTCCTCTCCGATGATTTCACATCAGAATTGGAGATTACCGAGAATCCCTCACAATTAGGATTTATGGTCAATGACCATACCTATATGAAACCCCGCCGAATCGTAGTCAAATTTGGAACGAACGATTTCTTGGGTATCCCGCTTTTCAATCTCTCTACAGAAGGAATAAAATCTTTAAAGAACAATATGACAGTGCGTTCTGTGGCTTCATTAGCGACGAACGCAATTGCTGCGAGGACGGCAGGGACGTCCCCTAGCGTGCTAGTGGAGGCTCTTTTACGGGCGCAGGAAGAACGCTGGCTATTTATGTGGAACGATGGGATACAGTTTATGGAAGACCTAGTGATATAGAAATTCACATACAAAAACGAAGCGGAGCATAAAAATCAATTAATTGGAGAGATAGAACTCCAGCAAATTATGTATGTAAAGTCCCCGCTTCAAAAATTAATCAGTCGTGTCGGCACGCAAGTCGCAAATATTACCAACGGAGTTAAACTTATATGACATACGAAAATATCGGCTTGGACGTAGGTATAGAACAGACAGTTCAGACTATGTATGGCGACGCTCTAGTGCGAATAGATATCAATTGGAATGACCGCTGGAATGCTTGGTATATTGATGTTCAAAAGAATGACAATTACATTCTAAGGGGAGTTATAGTCTCCATAAACACGAATCTTTTCTTTGACTCAATGGGCTTGGGCGCACTTTATTTCAGAGACACTTATCCAGAGAATCGTTTGAGTGAACCTATTACCAAGGAAGATATGGGAGACCGCATTAAACTCACAAGGTATTACTAAATGCAGACCTACTGGAATCGTCAATTAAGGCTTATTTTTTATTATCCAGGAAGAGTCCCCGATGTCCTGAATACTTATACTGAAGAATACGGCATAGAATTTGAAATTGATAAAAAGCAATTTGGAGGCAATGACCCGATTGCTTCCACGTGCGCCCTGAAATTGCATAATCCTTCACAGCGGACTATAGACAACTGTCATCTCTATCAATTCATCAGTATTGAAGTTGGATATGGAGACCGACTATCACTCCGAAGTGTTTTTATGGGAGAGATAAAAAATGTCATACCTGGAAGACAGTTAGGTAGAACCTGGATACAAGTATATGCGCACGAAGCATCTATAAACGGGACAAAATTTTCAGAATTTCTACCTGAGAATATTGTGAGTGAGTCTGTGAAGATGATGCCGTTGGCTGCGATGATAAAGAAGATAATACCGTCTTTAATGAAATTGGATATTGACGTTATAGACGCTGCACAGGTCATCTCTAACGCTGTCTATGACGGATATCCTAGTCAGATTCTATATAAACTTTCAAAAGAATTTAATTTTATATATTGGACGGAGGGCGGATTCTTTTTTGACACGCTCTATATCAGACAAGCGGGCAGCATAGCACCTCAAGATATTCTATCTCTCTTAACCGTGGGTCCAGAAGATGGACTTTTAGACTTCCCGAGAGTAGAATTGAATCATAAGACACTATCCTTCAGAGTTTTTATGTGTCCGACGATGGCTCTAAACACTGTGATAGTTTTCAATCCTCTTACAGTCGCAGCGAATTTTGCTTTAACAAATAGTTCTGCTTATGCGGGCTATTCTCAAACTGATAATGCTATGACGATATCCAGTATTATTCAATCTTTCACAAGACTAGCAGCGAAGGGGAATATCTATATAACCTCTATACATCACATCGGCAACACCCGTGGAGACGATTGGTATACTGAAGTCGGCTGCAATACAAAGGATTATTTTTAATGGACAAAACATCTTTGAGTCAATATGATTTGACGAAGGTCATACAGAAATACATAGACGCTGCGCTGAAGGAAGTGAAGACGTGTCTGCCCGCACAAGTGATGAAAGTTTATCCGACGCAGCAAAGGGTAGACGTGCAACCTTTAATTCCGATAAAAGCGGGAGATAGCGAGATAATGACTACGCCGAGAGCGTTAGTGGAAGACGTCCCTTTTGTTTATCCAGTTTTTGGGATATTCCGTATATCTCTCCCGATAAAAGTTGGAGACCAAGGCATTTTAATTTATGCGCATCGGGATATCCGATATTGGAAGAAACTCGGAGTTCAATTCCCGCCGTCTTCCAGAGAGATATTTAGAGGGAGCGATTGCTTTTTTCTTGTGGGCGTAAGTCCGCTAACGAAGGCTCATCCGACTTACAACGCCGACCAATTAGAGATTGATGTAGGTCTTGGGCAGGCAAAGATTACCATAGACGCTCAAAGCGTCGTGGTAGATTTTAATGGTAAAACCGCTACCATCACTCCAGGTTCCATTGAAGCACCCGACTATGTCTTGAAATGTAAAGAGATAGAGACCAGTGGGAATATAACTTGCGGAGGAAATATGGAAGCGAGCGGGGACGTTGTCGGGGCGGAATGTAAAGCGGGTTCTGTGACACTTACAGGACACAAACATCAATACGACAAAGCGATGGCTGCGCAGGGATTGGTAGTCGCTCCCGCACAGACTGGAGCGGGACAAGGATAGAGGAGTAAATATGCTGACAATAAAACTGAACGAAGCAGACGACATAGAATTGGACGCTATGAAGAATCTCAATATGGAAGCGCAGGCTTCAGAATGCGCATCTCAAAACATTAAGACAGATTTAAGACTGGTTTCTGGAGAGGCTTTAAATTCTGAAGCGGGGATACCTCTAGAACTTTTATTAGAGACTAACACGCCGATTGAAGAGAAAATTTTGAATTTACAGCGTATTATTCTTCAGAATAGCGATGTCGCTACTGTGCAAGACTACGATTATACTCAAGACAGAATCAATCGTCGTCTACATTTCAGTTTCAATATAAAATTAAAAGACGGCAAGAATATGACAATAGAATTTTAATTCTAAAGGAGTTTATATGGGACGTATAGGAATTTATGGATTTGAGACAGACTCTATAGAGACTATAAAAACGAAAGTTCAACAGGCGTTTCAAGATGCTCTTGGACTTGACATATCACTATCAGATTCATCTCCGCAGGGCGCACTTATAAATATGATTACCGACTTACTCCATCAAATTGACTTGGAACGTCAAGCGGACTGGCACTCTAGAGATTTGAATAAAGCGATAGGCTACCAATTGGATATAATCGGTAAAGAGATGGGACTTGACCGCCGTCTTGCCGTCCCGACTACGATATACGTTAACGTGGAAGGCTATATTGGGACATCTCTACCAGCAGGGACACAGGCTGCGCTAGTTAAAAATCCGAGTGTCTTAATGAGGACAAAAGCGGATGCTACCCTCACACAGAGTCCTCAATTAATAGAATTTGAAATCTTGGACAACTCTTATACAGAGATTCTTAGTGTGAACGATTTTGTAGCGACGACTGAAGCGAATCTGAATATAGACACAATGACGGTTCAATCTTTTATCCGAGGTTCTGACATAGAGCAGGACTATTTTTACCGCTTACGTCTTATAGAGAGCGGAGGTAAATTTGACGATATACGTAAAATGGAACAGGCTCTCAAGAAAATTGCAGGCGTTCAGAAATGTCGTGTTTCAGATAATAAAAACGACACGGTTAATTCTGCGGGCGTTCCTCCGCATTATGTCTGTATAGATATTCTTGGAGGTTCTTCTCAAGATATAGGTAAAGCATTATACGAATGGCTGATGGTAGGAACTCCGCAATATCTGAATCCAGTCGGAGGAGAATCTGTGCAGGTCTATGACGAATACGGATTCCCGCAGACTTATATATTTAACCGCCCGACGCCCTACGCAATGAATTTACATATAGAATATTCTGATAAATACGGGATGGAACTCTCCGCGAATGAGATGGAAGAATTGAGAGATATGGTAGAGAATTTCATCAATATCTACGATATCAATTCTATGGTCTATACCAGCGATTTGGACGCTTTAATCCTGAATAGGTTTCAAGATAAAATTCATCTAGTAGGCATCCATTGGACAGATACCAGCGGTATCAATATTGAAAATAACGGTTTAGTCTACGCTCCTTATCATCAATATTTAATGCTGAATAATCTGGACATTACCAAAGTTGTCGTCTAAACGGAGATATTATGGCACAAGAGAATCCTTACAAATTAAATCGCAGTCTTACCGTGCGCCCGAATTACTGGCAATACGCTCAATCCAGAAATCTGAACTATCTCTATCAAAGAATCGGCGCATTAATTAAAGAGTATTACCCCGCTCCCGTTTTCACCTACATAGATTTAGACGTCGCTATTAATTACGCTCTAACGATTATTGGGCAGCGTTTCAATATGGGAAGAGCGTCGGGCACACACGTCCTTGTAGGCTCTCATTACGATGACCCGATGATTCTTTATGACCAGGCAGTCTACGACGGTGAACTCCGTGCGCTTGGAGAGTTAGACTACATCCAGCGTAGTCGTCTAACTATAAGAATTCTAGCGAATTACGGCGCATTCCGATATTCTGTCTACGATTACTGTAGGATATTCAAAAAGGTTCTACCACAAGTTCAATTACACATCCGCAATGACCACGCTTTGAAGACAATCTCTCTAGAGATATTGGACAGCGATTTATACACAATTGAAGAATTAATCTACATATTTGACGGTTTTCTGACTCCGATGGGAGTGGGAATGTTAATAATCTATTAAGGAGAGGTCTAAAATGATAAAATTCACATACGAATACGCAATCAATTCAGGGAATAAACAGACGCCCGTTGAACGCACACTCCCGCTTCTAGAAGCGGGTATCACTGTAGCGGACATTGTCTGGAGTAAATTCCACAACAGTCAATACGGTGAAATCACCCGCTGGCTGAAGAACGCTAGCGAAGAATTAGAGAATTGGCTTAAAAATATAGATTCAGATTTTACCGTGAATGCGAGTAGTAATACACAGATTAGAGACACATTTAGTTCAGCGGACATAGGATTAAAGACGATGTATGGAGGCTATATCAGGAAATGGGCGGGCGCAGGCTCATATGCTGAACATACCGTATATACAGGATACGACACTACGACTATGCAATTGCAATTTAACGTTGGAGTTGGAGCGCCGATGCGCATCGTTTTTTCAGACGGCTATGTCTATAATATCCTCTCTCCATTAACTCTAACTAGCGAGCAATCTTTTTCTTTAACACCTAGTTCTAGTCTATCGGAGATTGGAGGATTTTTAGTTTTCTTAAAATTAGATTCTAATCATTCTAACCCGCAGATATTTTTATGTAAACGTTCAAATTTCTTTATTACCATAGGACAAGTGCCCTTAGCATTTTTATATGATACCAGCCAATCAGGTTCTGGTTCTATACAGGCGTTATGCGCAGCAGGGCTATGCTACGACTATTCAAATGATGTATGGAGCGCCCGTGCTCTACCTACAGATACGGCGTATACTACGGGAGAGCATTATTTTCTTTTAGGAGAATTTGACGCAACTGGGAATGTAAGAGGGACAGGATTAAATCGTGCTTTATTCCAGAATTTTGGAGATTGCTCATACGGTATGTTAGAAGGTCAAAATGGTATCCTTGGATTCGAACGTGGAGGCACGGGCAGAATGGATGGAGCAGCGCAGAAACTTGTTAGGTCTGCAGATTTCACAGTAGACCTTGGTTCTTCCTCATCAACTACCAGCATAACTTACGATGGCACACAGTCCTCTATGATTGTTCCGACGTCTGGTAAAATGCCGTGGTCTAAACTCTACACAGCAGGCGCTACGACCGCATCTTGGAGCGAGTCTAAACCCTTCAAAACGGGTAGAGTGGCAGCACTTACACTTACCGATTTCTTTCAATCTGGCAGTTATTATCTAGATTATTATTATAGTCCTATAGGTCTCTTTGAATATCGTTTTGTAGTGTATAATGGAAGTTCTTATGTAAGAGAACTCCCGACAAGAGCGAATTATATGATAACGAGCTGCACATCTACGCTGATACTCCGTGCATCTATTCCAGTGATATCTGGGATGCCGACGTCGGTTCCTCAAACAAATCAATACCTTGATAATATGATAAACGTTATAAGAATGGATTCTAGATTTGCAGGGCGGACTAGAGAGTATAGGACAAAAATTTCTAGTATTGTATTCTATCATCAATTTTGGTTTCAATATTCTAATCTTTATATAGAGATACATCTGACAAATCTAGATATATCTAACATAACTTTTGAAAATGCCGATAATATATATTTGCAGAAAATCTTCGCAATATGGTAGAAAAAACTTGAATTTGTCGTCGGAGATGGAATAATTCTCCGACGATAAATTAGATTTGCTTTTTATTTCAAAATTTGTTATAATGTGTTTACTTTGAGACGATAGAGTCTTAAAGAATTTAAAAAGGGAGAATTAAAATGAAAATGAAAAAAATCAAAGAAATCGGGCGGGTATGGATTGATGGTTCAGATAGGACAGGTAAAGACTATCTAGCGCAGAGAATAAGACGTATCTCTGGCTATGGGATAGCGGTTTCAGTCAGAGAGGCTCTCTCTGGCTATGCTCTTGCACCTTCAATAGAGGCAAGAGAATCTTGGAAGAATTACATCCTTAAAAGATTCAATAGAGAGACGGATGTGTGTATAATCTGCACGCTTCGCTTCTATGAAACCGCATTAAAACGCTCTATTGAAAGCGGAGAACTTGAATTCCTGTCTGAAAAAGAATGGTATGCGCAGCAACAGGCAATAAAGTCTGCTGCTGCTCTATTGATACCTCACGACAAATTGCTATTCCACGACGGAGCGGACGACGACACGGACGTGATGGCATTCATTCAAGAAAAAGCAAAAACCTTGAATGATATGGGTATTGAATAAAATCTTACATTTGTCGTCGGAGATGGAATAATTCTCCGACGACGAATTAGATTTGCTTTTTATTTCAAAATTTGTTAAAATGTGTTCACTTTGAGACGATAAATACTCAAAGAATCTAAAAAGGGAGAATTAAAATGAAATTATTCAAGACGAAGATTTACTTCAAAGTCAAAGGCGTAGACGGTCTTCAGTTCATATCTAAAGGTATTGACGCAGAGACCGCTTATGAGGCGGAGGAAAAGGTTAAAGATTATTATGAAAAAAATTGCACAAAATTACCTGGAGTCAAATCTAAATTTTTTTTAGAATATCTTTATGTGGAAGCACAGAATTAAATTAGAATCTATAGAAAAGGAGATTTAAAATGGCTAACAAATCTGAAGGATTCCCTGTAAAACAGAAAGTGATAGAGAACGGAGTAGTTGCTCTAAATCGTATATTAAGCGGGCGTTATAAAGCAATGGATATTGATTCATATTACGACGCAATAGATGAGATTAACAGGATGTCTCCAGAGGACAAAAAAGGCTGGTATTATCAGAATCTTTTGAGTTATAAGTCTCAAGTCAAAAAGGCTGCGCTGAAATTTCAGGATAAATCTGTAAAAGACGCTGCGCCCTTAGACACAGTAGTTGCTTATGACAGAGGACGTGCTATTATGATTCACGCTAACGCTAAAAAAAATGCGCCCGTTAGAGACGCTAAAATTAGCGAGAGTCTGATAAAAGCAGGAGAGACCGCATTGCATAATTCTGAATACAAATGCAGCGAAGAGAAAATGAATAGCCTCAAAAGACAGATGGAGACTCATAAACAGGATAGAATAAGAATAAAAACCCTATATAAAGAGGGGATAGACTTTCTGAATTCTATAAAAAAGGGAGGTTATGGATTTAATGAGAGTGTGAAGTTTCTCAGAATCAAAAATGAAATGTATAGAATAGCGAGAACACCCGAGGAATTCAAATTGGCAGATGACCTAGTAAAGGAGCAAGAAATGTTAAAATCAAAGAATTTTGAAGACAGTGCAGCGATAATACAGGACGCCGAGAGCACCTCATCAAAGGCATTGGCTGCTTATAATGAAGGAATGATGGCTATAAAGAACGCTGAAAAGGAAGGGAATCCGAATAGAGATTTCTATAGTAAACTCAATATAGTTAAAGCGAGACTGGAAGATATCGTTAAGACAGGCGGATTGAACGGAGATAAATTATTATTGAAAAAATTTATGGAGAAATTCCAATCTCTAACCTCCCCTGTCAAAAGCGGTCTTGAAGGTGTGCACTGGCGTAAGGGCAGTTATTCACACGATATCTAAAAATCTTACATTTGTCGTCGGAGATGGAATAATTCTCCGACGACGAATTAGATTTGCTTTTTATTTCAAAATTTGTTAAAATGTGTTCACTTTGAGACGATAGAGTCTTAAAGAATTTAAAAAGGGAGAATTAAAATGAAGACAAAAAAAGTTTTAGACGTTTTATTTGAAGAACTGAACAAAGGGCAGCAAGGCAATTGGGTATCTCTCAAAACAAAACCGAGAGAGATTAAAGAAAAAAAGCAAACACACAGACCTTATGATAAAGCGAACGGATGGAAATTGGTGAGGTTCATTTAGAATCTTAAATAAAAGCGGGCGGAGTTTAATCCGCCCGCTTTTATAATATCAGGAGGGATATATGGATAAATTCCAGGTATATTTAGCGAGTGGATTTTTTAATCCAGAGCAGATAAAAGTAGTCAAAAATTTAGAGAGAATCCTGACTGAAGCAGGATTGAAGGTATTCTCTCCGATGCGGGACAATTTCTGTCCCGCTGGAGCGGATGAGCGGCAGAGTAATGCTTGCTTCCTGAAGAATATCCGAGCAATTGAAGAGAGCGATTTTATTCTTGCGAGGATTGACGCTTACGATGCGGGCGTGATGTTTGAATGCGGATATGCTAAATGCTACGGAATTCCTATCATCTACTATACGACTGAAACCCGCAGCAAAGGAATGAATCTGATGCTAGCACAATCGGCATACGGTTATATTCAAGGTGAAAAGAATTTGAGATTGGCTCTGGAATGGGCTAAAAAGAATTCTGAAAAGAAATCCAGCATTGCGTATGAGATTCATTCCTTATATAGAAATACGAATCCATATACGAAGGTGAACATCAAAAAAATAATCTAGAGAATATCCTCTAGAGAATAAAAAAAAAGGAGAAAAAAATGAGAACAGGACAAAGAAACTGGTTTTTAGACTGGATACGGACGGAACGTAAATCAGAATATCTGACTGCTAAAGAGTTCCGTGTATTATTGGCGATTCATAGAGAGGGCATCAGTAATTTCAAGAAAGCAAAATACCTGAAGAAATTTACTGAAGCGTATGTAAAAGACGGCGCACCTTTTAAAGACTTACATACACTCATCGTGAGAGACTACTACATCACCTCATACTCACTACAACGCCCGCAGTATTATACTGTCAAAGACATTCAATTTTTAATCAATCTTTTCACACAACCTATTGCGGACGTCCCCCTAGAACTTCAGAAGTTCTGCGAAAAAATAGAGAATACCCCTATTGATGACGCTTCTATGAGTCTTAAATTCAGAGGTTTAGAGGCGAGTAGACTCCAGAAACAGTATAAAGAGGTCTGTAAAATTCTGAGAAGAAAAAGTAAACCATTCAGTCAAGATGAGATACATCTGCTCTCTCTATTTCAAGAACGAATCTACAATTTCTTACTCCAGAACAGCACCTATTACCTCCCGCATTACGCTCCTCCTAAAGACATAATTAATCTGATGGAGAGACTAGCGCATATGATTCCGATATACGAATTTATTGTCTCACATCTCTCACATATGCTAGCGGGCTATCGTTCAAAGAAAGGCTCTGAATTAGTGTCTCTTTTTCAGAATGATGAGAAGAACTATCCACAATATATAAAAGACAAATACAATGAAATACAAACATCAAAATAAAATACTAGAACAAATACAAGACAAAAACCGCTGCGCATTATTCCTAGAGATGCGACTAGGCAAGACTTACCTTGCATATGAGTGGATGCAAGGAAGACCACTCCCTTGTCTGATAGTCGCTCCGAAGATGACACACGGCGGATGGCTGAAATTAATAAACAATGATAAAAACAAAGATAAAATCAAAATAATAAACAAAGAAAACAATCAATTAAAACAAGAACTTCTAAAAGCAAAAACAATAATTTTGGACGAATCACACACAATTAAGAATCCTAAAACTAAAATCTACAAGACATTAATGAAAAACACAAATCACGAAGCGGATAACAGACTCATCCTATCGGGGACTCCTAAAGACAATAGCGAATTGGAACTTATTCCACAATTGCTATGGTGTTTTGGAAGTCTTCTGGGACAAGACAACTATTGGGACTTCCGATACAAATACTGCCGTCCTAAAGATATAATGGGATACGAATGGGAATTGAACCCCGCCGCTAGAACGGCGGTCTATAATTTTTTGGACAAAAACTCTATATTTTTATCACAGAAAGATGTAGACAATTTCAATAATCAATCCCCTATCTATGAGACCATTGTAGAGACGCTATCTTCAGAAGACTCAAGGACACCGCTCATCCAGACGCTACGTAGAGACTGGGAATTAGACGCTGCGCATCAAGCAAAACAAAAGATGACGATACTGATATGGGAACAACAACTAGCGTCTGGATTTAAAGAAAACGAATGTTTCAATGAAAAGAGGCTCAAGACGCTTCATTCTTACATAGACCAGACCAACTGTCCGACTGTCATCTTTTATCGCTTTACATCGCAGGGAATCGCTATACAACAAGAGTTTAAACACAGTCGGGTATGTCGTTTAATTAACGGTAAGACTCCACAAGCAGACCGTCTCCGCTACATCCAGAAATTTCAAAGCGGGCGTTGTTCTCTTTTAATCATTCAGACAACGCTTGGACGTTTTGGATTAGACCTCTCCGCAGCGGAGCAGGCAATCTTTTTCTCAAACTCATTCTCTATGATAGACCGCATTCAATGTGAGAAAAGGCTGACGAACCTAGAACGCAAGACACGTCCGAAAATATTAGACATCTATGCGAAGGATACTGTGGAAGAGGATTTATACAATCTTTTAAAACAAAAGAAATTCAGTCTCAATTTGCTCTACCATAAATTCAAGAAAAGGATATGAAATGAAGAAAAAAAGAGTAGTAGGCTTTATTGACCCTGGAATCAGCACAGGATTTGTTTTAACAGACGGCGGATATCAAAAAATTCTATCTTTAGAACTTATTGAAGCAAAAGACAATATGGAAGGTCTGAAGAGGATAAAAGAAATTCTCTATCCTTATCAGAACTACCATAAACATCTTTTTATAGAACGCCCGCAGAATTTTGCAGGCGCACTTGGACGGGCTATCTCTTATCGTGGAGATTTAATCACGCTTGCTATCCGTGTCGGTTGCTACACTGCAGCGTTTGATACCTATACGACTTTTAAACCTGCCGAATGGAAGGGCTCACTCTCTAAATCTTTAATCTGCAAGAGAGTAAAGACTGCGTTCCCCGAGTATAAAGACAAATCTTTTGAAGAGTTTGCAGACCTTTGGGACGCTCTAGGGATGCTACTCTACGTCAGAAAACAGTATCAAATGAGTTAAGTTTTGCTTTTTTTTTCAAAATAGTTTATAATAAAGCGAATGGAGAATACAAGATGAAAATAAAAACCCGCATCAGTCCGAAAGAAGCACTTATCCGTCAAGTCTTTGAACTTCCTAGAATATCCTACAGTATGTTAAACACGTGGCTATCCTGTCGTCAGAAATCCTACTGGACATACATCGCTAAAATTAAACGCCCGCCGACAATTCCTTTGCTTTACGGCGGAGCGTTCCATTGGTATTTGGAAGCGCTCTACAAAACTAGAGATTTAAACCTCTCCTCCCGCTCCGTTCTCACCCGTTATCAGCAAGAGAATCCCGAACTCTTCATCCCTGAATTAAAGACAGAATGGGAAATGAAAAAAGAATCTTTTCTAGCATTATGCGAAGGATACCGTGATTTTTATCGGGATGAAATCCTCAATGCCGAATGGCTAGGACTAGAGTTAGACTTTACCGCCCGCCCTGAATTTGCTAAAAATAAACGTATGGAAGGCTACGAACTGGAATTAAGAGGAATTTTTGATGGAATTCTAAAGAGAGGCGCACGCTACGCTATCCTTGAGACAAAAACCCGCTCCGCTTTGGAAGATGAGAATACTCTCCTAGAATACCTTTCTAACGATTTACAGACACACTTTTACTGCTACGCTTACAAGACAATCTACGGCGAATATCCTGAAGGTATCTTGTATAATTGCGTGCGCAAACCCCGTCAACAAATCAAAATGGGAGAGAGCGCAGCGGATTTTCATTATAGAGTTCTGGAAGAAATCCACATCAAACCCGAGAGTTATTTTCAGCGTATTTTTTATAAAATCTCTCCCCGTAATGAATTGAGATTTTTCAGACATCAATTACTCCCTCTCTCCATTTTTATTTTATTCGTTTATCTCTATATGAGCAATATCAGTGTCTATCGTCCGACTGAACGGTCTGCCGTCTTTGTCTTGCTCACGGGTTTCTATGGTGAGGACGCCCGCATCTTCGTCTATCGCTTTGATAGTAGCCACAATACCGCTCTCATCGGAGTTATCGGAATTTTCAAAATAGAAAACGCTCATACCGATTTCTAATTCTATATCGTCTTCCGACTCTTGATTAACGGGCGCTGGAGCAGAAACGGGCGGTGTTTTGACCTTGTTCGGAGCAGCCTTTGCTATAGGTTCAAGAACTTGTAAATTGACGTATTCGTTCTTTTTTGTGATACGGATTTTATAATCCGTCCCTATTGCTTTCTTCAGTAATCCTTCTACTTTTGTCGGGTCTTCAGTCTCTATGCCCATAGCGTAGAGCGTGCGCATTGTTATGTTAATGCGGACTTCAGATTCGGCATCCAAAGAAAGCCATACCCTTTTATTAATATCCTCCCCGTCTTGATGGACTGTGAAATCTAAAACAAAGGTCTCAATACCCTGTTTATTGAAATCCAACTTTGACGCTGCAAGCGTCGCCGTCCAATTACCGATTTCTGGTTCCCTGTAAGATGTCTGCGTCCTCTTCTGAAATGCTTGCTTCCAAACCTTTTCTAATTTATTGCTGTTCATTTTTCATTCCTCTCTTTATTGTTAATTTTTTAACTACATTACTTTCATTTTTGAATGCTTGTTCCAAATTCTTAAACGCTTCCTCCGCTGAAGTCCCCATATGAATTTTTGAAATTCCTATGAAGTTTTTATTCAGACGGCAGCCCGCTGTATAAGAATTATCTCCTCGGATGTATAAGAATCGGGATTTACTCTCATCGTCGTAAGAGTAGTATCCGATTACATCCACCATTGACTCCACGATTTCTCGGGCGTTCTTGTTCGCTGACGGGCGCACGGTATGTCTCACCTCTTGAAACGGTTGTCTTATCTCTTCAGTTGTCTCGTGTGAGATTAAGACAAGCCCTAGACCAATTCTGAAGATACGCTGAATCTGGTCTGCAAACTCCGCTTTAAGCGTGCTCCAGCCCTTCCCCCATTCTGCTTCACTGATG
>LSQA01000083.1_pt1 | contig 16265 bp, 14 predicted proteins | sample 651271 | NCBI WGS metagenome assembly LSQA01 (sample SAMN04438314, study PRJNA306036) | termite gut metagenome | isolation source: viral DNA filtered from gut of termites from termite colony 3 | host: Coptotermes formosanus | place: USA: New Orleans, Cypress St. | collected 2013-06-21 | reverse complement strand
CCCACATCAAACGAGCAAGGGTATGTGGGAAGAACTATGCGCTTTTTTATTGAGCATCTGCACTGTGTAATTTGCCTGCTGATACGGCACATTTAGTTCTACGGCTGCGCCTTGCTGCGAGCCATATTTCAACCATCTGCCAGGCAGCGAATTATCACCTGCGGGACCCTGCGGACCTTGTGGTCCCTGCTCACCAGTATCGCCCTTGTCGCCTTTTGCACCAGCGGGTCCCTGCGGTCCCTGTATGCCCTGTATTCCTTGTGGTCCCTGTGGTCCCGTCACTCCATTAACAACCGCATCGGCAACTTCTTGCAGCATCTGCTGCCTGGCTGCATCAAGGTCGGCAATGGCTTCGTCCACCTCCTGCTCCATGCCAGCAATCGCAGTGGCAGTGCTATTCTCCATACCCGTGATAGCCGTTGCCACATCACTTTGTGCCTGCTGCACTGCTTCGTCCACCGCCTCTAACGCAGGCGCAACACCCGCCGCCGCCGCCGCATTTATGGCTGCTTGAAACCTGTCCTTGATATTTACCTTGCCGCTCTCATTGTTGGCATCCGTACCCAGCGTCCATAGCCCATCAATGTTAGTGATTTCAGGTAATTCACTAATTTTCTTTGTAGTAATCATAATAATTTACAACTTTATATGTATTTTGTCAAAATAATTGCGCCTCCATGCTCCATAAATACAACATTATTATCCTCCGTTGCCAACAAATCCTCATTTATATAGTCCCACAAACTACGCATCTCTATGAAATCTTTATTATCCTCCGTCTTTATCAAACTCCCATTCTCTGCGGCAAGCAGCACATGGTCTTCATCAATTCTAAATGCCGTAAAACAAAGCGTCAAATCAAATTCAAACCACACCATGTTTTCCGTTATTACGAACTTCTTTACAGAACAATTCTTGTAATAACACTCAAAATCCATATACAATCCATAAGAAGTCAGAATTCTATGGTTAATTTTTGTTAAATCATGTAAAAATGCTTCGTAGTTTCGCCAAAATTCTGTAATACTCTCTGCCAGCATCAGCAGTTTTAACGCTACATCTTTGGGCTCAAAGGTTACGTATCCATCGTGATACCATGCCCCATTGCTAAAATCCGATACTTGCTTCAAATTCTCTTTAACGGCAGGCATCCTGCGCAATTCTGCCAGTGTGCCGTCTAATACCGCAATGCCATATCTGCTCAAATTAACATCATCCAATTCGTAGTCCTGCAAAGGAAAGCATGCACTCTGCGGCGGCTGTTCTTCATAGGCATCATTTACAGGAAAATCATCAATGAACTTTAAGGTAAATACATATAAATCCTGCACTATCCGCAGGTTTTCTTGATTCATCATGCGCAATCTGTATTTCCTCTGTATTTCTCTGAAATCAAATTCATGGTATGCCGTTTGTGAAAGAACGTTAATAAAATCATCAACTCTCTGTTTATTATGTGCAGCAAAGGTTATAGATACTTCTTTGCTGTCCAAATACACTGCCGACAAGTCAGTTTCCTCACCATCATCCTCGTGCCATTTGTTGCAATCCACCTTTTTCAATGACGGAAACTTCGCTAAATCCTTGTAGCCGCCGTCAGTTACGAAAACATCGTAATATCGGTAGGCATCCTTGCCGTCTATGTATAAATTGCGCTCCACATTTGTTAAATAATGTTAAATCATTTTCTTTGTTAAAATTCTGTTAAATAATGATGGCATGGTTTGCTGCATACCGCTCCACTGCGCCGCCAGCGTTCCTTACAATGACTACTGCCCAGTTATCTGCCGTAATGTCGGCGCTGGCATCTCTATCCACAAAAACCTCATGCCTCTGCGCTGCACCATCATCGTAAATCAAAGAAGCATGCGACATTCCGAGCAAAAACAACCTGCGCGGATTGCGCAGCGCCACATGCTCGTCAATGAATATATTGTGGCGGCGCAGCGATGGTTCATTCTTAAATTCTGTTAAAATCTCCCTATCCAAAATTCCCGCTGCCATGCAGAAATCGGCGCTGCCCAGCAATAAAAATATGTCCACCAATGCACGTCTGGTGGCTGCCCGCCGCAGAAGCACCGCATATTGCTCACACACGCCCGCATCCATCGCTCGGCGATATATTTTCTCTTGCAAAGTCATATTTTTAGTACATTTACCGCATTATTACAGATATTCTCTGCATATTACAGAATATTACACACTTCTCACACCACTATTCCAACATTATCTTCGGTGTTTACATAATCCCCCTGCTCGGTGCAGAGATGCCGCAGAGGGACTATACGTTTCCCAGCGTTACCACCGCTATCTTATTCGGCTCGGCAATGTTGGGTATCCACTCCGCCATATACTCGGTGAACCGCCCTTCGTCCGTGCGATAGGCGCACACATAATGCCCACCAGCAAGCGGCGTATATACCTTGTTCGGCACGGGGTCAGAGATTTCGTAAGGCGTATGCCACATCATTTTGCCCAGATTCAGCGTGCGCACAAGCGTAATCTTATCATCAGCAAAACAATCCACATAACTGCCGTCAGGCAGCGCCACATAGTTGTCAATGACCGCTATCTGCGGCATGTTCTGCCCTGCCAGCACATTGTTAGCATCTTCCACAGCAATCAAACTGCCGCTCACAGCCGCTTTCTTGTTGGGAGTGACATCTTTGTACAAACGCAGAAACTCCTTTGATGCCGTGATTTTGCGGCGATAGGTCTTGCCGTTCATAAGCATGTACCCAAACCTGCCTACCTTGCCGCGCCATTCTTCTGCCTTATCAAAAAGCGCCGAGAGCAGCGTCTCCTGCTGCGCCAAAGGTATGGTGTGCGTAAGCGTGGGCAGCGGTATGTCCATCTCGGGCGCATTTCCCGTAGACAATAACTGCCCCAGGCAGTAATCCATGCGCTTGTGCGGCGCAAGCGTACATTGCCGAACATCATCCACCAGATAGTTGATAATATCCGTCAACTGCGCTGCCTGTGCAGCATTGCCCATATAATTGTACTTGTCAATCAACTGCTGCAACTTGTCCAGACGGTCGTTGTCCATCTGATACCTGTCGCCCATGATTGCCACCGAAATGCTCGCATTGCCCATGTCGCGCCGCTCGCGGATGGGCTTGCGGCTATTCCTGTCAATGAACGAACCAACTTCCACGCCCTCCGTAGTGCCAAAAAATGCCTTCAGGTCGCGGGTCGGCGTCTGCTCAAACTGCAAAAAACGCTGCCACATTATCTCATCATTCTGCGTCAACAAGGCGCGGTCTATGATTGCCTTGAACGTTGCCGCATTACCCAGCAGCATATCTATTGTTAATTTCTTTGCCATATTTTTAATATTTTTAACTTAATTACAACTAAAACATCATAGTATGCAAACTTATAGTTTATACCACACAAACCAAAACGCTGCATGGTAAAACTTATAGTTTGTATTATACGAACATAAAACGAGCCGTGAGCGCGGTTTTATCCTGTGCAATAACAGGTATTTCCAACTTTGCCTCAAACACCGAGAACGCACGTCCCACTACGGTTAGCGTTGCACCCTGCTCAACTTTCACTGGTGCATAGTTCATAAAATTGGCAGTATTTTTCGGCGCAGCGCCATCTGCCGCCGATGCTTCAAACAACACCTGACCTTCCGTCAATGCCTCTCCCAGAGCGGCTTGCAGCGTCAAGACATCATACTCGGCAGCATTCCTGTCAATGGCAGAAATTACAGCGCCAGCGCTGCCCGTGCCGACAATCATGCCTACATACGCCAAGTTTCCTTTGCTAACCTTAATAGTTGCGGCACTGGCAAGCGATGCTTCCGCTATGCGCAAACGCTGACACAGCGTGGCTTTGCGCAATGCAAAATCCACTTTCAGCGGTGCAAGCACAGGCACTTCCATGCCCGCAGGCAGCGATGCCAAATCCAGCGCAATCTCCTTTGTGGGCAGCCGATACACGCTTTCCACATCGCAATACTCGGACATCTTCCTGCCCAAGTTCATATCATAAATAATTCTTCCTGACATAATTTTAACTAATCAATGTTAAATACTACTTCTTTTGCTGCGCCTCTGCCAACTTCTTGGTGTCAGCCGCAATTAGCGCAGCAACCTCGTCCGCTTCGCTTACTGACGAACTGCCATTTTGCGGCGGCTCAACATAGTTAAAGCCCAGATTGGCAGCATTTTGCTTAAAGTCGCCGTATGCTTTTACAATATTTTCTGTAAAAGATGCAACTTCTGCCTCTTCCTTGAAAGTTCTTCCTGCAAGAGAATGCGCATAAAACGATTCTGGCACTTTCTTTTCTGTAAGAAGCCCCGACACTTTCTGCATCAGCGACTGGCTTGTGCGCTCGGCGTTAAAGTTGTTTAGTCCAACCTCCAACGTGCCTACCTTTGCCATCAAATCCTTCGCCCACTGCGGCGTGTCGTCATTTTTGGACGGCTCTTGACCCTGCGTTTTGGATAGTTCTTCCAACTTCTTCTTTGCCTCGGCGATTTCTGCTTTCAACCGTTCACCTTCGCTTTTATACGAATTTGCCCGCTTGTCCGCCTCACTTTGAATTTGCCGCATCATTGGCTCTGCCCCTGATATTGCACCTTCAATCTCCGCCTCGTCCTTAACAAACCCTGCAATTAGCCCTGCCGCTCCTTCCATTGTCTGCTCGCTCAAACCCAAGTTCGCATACTTATTCTTGAGCGCCGTTAAGATTTTCGCTTTCATACTTGTACTTTTCTTAATTATCTGCAAAGGTACAATGCAATTACATGCTTTCCAATTTTCAATGCAGAAAAATTGGGTAACGTTTAAGAATGTTACCCAACTTTTCTGCAAAAATACTTGCCGCCATTGTTTTTGCATTGTACCTTTGAATAATATAACATCAATATGAAAAACGAAGTATTTACCTACAATGGCAGCCCAATCACATTTCAGTTGGGCAATGGGGCTGCAATGATTAATGCCACCGAAATGGCAAAGCCATTCGGCAAAAGACCTGTTGATTGGCTTCAAAACAATCAAACACAGGATTTTATCAAAGAACTATCCAAAGTGAGAAAAAGCACTTTGGCTGATTTAGTGATAGTTACCAAAGGCGGTAATAACTCTGGCACGTGGATGCACGAGGACGTGGCTATTGAGTTTGCGCGCTGGCTTGCGGCTGCCATTTGCAAGCGCAATGGCTATATGACAGGCAAATGTAACGACATGCGCTTTGGACAAGTAAAAACTTATCCAAAGGACGTGCTATCAAAATTGCTGACAAAAGTATAATTACAACAATTAATGTATTTTTTACCATTTATCATTATTATTATGGAAAAATCTGTATCAAAGCAAGAAATTGCAAATAGCATTCGCACTGCCGCAGCCGCTCTGCAAGCAGCGGTAGATATGGCAATAAAAAATGGTCTTGAGGTTAGTATAAACATCAAGACAACTGCCGACCCGCGCGACATTCCACAAGTGTCGGTCAGCGAATGTATTGGTTATTAGTTTCCAAATCAGCGCCAATTTTATCGGCTATCTTTTGTGCATAATAACTATTGCTGTGGTCTTCAATGATACCGACCTCACAACTTTTACACTTAATTATGGCATTATTATTACATTTCCCCGATGGCTCTGCGCATGAGTTGAATGTCAGCGATGGCTCGTACCGATACCGCAAAATCATGGCAGACAACGAACTCACGCTGACCTTTGCATTGCCGCAGGCAGTGGACTTTCCGCTGGGCGCATATACAGATTTTCTCGGTGAGCGCTACACCATTGAAACGCCCGTCAGCATTAAGAAAATCCACAGCGCCAACTACGAATACACCATGCTCATGCATTCCCCGCAGGCACGGCTAAAACGTTACAAACTACGCGACATGAGCGGCACAGGCGGCAATGGCTATGACGGACGGCTAAAATTCACTCTTACAGCAAAACCCATACTGCATCTGGAAAATCTTGTAAAAAATCTCAACAGCCGCGAGGGGAATACAACATGGGCGGCGGGAGATTGCATAGACGCTGTGGAAAAACCTGTATCTTACAACCATGCATCGTGCTGGGACGCTTTGCAGCAAATAGCCAGCGAGTTTGAAACCGAATGGGAAATCGTTGGCACAACCATACATTTGCATCGCGTGGAATACAATACTGGTGCGCCATTGCCGCTGTCCTACGGCAGAGGCAACGGCTTCAGGTCGGGAGTATCGCGCACCAATCCTAACGGCAAAAATCCCATAGAAATACTCTTCGTGCAAGGCGGAGAGCGCAATATTGACTATTCCGTATATGGCAGCAAGGAACTATTACTGCCTAAAAACCAATTACTTACCATTGACGACAGAACCTACATCAGCGATGCCGATGGCTTGTCTATACGCAGAAATGACAAACCATTAACGCAAAAATACGAAGATAGTGTGGATTTATCCAACATTTATCCAAAACGTGTCGGCACAATTACAGGGGTGGAGTGTTTGAGTGAGGAGGCGCATTTTTGGGATTTTATTGACAATACCATACCCGAAAACCTTGATTACAGCCAATACCGCATCACTGGGGAGAAGATTACCATCATTTTTCAAAGCGGCATTCTGGCAGGCAAAGAGTTTGAGATAATGCAGTCGGAGGGCGCTGTGAATGGCTACGTGCATGCGGAGCGGCGGTTTAAGATTGTGCCGCAGGAGATTGACGGCAGAACCATGCCCGACAATATCTTCAAACCCGCTGTGGGCGACTTTTACGCTGTCTTCGGCATGCAGATGCCCGATGAGTATGTGTGCGACAATGCCTCGCAGAGCGGCGCTTCGTGGGATATGTTCCGCGAGGCAGCAAAATATCTGCGGGAGAACGAAGACCCCAAATTCACTTTCACAGGCGAACTTGACCCCATTTATGCGAAACAACATTGGGAAAATATCAGAGAAAAATTAAGATTGGGCGGAACTATTGCGTTTAATGATGCAGAAATTGCGCAGGATTCTGTAAAAATACGCATAGTCGGCATCAAGGATTTCGTAAATAATCCATACAAGCCCGTGCTTGACCTCTCTAATGATACGCCTGCGGGCAGCATTCTCAATGTGCTGCGCCGCATTGACGCTAACGAAGTGGTGGTTGACGATAAGTTCAGCGATAGTATGGCGTTTGCGCGGCGCAGGTTTAGAGATGTTGAGGAAACGAGCCGCATGCTTGAGTTGTCGCAGTTTCAGACGCAGACGGCAATGCAGTTTTTGGCGGGAGATGAGAGTTTGCAGTTTGATTTCACGGCGCAGGCATCGGCAGCAGCGGCGGCAGCAGATTTCAGGATTGGCTGGGATGCAGCATTGAAGACCATAGCCACAGCGCCGTCTGCCGTCATACTGCGCCATTACACGATTGCCAGCAAAACCACTCACCTCATATCCACTTCCAACAACCGCGAATTGCAGTATTGGAACATGCAGAATTTTACAAGTCCGCCGTTGATTATTCCAGATAAATCCTACTATTTTTACGCAAAATGCCAAAAACTTTCTGCGGGCAGCAGCATTGGCAATGGCTCATTTATATTATCCGAAAGCCCGATTGTGCTGGAACAGCAGGCAGGATACTGGCATTTCTTGGTGGCGCTGGTGAATAGCGAGTACGATGGTATACGCAATATTGCCTCAATGTTTGGTTTTACTGAAATACTGCCAGGGCGCATTACCACCGACAAAATCGTCAGTTCTAATGGCAATACCTATTTTGACATGCAGAATAACGAAATCGGCGGGCGCATTAACTTTAAGGATGGTCTCATTTCGGGCGAAATCGGCGTGGGCAATGCAAACGGCATAAATGCGGGCTTGAGCGGCTTGGGAAGCGGCCCTGGCGGCGCTAATGCAGCAACTGACGTGCGCATGTGGGCGGGGGCATCTGCCGCCAGCAAAAACTCTGCGCCATTCCGTGTGCAGCATGACGGCAAATTATACGCAAGCAATGCAAATATCAAAGGACATATTGAGGCAACCAGCGGCAGTTTTGAAAATATTGAGTTCAAAAATAGAATAGATGTCAGCAATCTGCCAGAAGAAGCAATAACAGAAGATGAATTATACAAACGTCCCGCAATCATTCCATCATCTTACGCAGCTGTAAATGTTATTACAAGCGTTTCATTATTTAATGGTTCGTTGTCATCAACGTTTATGATTGGATTAGTACCAATAGCTACAACTTCCCCTATTAAGTTTTTAGTATGTCGATGAGTCAATGAGGATATTTTGCATCGTCTTTTAATAATTCAAGCATACCTTTTGTAATAACATCAGCCACTGAAATGTCCAGTATATTTTGTATATTTTTCTGTGATTTGAATGGATATTCCCACCTATATGCCTCTCTATTTTGATTGTCAAATAATGAAATAGTGGAACAAAATAAATATATCGTATCGGCGGGGCAGGTATCGGGCAGTATGAATGGTTTTGTGGACACTTTTTTGTTTGCTTGTGCGGCGAGGTCGCCGTGTTCTGCAATTTTGCGGCATACTCCATCGGCATCGTAATAGCCGCTGACTATTTCTGTTATTTCAAAATCTCTATCTATCGTTGCCGTGATAACTATGCTTGTGTAGTCCTGCGTCTGCTCGTTTGTGCTGCTGTCGGTGCAGGCGGCGGTAAGTGCGGTAGCCATAAGTAGTAGTATAAAAAGGTTTTTCATGGTCGGTGATTTATATGGTTATTGATTTTATTTCGTCTTTGCGGTTGTCGGGCGTGGTCTCTAAAATTGTATCTTTCATGCGTTCAAAGCGTTCGGGATTATTTTTTAGCGACTCCGAAAATCCTATCAACATTGCCTTGCCGAGATGAAACAAATCATTTTCTTTTAACTCCGTTTTTAGCGAACTTATTTTTTCGTCTGTTTTCACAAACTCTGCTTTCATTTTTTCGTCCGCTTGTACGAATCCAGATTTCATTTCTTCGCGGAAGGTATCCATACCCTTTTCTACATACGCAAAGCGATGATACAATTTTGAAAACGACCATACTATGATGCCTACGGCGGCGGCAAATATTAATGTGCCAGCCAACGTGGGCAGTTTTTCAAGAATATATGCTATAACAGCGTTCATAATGGTACTACTTAATAGGTTAAAACTTGCACAAAGGTAATAATAATTTTTTAACTGCAAAATTATTTTGTACTTTTGTATCGCTTCCGCAAAATATTTAGGTCACAAATGTGGTCACGGAAGCAAAAATGTAAAGGCTGTAATACCGCTAAAACTTACTATTTACAAGGATTTTAAGCAAGTATGGAGTGGTGCTACCTTTGGAAAAATACAAAGATTGCAAGCGGTTGTTGAATATTTTTAAGAAATATACCAGCGCGAATACCCTGACTACAGCATTAAATAAGGGCTTGAAAGATATTGGCTGCGTTATTTCGCCGCAGTTGCCCGACCTTACGTTTTATGCGGCGAGACATACATGGGCTACGATTGCTGAAAACAACGCGGGGTTAAGCACTTCGCTCGTAGATAGATGCCTTAACCATACCGATTCAAAGTTAAAGATGGCGCGTACATACATTAAAACCGACTGGCGACCAATTAACAAGGCAAATCGTGCTGTGCTTGATTTCTTTGCCAATGGAACTGACGAGGATAGTATGGATTTTTAACCTGCTTTTTTAATAAAAGATACTGCCGAGATTTTGGTTTCTGCGGTTTTTACCGAGAATTTCTGAAAGGACTATGTATCTTGTTGCATCGGGTATGTGATTATTTGCATCAATGGGGTAATTTATGAACCTGCCGTCCTTGTCCTGTGCATAGGTATAATTGCGGAATTCCTTGATTGCATTCACGCTGCGGTTAGTAATGCACAATTTATACTCCAGCATTTTCGTGATGCCTTCCATGACGCTGCCATCTCCTTTTACCACAGGATGAATGTTAATTCCTGCGTTGCGAATCTCCTGTATCAAGCGCGGGTCTGCGCTTTCTGCAATTACCTTATGATGGGAATACGGCTTCAACTCACGGATAATATCGCTGGTAAGCATTTTAGTACGATAGCAGATTTCGTCAAGATAAATATTACTATCGTGAAATGCCGCTTCTACAATTGCCGTTGGGTCGTTAGTATAGCCGAAGTCAATGCCTATGTATTTTTTCTTAACAAATGCAGGAATTTCTGTAATTATTTCAACATTAGTAAAGATTAGCCCTTCCACTATGCCCATTTGTCCCAGTCCGAAGACCTGCCATAGCGACTTGTTTTTATGCTCCAAACTTTCAATTTCATCAACCACCACCTGCTCCAAAAACGGATTGTCCTTGTAAGTGCTTATGAAATGGCAGGTTTTCGGCTCTTTGTTGAGTGTGCAAATCCAGTGTTCATCGGTGAAAGAGGGATTATAGTCAATGACAGCAAACCTTGTGGTACGCATTTTTAACTGCTGCCACTGAATAAATTTCAGTTCGTTTGCCTCATTCACATATAGCACGTCACGCTTGCTGCCACGCAGTTTTTGCTCGCTGTCGGCGCTGAAAAACTCTATCCACGAGCCGTTTTCCAATGTATAAATGAGTTCTGATTTGTTAAAATTGCGGTCGTCAAAGATGCCCATTTTGCACATAATGTCGCGGAAATCCACGAGTGTGCTGCGTTTTAGTGCAGGCAGTGTGGCTCGCACTATTGAGATTCTTACACCTGCATTTTTGAGTGCAAAAACGATGAGCCATATTAGAATATTATAGGTTTTGGACGAGCGGCTGCTGCCCTGCGCCGAGATAACAGTGCTGCCTGCATGCCGCGCTGTGCCGAGCGCTTTGAATACTTTTGTCGTTTGCAGCATATCGGGCTTCACGTCCAATTTATTATCTATAATCTCTAATGTCATCTTTTTGCATTTTACCTCTCTACTAAATATACAATTAAACTATGTCCATTGCTTCGTGCATGCTATTGCGCAATTAACTTCCACTGCATCATATCTGGTTGTCGTAAAGATTTATGTTCTTATTGCGCCGTCATATATGAGAAATGTAATTCAATCATTCTATTGTTATCTCCCCAAGTGAAAGTACCTGGTGAGGTTTTTACAATGCTCGTTGTGCCATCCGTGTTAATAATCCCTTGAAACACTGGAGGATAACCATCATCGTCATACCATGGCGTGGCAGAACTTGATACAAAACATGCATAAGTACCTCCAATAGTTACTTGAAATATCGGAAAATAGTCAGCATTTGTGATGGCAGGCATTGCATAAGCAGTGCCTTGAGTGGGTACTCGTGCAGTTCCGCTACTGCCTTGACATATACGCATAAAACCAGTCACTACTCTCCCTACCTTCCATAGATATACCCATTTACGTAGTCGGTCTTGTGAGCCGCTGTATGTAACCGAATCTACTTGTGTGACGCCTGGAATGTCTCCGAACTCTAACGCAGAACCTCTTGAATTAACCTTAATAATCTGGTTGGCAGTGCCAAGTGCATCTAAACCTGTGCCTCCATGCGTATAGTTTAATATACCTGTTACGCCATTAACTGGAATATTAGTGACATTAGCAGAACCATCTACATTTGTACCTAACATCGCAGTGCCATCATAAGCCAAATTAACAGGAGAACAACCTAATGCTCTTGCCGTAGTCCATTTAGCAGCATCAGAAACGGCTGTTGCATTTATAATAATGTTTGCAGAACCATCAAAAGCGGTTGCAGCGCCTGACACCTTACCACCTATTGCAATAGTACGTGCAGTGGCAAGTTTAGTAGCAGTAGTAGCATTACCTACATCATTGCCTGTGCCGCCCTGTGCTATGGTTAATATGCCTGTTATATCAGCAGTTCCGTGCGAGTGTGCTGTTGGCGGCATGGCTGTGGGAAAGTCGGTAATATCCGACTTGGTATGAGTATGATTTGCTGCTGCAAAGTCGCTAATTTCCTTACCGCTATTGTTCAAGCCATCGCCATTGGCATTCAACGTGGGAATTTTACCAGACATGGAACTGCCTGATGGCGCAGGACTATTAACTTTCAGTCCCAGCGCATCGTCCACTTCGGTTTTTGTGTACCTGCTATTCAACTCGTTCTGCAATGCAGTGACGTTAGCAATGGTATGAGTGTGGCTGATGTCTGCTTTGCCGTTGATTGCGTTTTGCAAAGCCGTATCAGCATTTATGCGGGTAGCGGCTTCGTTGCCAATTGCCGTTTGCAAAGTCACATCGTTCTGTTGCCTTGTGGTTTGCTCGGTAGACATCATGCTGTCTACTGCGGTTTTGTCGTAGTAGTTGCTCATGTCGGGTTGGTTGGCAGTCCCGCCTGCCCCTCTAAAAGCCGCACCAATCACGGCATTGAGCGCAGCCACCGCAGATGATGCCGTACTAAATACAGCGCCATCTAATGTAATTTGTGCAGCCGCAGCGCCGTCAACCACAATATCATTGGTTCGCTTGTTAATGATATCCACAAGTTCCACGCCTGCCGCATTTCTGCGGCACGAGCGAGCCAAAAACTCCGCAGCAGTCGTACTTGTGCTGCCATCAGGAAACGCAATAGTCAGCGTCAACCCATTCGTAGTAATGTTGTACATAGTTGTAATATTTAAGATAAATACATAATAAATTCAGATTATTCTGTAATTTTAACCCCTCTAATTTCTATATTTGCCAGCGAATTCTTTACCGCATACATGCTTTCTTCCATGCTCTCCAATCTGCGCGTATTGCCGTTAATATCAACGAGTTGCGATAGCATGGCGCTGCTGTTGTCGGTGATAATTTTCACATTATTATTGATTTCTGTCGTCAATGCCTGCAATGCCGTGAACCTGCCGTTGAGTTCGTCTGCGCTGTCCTGCGACATTGCCGCAAAGCCCTTTGCCTCTGCCGTGCGAGCGCCTTCCTCTGCCCACATGTCCGACAGCCAGCCGTATTTCTCCTGCAATGCCGCCGCTGCCGCTTCCTGCTCTTGCTTTGCCCACTGGTCATACTCTGCTTTCTCGGCGGCAGTAAGCCCGCTCTCCATCATGGCTGCCATGCGCTCACGCGCCGCCGTCACAAACTTCTCCAATGTGCTGTCCGCCATAATCATTTCCATGACGGCTTTCTTGAGCATTTTCTTGGTAACATCACCGAAATTTGCGGCTGCATCAGCGCCGCTTGTCCACGCATCAGATAGCGCCTCCGCAAAATCCGCAATAGCCGATTGCATATCTCCGCCCGTCATAGCGTCAATCATGGCATCCTTATTGTCGGCAATCCGCTCCTTACTCTCGTCAATCTTATTATTCAATTCAACAATCTGCGCCTCCCACTGCTTTATAGCGTTATTGTCGGCATGCTTTTTGCTGCGCTCCTGACCAATAGTAGCATTCAAGTTTTCTATTTGTGCCGCATAATTTTTGATATTCTCTTCTTCGGCTGTATTCTGCTTTTTTAGGTTCTTTTCTGCATCCTCGCTATGTAATTTTCCTAATTCTTTTTGCATTTTCTGTATTTTGCGTTCTGTTGCTGCAACATCTGCCTGTATTTCTGCATACTCTCTTTGCAATCGCTCTATGTTAAACTGACTTGCCGCATCAGCGGTTTTATTGATGCCGCTAATGATTTTAGATATGCCTGTCACTATATCTCCGATGCCTTCGTACTGCCCATAATAGATTTTGGCGATGCCCGCTGCAACTCCGCCGCCGCCTTCAAACATGCCCGCAATGCCCGATGCCATTTCCGATGCCGCGCCGCTCAATCCAAATGTAGAGGTCATGTCCAGTATGGACTGCGTCATTTTCTGTACTAAACTATCCGCTTCTCTTAATCCATTACAGAAATCCTCCATGCCTTCATTGCCTTTTGCTATGTCGCCTTTTTGACTGAAAATCTTTTTCAAGCCATTTGCCATCTTGATAAACGGATTCTCGCTGGTCTCTACGGTTCGCACCACCTCTGCCACCTTCTGCCTCACCTTGTCCAACTCCGCAGGGCTGTTCCTAATCGTGTTAAACTGCTCTTGCGATATGCCAAAGAAGTCGCCGCCCGCTTTGCTCCACGTGCCGCCTTCCAAGAAGGCAAGGTAATTCTCTGCTTCCTGCGCCATGCTGCGCATATAACCGATACTCCTGCCGCTCATATCCTCAAAAAAACGCTGCACATTCCCCAAATGCGCCTGATAATCGCTATCCATCTTTGCAAGGTCGGCATCACGATTTATTTGCGCCTGTTCTTGAAACTCTGCGGGCAAATGCGCAATCTTTGCCTCCCATTCTTGTACTAACTTTGCTCTTTTCTGATAATAATTAAGATTTTGTTGTATGTCCTGCTCCAAAAGTGCGGCTTTTGCTTTATAGTATGCTTTATCTTCGTTCAACTTTGCCTCGCCGTTTGCCTTATCATCGCCGCTCCATTTCATTGCCTTTGCGTCAAATTGCACATGCTCTGTGCCATACCACGCCGCCTGCTGCTCATTGATTTTCACCGCTTTATACTCTTCTGTCTGCGAAAACCTCACTCCTGCCTTTACTTTGGCAGGATTAGCCGCTTCCCAGCGCTTCTTGGCATACTCCCGCTCGGTCTCAAGTAAATCCTCGCCGTCACGCCGTATCTGTATTAACTTTTTTGTGTGGTTAAGCGATAATTGCCGTTCTTCCTTGTCATAGCCCTCTGCCATGAGGTCTATCATTGCCTGCTGCCGCGCCAACTCCAAATCTTCCAATGCCCGTGCCTGCGCCAACGCCTGTTTTCTTAAATCGTCTGTATAATCATGCGGTTTTTCTGTATTTATGCGCCCTTTCTTCTCGTCAAAATCTTTACCCGTGAGCGTCTTATACTGCTCTTTCAACTGCTTTAAGGTATCCGTCAATGAGCCGATGCGTTTCTCTTCCTCTGCCGTCCACGCTGCTTTGCTCGTATTTTGGATTGTCTTCAATTCTTTCTCTGCCGCTTTGATTTCTGCCACTAACCGCTTTAATTCCGTGATTTGCTGCGGCGTTTGCTCTGCCGCCGCTTCCTGCGGCTTATTGTCGGTTGCGCCAAACCGCTCACGCGCCTGCTTGTCCAACTGCTCGGTCAGTTCCTGCGCTTCCACTATTTTATTGATATAACCGTCAATAGCGCTGCTGGCAAAGAATGTGCCAGTTTTCTGCGCTTTTTGCAGCGCCTCATTCGTTTCAGCGTCTAATCCAGAAAACGTCCCCGCACTAACACGAATGCCCGTTGTACCTTGAATAATGGCATCTCTTATCTTTGCAAAAATCTTACTTCCCGCCTCGTCCCCCAACCGTTCTACCAATTCTTTCTGCATCTTTTCCAGATTTTCCGACATGGTTTTATCCAACTTTCCCTGCTCTTGTTTGCGAAAATCTGCATACTGCCTTGCGCCAAACGATGCTCTGATGGATTGCGCTAAACTTTGGTAGGTGCTGTCAAGCAGTCCCACATCCTCTATTTCCTGTGCCAGCGTGGATTTATACTTGCCAAACTTGCTCACTATCTCTTCTTTTATGCGCAGCCATTGCTCCGTGCCTTTTGCTGTGCCTGCAAGTTCGCCCTTGAGCCGCGCCAACTCCCGCTCCTCTGCCAGCGCCGAAGTCTCGGCTTCCTTTATTGCATCATTTAACCTGTGCTGCGCTTTTTGGGCATCGTCCTCGTATGTAATAAGTTTGTAAATGCCATACGCCAGTCCCGCCACAGCCGCCGCTGCCATCACATACGGATTTTTAAGTATGGTCTTGTTTAACAATGCCTGCGCCTTCTCCACCAACTGCAATGCCCGAAAATGCGCCAACTCCGCCAGCGTCCAGCCTGCCGTCAGCGATGCAGATACCGCCTTCAAAGCGTTAATGGTGATAAGCGCCGCCTTATACACCCCAAATGTTGCAACTAATTCTGCAACGACTCTGCCCACCTTTTCATAGTTCTCCACTAATTCTGCCGCCGCTGTGATTGCTCCGTTAATAATGCCCTCGCTATTCTTGCCAATATCGTTAAACATTACAGAAACCGCATCCTTCAACTGCTCTATTCTGCCCGTCACCGACTTGGACTGCGCCTCCATCAAACCCCCGTAGGTGCTGCCCTGCGCCGTCATGTTCTTAAATGCAAGTTCTATCTCGGCAAATCCGACTTTTCCTGCACTAACAAACTCATTGATTTGGTCTTTTGTTGTATTTAGCACCTTTGCCAACTCTTCATATATCGGTATCCCTCGATTTGCAAACTGCCTGATATCCATCATATATGCCCTGCCCTGCGTGCGCAGCGTGCCGTACAAATATGCAACATCATTGATGCTC
>LSQA01000078.1_pt1 | contig 17572 bp, 9 predicted proteins | sample 651271 | NCBI WGS metagenome assembly LSQA01 (sample SAMN04438314, study PRJNA306036) | termite gut metagenome | isolation source: viral DNA filtered from gut of termites from termite colony 3 | host: Coptotermes formosanus | place: USA: New Orleans, Cypress St. | collected 2013-06-21 | reverse complement strand
CGCAAACAAGAGATAGAGCAAGAATTAAAAGATTTCCGGGATGCTACTGTAATAAGAATGAAAGCCCTAAACTTTCAAAAGCTCGCAATAGATTTAGTGCAAACAAAAATAGAATCGGCACTTACACTCATTGGAAAAACCAAGACAGCAGAAATCAAAAAGGCCTATTACTCTGCATCGACTCGTCAACAGCGAGAGAACTTACAAAAAAATCTTGTAGATTTTTCAAAAACAATCCCGACATTAAAGCTCACAGAAACAGAAAGACAAACATTGCAGCAGCAAGCAGGAGATCTACTCACCTACATAAGTAATGACATCATGTATTCGAACACCCCAAGTATTTCCCCAGACATATACATACAAAATGAATGCTACAGAGTCCCAGACTACGTGGATGAACTGATGGAAAGATATGAGAAATCTAGAGATCCAAAACTTCTGGAAGAAGCAGATTACACAATAAGACAATTTCGTAAATTTATAAGTAGATGGAATGAGTCCACTTTTTCTGAAGAGACAAAAAGAGCTATACAAACAGCCTTAAATCGAACCGAAAGTAAACTTGCCTCATCCAATAGCCCTTCCTCCGCAGAAATACCTTCATCAACAGGACTTTCCCGAGCACCTCCCCCTCCGATACCAGCACCGGAAATTGCCGGATGGCAAAAATACATACAGGAAGGCAATCGATTGCTAGATGAAAGCAATCGCAAATTTAACTCTGCGCATCTTTGGTCTGAAAAAGCTCAGATCAGAAAGGAACTGAAACAAATATATGATCAGGATTACGATATACGATTTCCTAGAGATATCTCAGATAGAGATCAAGAAAAGTTTCAGTCAGCTATACGAGAGATAAGAGACCGTTATGATCGATTTTGTATTGATACGGCCCAAGCTCTATATCAAGAACCTGTCTTTGCGCCTCCTATAGACCTTCCTATACTGCCTCCTCTACCGCCTCTGATTCCAAGAGATCTACGCTCTGAGGGATTGGGATCCCTAACCGCTGAAATTTCCTCTGGAACATTTGCTTCTGCTACTTCTGCAATAAAGAGGACTACATGGCCAATCATAGAACCTCAATTACGACAAATTCCTTTTTTTGCTGGAGATGCAAATCTGCAAGAGCTGATGGATACATTGCCATCTGATCAAACTCTGCAGGAAATATCCCGATATTTTCAAGCATTGAGAGCAAACCATGTAGAGGGTCAATACGGAACTTTAACAGAAACTATTCGTACAGGAGCATTTGACACCGCCTCTTTAGAGGAACAAAGAAAGCTATGGAAACAAATAGCACCCCAGTTAAGAACTATTCCCTTTTTTAACACTAACAGAGACATACAGCAAATCTTAATCAATGCCCCCAGTGATGAATGTATCGCCCGCATTGCTTATTACTTTAAAGCTTTGAAATATAGGCATTTTGACAATTACAGCCAGTGCCAAAGCTTACCTATCAAACAATACCAGTCCCTAGAAGCTGTTATAAGTGAAGACTACACAGATGCCACATTGGATCCAGCTCGAGTAGCAAGCATTAGAGAGAAAAGAACGCAACATATTTCCTTGCAGTTACAACAGCTACAAAACACACATAAAGTACAGGGGATCGTTAAAATCAAAGGAGATGGAAACTGTTATTATCGCACGATCATGTATGGATATATTAAACCTGCAACGGAGCTTCCGGACCAAGAAAGGGCGATGGTGTTAACAGAGATGGCAGACTCTATGAAGACAATCTATCCAAAGCTTCCACCTAACGAACGGGAACCTTTTTTGCAATTTATTCGCTTTCTGCAAGAAGCTGCACAAAATCGTGAAACAGCGCTACTTTTCGACGAATATCTCCTGATAAAAGATTCCCCTATAGATCGAGGAATGATCATGGGACTTCGATACGACCTAGCAAACTGGCTAAAAACAAAAGGACCTTATTATCTAGTGCCATCAGAAGAAGTGGGAGCCCCTACGATTTTAGGAGATGCCTTGAGCACCTTTGCACAATATACATGTGGATTAGAGCCCACCGAACAAGCCTCCCCCATAGATAGATATATAGAAGAGATCGTTATGCGTTGGGGACAAGACGCTGAAGGCCCCGTTGTAGACATGGCATTATGCGCACTTATTCTTCCCTGTACGATCACAAATCTTGTACTAGAGCCAAGACAAGATAGATTAATGTCTCAATCCGTCCGTCATCCTGGTGCTCTGATCGAAATTAAAGTCCTCTTAAAGCCTGGACACTTTGACCTACTCTATGGGGATTGGCAAAGGTCTCGTAGTAGGCAAGGCACAGGTAGTCAAACACAAACCATTGCGGCTTTTTTCACGATATTGCCCGGGGGAAATGTGAAGGCAATAAAAAAGTCCGGATAGCTGAGATTTCAACACTCTCTGCAAAAATACAACTATTTCTTACATTTTTCATTAAAGTAATTAGATTAATTAAAATTGGCAAGCCGCTAAAACTCTAGAAGTGACAGCTCAAACTCTCCGCAGGAGGAAGAAGTCAGAACAGCTTTTGCCTGTTGCCAAAGAAAGCAAAAGTAGCCCTACTCTTTTTTTTTGACATAACCCTCCGACCTTAACCGCAACTTCTTTTCCTGCTCTTCAACCTAGACAATAATGTTTTTTATTTTAATAAATGATTTTTCAACAATTAACATAGCATTATAAAAATAAATTACATCAGAAAATAAAAACAAGAAACACAAAGTGTACTATTAACAGGAAAATTGATATCCTTTATCTAAAACGAAAATTGTTTGCAAAATGAAAAATGCCTCTATATATTTTAAGAAAAAATAAATCAAAATTTAAAAAACAACAATTAACTTTAAACAGATGAGAATTAATGATATCTCCACCAACACATATTTCGCAAACCCAGACCCAATTCGCGATGGTCTTGGACGAATTGAAAATACACACACCTAATTCAGAAACATCTCCCGGAAGAGCAGTTATACAATCGATACAAGCTGCTAGAAATGATCCTACAGAAGTACACGGCACAAGACCAAAAATTACAGAAAACGAAGGCCGATTTAAGAGTGCAAACATTGATCCAACAAACGCAACACCCGGACCTGTGAGCGATTCTGCTAAAAAACTAACTCAAGTGATGGAAGGGGTGACGCTATCTGATCGTATTTCAGGGAGTACTACTCCCCCTACGTCCACAAAATTAAATGACAAGAGATGCGTTACACCTCCTTTATCCTCTTCTCAAAATACAAAAATAATATCTTCTCCAGGATCTGCTTTTATGAGCCCTTCGCGCAGCACAGAATTAACAGGCAGCTCTATAAGACAAGATACTTCTACTACAAAACAGCGATCAACTCCCAACCAGCTACCCCCTCCTCCAATAAAGTGGGATGAACAGCTCGCTTCTAGATCTTCCGCAAGCCTACTACGAAAGCCCCTCTCTAGCAGCTCTCGAGAATCTCCCCATGTTTTACCCACCCTTAAGTCAACACATTCCCTGGACGATCTTCCAGAAACACTAAATTACAGAACAACCCCAAGCTTGCGACCTTCAAGCAGAGGAAGCGCAAGCCTCGGATATCCCTCAAAATACTCCCCACAATTTAGTCCCGTTATGTACAGCTCCCCCATAAAAGGATGCACAGACAAACCTCTAACAACTATTACAGAAAATTCTGAAGAAATCTTGAATTTACGCGAGCTGAATCTTTGCAGAGGAAATCTGAAAATGATAGGGCGTATTCTCAATGAAGGAGATCAGCAAAGCGATGAGGAGGAAGCCGCGGATTTTAGCACGGAAAAACTAATAAATAGTTACGGCCAAAATCTACTCATTGATACAACGAATCTTTTTGAGAAAATCTTGAAAAGATGCACAAGCGAAGAAAGTTTTACTAAATACAGAAATGGAGAACTCTCTCTAGAAGCGTTACAATTTCCACCTTCTGTAGATCGAGAAGAACTCCAAAAAACCCACAGAAAATTAGTGGCACGAGAAGAAGAACTCTTAGCAGTAAGAGCTGCAAGAAGTTCAACTATACACAATAGAGTCCGTACAATACAGGGCAAAATACAACAGTTGCTCATCATTCTTTTCCGTGAAGATTTTACAAATGGCCCTGAGGAAATAGTCAATATTTTAAAAGAACTACGCCGCATGAGTGAACTCTATCCTGAAATAAAAGAACAAATATTATCTTACACACGTGAATTTCATGGACTTTGGGAATCTACTCAAGGAAAGACAAAGGACAAACGAGGGTCTTATATTACAATCTCGAAAAAAAGAGCAGCTTTAGCAAACAAAATTGCAGATGACAATCCGTTAGAAAAAAGAATAAAAGCTAAAAAACTCGCAAATATAGACATGGATCAAAGGAAAGATTTCTCGCCGTGAATTTCTGGAGGCTTTTTATTGAGCTCGTTAAACTCTTGAGAAAGGCGAAAGCTTTCTTCTTCTGTTGGACTTTTTCTCATACGCTCTAAGATCTCTTCTTTTTGCTGCATCCAATTGCGTTGCAGAATTTTTTTAATCGTTTCTTGTACATGCTCAGAGGCTCTTTGCTTATTGATCTTTTTTTGCAATAGCTCATGAAACAGATCTTGCTCTTCTTGCTTGGTAAGATGCCCAGCCAAAGTTAACCACTCTTTCCTTTCTTCTAAAGAAAGGCGAAGATAGGTCTCAAAAAACTCTGCACAGGCAGGAATACGAAAATCTTTTTTACAAAGATTCTTTTGAATCATCAGAAAATGGGAGGAAGTCGGGTCAGGAAAAACTAAAAGCCAACGCAAAAGATCCATTTCCAAAATACGGTCTGGCTGAATGGTGAGCGGCGTCTTGGGATAGTAACGTGGCGCTTGTATAGGGGGAGATACCATCTGAGACCCTAAAGCCTCAGGGGGAAGATCTGCCATTTTTGCCAGTTTTTTCAAGCTTTCATGTACAAGAACTGGGTGCTCCCATGCGCGAATCGTACTGGCTATTTTTTCTACAATCGTATTTTTTTGCGCAGGAGAAGTGAGATCCTGCGATTCTGAAAGGTGTCGATAATAAAAAGAAAGATAATCGAGTCCATTTTCTAAAAGTTTAGCAAAAGCTTCTCTGCCTTTTTCTCGCAAAAAAGAGTCAGGATCGCTGCCTGTTGGCAAAGAAAGTAAAAGAACCTCTACTCCTTTTTTTTGAAATAGATCCCCTACTTTAACCGCAGCTTCTTTTCCTGCTCTATCTCCATCAAAAGCGAGATAAACCTGCTGGACCCCCAACCCTAAAAGCTCTTTTACATGCCCGTCGCCAAAGGCGGTGCCCTGTCCTGCTACCGTAAAATCAAAACCCTCAAAAATAAGCCTTAAGGCATCAATTTGCCCTTCTACAACAATAGCTTTGCGCTCTTTAGCCATGCGATGGCGACTATAACAAAATCCAAAAAGAACCTGAGATTTTTTAAAAAGAGGAGTTTCCGAGGTGTTGATGTACTTTCCCCCAAAAGTCTCTTCTTTGAACTTACGAGCAGAAAATCCGATAACAGCTCCCATGCGATCGCGAATGGGAAATGTGATCCGCTCTGTAAAAAAATCTTTCCTTCGGCTCGGCAAATAAAGTCCCGCTAATTGGAGGTCTTCATCCGGAAAACCCTCTGCTTTTAAAAGTTTATAAAGCATATCCCCTTGCTTAGGGGCATATCCAATTTCAAAGCGCTCAATAAAAGCAAGATCGATATCCCGTTTATACAGATACTGCAGAGCTATTTTCCCTTCGTCAGAATGTAAAAGAAAAAAACGATAGAAGACAGAAGCTCTTTCTAATACCTGTTTGAGCTTCTTTTTATCCGGACCTTTTTCTTCTTCTTCCACTTTTTCCAAAGACACTTGAAATCTTTCCGCCAAAGACTCTAAAGCCTCCACAAAGGTCATTTTCGCATATTCCATCAAAAAAGAAATAGCATCTCCATGCGCTCCACAGCCAAAACAATGATAGTGAGAATCCCCTTTATGGATTAAAAAAGACGGAGTTTTTTCCTCATGGAAAGGGCATAGCGCTTTATAAGAAGCGCCGCTTCTTTGCATAGAAACATAGGAAGAGATTACCTCGCCAAGGTCTATCTTTTGGCGGAGCCTCTCTAAGCTTTCTTTAGAATAGATAGCCATGAAAATCGATTGAGATCTATTAGTTGTTCTCTTACACTTTAAGCTAGGACCTTTCTCTACGTCAAACAAAATTAAGCGCAAATCTTTTCTTGACCTAAAGAAAGAGCTAAAGAAGGGAGATATTATGTTAGAATTCGATGCCATCACATCTCAGGAAATCCCACAAGATAGCAGCCTTAACCAACTGCAAGGGCAAATTAAAAACGTCATGATCCCGCTTTTGATCAAGATTTTTCAACTGCGATTAGAGGTTCAGCAAACAAACAGCCCCCCTTCTCGTCTACAAAATGCGAAGCCTAAAGCGAGTTTGGAAGAATTAATTGAACAACTCTCTCAACTAAACCAAGATCTTAAGCTCTTGCAAAACTGGAACCAAAGCTGTCAGATGCAAATTGAAAAAGTTTTGCAAGAAGCTAATGATAGGATCCCCTCTTCTTTTAGCACCTCGATAAAAGCCAATTACCCTGTACACCCAGCGGTACAAAAATCTTTTCAAGGGGCTATGCTCGCTAAAAAAGGAAATCATTTCACATTACGACCCTCTTCTTTCTGGAAACGACTTTATAGGAAATTTGTCCCATGACCTCTACAACACCTTACGAAGAAAAAGTCTCTCCTATGATGGTGCAGTGGCACGATTGTAAAAAACAAGCTGAAGGATCTCTCTTGCTCTTTCGTCTAGGAGATTTTTATGAAGCGTTTTACGCAGATGCTATTACTTTATCCAAGGAACTGGAACTGACTCTGACAAAAAGACAAGAAATTCCTATGGCAGGAATCCCGTTTCATACAAGTGAAGGGTATATTGATCGATTAGTCAGCAGAGGATACCGAGTAGCCATCGCAGAACAAATCGAAGATCCCAAACAAGTCAAAGGCCTTGTAAAAAGAGAAGTTGTACGTATTGTGACTCCTGGAACTGTCATTCAATCTTCTCTGCTTTCAGAAAAGTCTAACCACTTCATCGCCTGTCTTTCTCTGTTCAATCAAATGCTAGGGCTTAGCGTACTAGACCTTACCACAGCAGAATTTAAAATATGGGAATTCGAATCATTCACTTCTTTGTCAGACGAACTCTCGCGCTTACAGCCCAAAGAGCTTATCGTTTCTGAAAAAGCGATGAATTTATACAAAGAACCTATAGAAAACCTTTCTTGCGCTGTCCTTGTAAGGGAACAGTGGCATTTCGACCCGGAACAAACACACGATTTTTTAATTCGCCATTTTGGAGTACTTTCTTTAGATGGATTCGGACTGCAAGGAATGGATGCAGGAGTCCACGCGGCAGGTAGCCTTCTTTCCTATGTACAAGATCAGCTCCATGTGTCCATTGAGCATATCCAGACCATGCAAAAAGAGAAATCTGGAAAATACATGTGTCTGGACAGTATTAGCTTAAGACATTTAGAGATCTTAGAGCCTCTACACGACAAAGAAAGCAAATGCTCATTGCTGCACCTCCTGGACCAAACTCAGACTCCCATGGGAGGACGGCTATTAAAACACTGGCTAACCCATCCCCTGCTTTCCATTACAGACATTGAGCAAAGACAACAAGCCCTCTCTTTTTTTATATCCTTCCCTCAAAGAAAAATGCTCTCTCTTGCTCTATCAGAAGTGAGAGATCTCGAACGACTCATTATGCGAATAGAAACTGGCTTTGCAAGCCCCAAAGACCTTTTGGGCCTTAGGATTTCTTTAGAGCAATCTCCGAAAATTCTCGCTTTACTAGAAGGAATCGACTCTCCTCTTCTAAGCGAATGGGCAAATTCCTTATGCGATGTCTCTCCCCTTACAGAAAAAATCGCCTCTGCATTAAGCGATGATCCCCCTTTTCGATTAAGCGATGGACAGGTAATCAAAAAAGGGTTCCATGCAGATTTAGATGAACTAAGAAGGATCTGTGAAAATAGTCAAGAATGGATTGCTGAATACCAAAACACTTTAAGGCAAGAGACCCAAATCCGAACTTTAAAAGTTGGCTACACCAAGGCCTTTGGCTATTACATTGAGGTCAGTAGAGGACAGGCCGAAAAAATGCCAGCTTCCTTCCAAAGGCGTCAAACCCTACTAAATACAGAACGATTTATTACACCAGAGCTTAAAGAATACGAACATAAAGTCCTTTCAGCCGAAGACAAAATCTCTGCTTTAGAGACGCATCTTTTTCACGAACTGAGAAAAGAAATCGCAAAGGAAGGAAATACCGTTCGCAAAATAGCCTCCGCAATAGCGCATATCGACTGTGTTTTATCTCTAGCAGAAGTAGCCTTAGAACATAACTACACATGTCCAACTATCGATGAAAGCCTTCTCTTTCATATCGAAGGAGGAAGACATCCTGTCATCGAGGCGCATCTAAGATCGGATTCTTTTATTCCCAATGACGTTTTACTTAATGACGAGGAACATCGACTTTTAGTGATTACAGGACCTAATATGGCCGGAAAATCCACCTTCATTCGGCAGGTAGCTCTTATTGCTATTTTAACGCAAATAGGATCCTTTGTACCGGCAAAAAGAGCTCATATAGGGATTGTCGATAAAGTATTTACTCGCATAGGAGCCAGCGACAACCTTGCTAAAGGCCATTCTACCTTTATGGTAGAAATGGCAGAAACCGCGCACATCCTACACAATGCCACCAACCGATCTTTAGTTATTTTAGATGAAATTGGAAGAGGTACGAGCACTTATGATGGAATTTCCATTGCTTGGGCTGTTGCTGAATACCTTCTAACGACCACCGGAAAACAAGCCAAAACGCTGTTTGCCACACATTATTTTGAACTGACGCAACTCGAAGAAAAAATTCCCGGGGCGATTAATTATAATATTGCAGTGCATGAGTCGGAAAGTGGTATCGTCTTTCTTCGCAAGATTATGCGCGGAAGCGCCGATAAAAGTTATGGAATTCATGTTGCAAAACTTGCAGGCCTTCCGCTTCCCGTACTAAAGCAAGCTCAAAACATGCTTAAAAGCCTTGAAAAAGGGAACGCTCCTAAAGGGTTGCCCCCTAAAAAAGAAGAGCAGCTTTCACTGTTTTTAGCCCCCGACCCCCGCAAAGAAGAGCTTTTAGAACAAATACAAAAACTAGATGTAAATAAACTGTCTCCTTTAGAGGCATTACAATTACTATTTCAATGGAAAAAATTATTTTAATTTGATTATTTAATATAAATATTTTAACATTCGAAATAAGAGCAGTCAAACTAATATACCGGCACATTATGCTAAAACATATCCTTATTTTATCCTTCGTAACATTTTCTCTTTCTGCACTCCCCCATCAAAACGTATCCATAGAAGCACCCGAAGAACAATTAGAAAATGCAGAGACTCCAGAATCTTCCTGGAATGAGGATGAAGAGCTTTCTATCCTTCATAAAAAAGGGAGCAGGCCTCAAGTCATTGAAATCCCAACTAAGACCTCTCTATCACCTAACTAATGCTGTTTAAACCCCAAGAGTTAGACAACTACCCTGTGGATGCTGGCGTGTATCTCATGAAAAACAGCAAAGGGATCGTCATTTATGTGGGCAAAGCTAAATCTTTAAAAAAAAGACTAAAACAATATTTTGTTCCGGGACGGGACACAAGGCCGACCCTACCTCTTCTTGTAACAGAAATCGCATCTATTGAAACCTTGATCGTTCCTACTGAAAAAGAAGCGCTGATTCTAGAAAATGCTCTGATCAAAAAACATCAACCTAAGTTCAATATCCTACTTAAAGATGACAAAAACTACATTAGTCTATCGATCCATCCCAAAGAAAAGTGGCCGCGATTGCAACTGGTACGGTTTAAAGATAAACCCCCTGAAGGAACTTTACATTTTGGACCATACCCCAACACAGCTGCCGCGAGACAAACCTATGAACTCATGAGTCGCCTGTTCCCCTTAAGGCAGTGTTCTGATGAAGAATTAAAAAGACGGTCTCGTCCCTGCTTACTCTACTCCATGAAACGATGCATCGCTCCTTGCATGTCTTTATGTTCCGAAAAAGAATATGGAGTCTACGTATCTAGCGCTATCGATTTTTTAAAAGGCAATAATCAAAAAATTCTAGATGAGCTAATTCAAGAAATGGAAAAAGCCTCAGATGCTTTAGAATTTGAAAAAGCAGCTGCCCTTCTTCGAACAATCCAGCAAATCAAGCATGTTACACAAGAAAAAACCATCTTTCAAAAATCACAAGAAAGAAAAATCGATGCCATAGGACTTTATAGAGAAGGTGATAGAGTCTTAATCAGCTGTCTAGTTTTCCGAGGTGAAGATCTTTTACATAGCGAAACATTTTCTTGCTCGCAGATCTTAGAAGAAGAGGAAGAAATCTTGGCAACCTTCTTAGTGCAACGCTATCAAACAAGTACCGCCCTTCCTGAAGAGATTCTACTGCCGATGTCTCTTTCTCAAGAAAAAGAAATTTTCTCTCTTTTATGCGATATACACCCTAAAAAATCTTTTAAGATCCTCGCCCCTCAAAAAGGAGACCGCAAGGCGCTTATCGATCTTGCACAAAAAAACGCTAAGAGCACTTTTCACCAAAAAGCCTCTCTGCAAAGATCTCAAGAAGAGCTTTTATTACAGTTACAAGAAAGCTTTTCCTTAAGTCGTTATCCCAAAAAAATTGAGTGTTTCGACACATCCAACTTAGCAGATAAGCATTTAGTCGCAGCATCCTCTGTCTTTATCGATGGAAAAGAGGATAAAAAGAAAATGAGGCTCTATCACATCAAAGGTTTTGATAAACCCAACGACTACGCAGCTTTACATCAAGTTCTTACACGTAGAATCATACGAGCTAAAGAAGAAGAGGACTTTCCCGATCTCCTTCTCATCGATGGAGGAAAAGGGCAACTCAACATTGCTTTAGAGGTACTAAACGAACAAGAAATCATCCACGTCGACGTTATCTCTTTAGTCAAAGAAGATGGACGTCATGACAAAGGCATGACCCTGGAAAAGGTTTATATTCCAGGAAAATCAGATCCCATCGCCTTATCTTCCCACTCGCCCCTTCTGTTTTTTTTACAAAAAATACGAGATGCAGCCCATGAAAAGGCTATTTCGTTCTATCGAAATTCTCACAGAAAAACCACAATACAAAGTGCTATCGAAGAAATTCCCGGCATCGGCCCCATCAAAAGAAAGAGACTCTTACAAAGCTTTGGGAGTTTGCAAAATATCCTCTCGCAAACAGAAGCGGAACTCAAAAAAATTCCCGGCATTACCTCTAAAGACGTTGATCAGATAAAAAAATTTCAAAATAAGTAGAATTAGAATTGAAAAGCAGCGTCTAAACAAAGACCTTGAAGTCCTAAATTATCTCGCTCAAGTTTACTTCCACTTCCAATATTCCATGCAGAAGTAAGGACCAGAAGATCCCATCCAGCACCTATGCTCAGTTTAGATCGTCCGTTATGAAAACTCTCGCTCCATTCCATGCCAAGTATCTGAGAAAAAAAACCGGATATAAAATGCTTACGAGAACTAAAAGAGGAACTGATTTCGGAGGGATTCGATATGCTATAATTTGCAACCTGCGAATGAAGGTAACTTGCTAACGCCCCCCCTTTGGTTTTTCCCACAAGAGAAATTCCGCTTCCGATGATGTACTGCAAAGAAACTGCTGTTGACAACCCTATAGAATCCATACTAGAGAAAGATGTAGAAGAAGTCGGATGAGGAACAGTTACTCCATATACAGTTTGATAAAAATGTTGTCTCACAGTCATTCCGGTTAGCCCAAAAAAGATTTTCAGGTTGATTCGTTTGCTATTAAGGTAGTTTTTTCCAATATTTACATCGAAAGTATTTAAAGCGATACCAGAGGCCGATACTAATGAAGAAACTGTTGTATATTGCTCCAGGTCCGCAAGAGTCGGAGCAATAAAAGCTCGTAGATCGGGCCCCTGCTTCCACTTGGAGTTCATATGCATCCACTCAACCCCTAAGTCAAGATCCATTCCTTTTCTTCCATATCTCAATTCGACATCCGCACCCCAATTCATGTCTGAGTGAAGTTTTAAAGCAGACCCCGTGGAAATATTACGTTCTAGATTTGACTGTTTTCCTACCGTATTGCCTTCTGTACTTCCCTTCATATACAGAGCTCTTGCAGCAAGAGTAATCTTTTGGGTTTTAACAGGAATTGGCTTGGGGACATCTTTAAGATTAAGAGCTTTTTTTACCAGTTGAACAGAGCCCTTATAAGCTGTTGTCTCTTGCGCTGAGTTTGCTAAATATAAAGGTATATAACCTACTGACTCTTCTATAAGTTTTAAGGGATTGACATAAGAGAAAACACAGATTGCGAATAAAATCCATCCAGCTGTTGTAGCTTTCATATCTTTCTCTTTTTGTCGTTTCTATATAGAACGTGGAACTATCCATAACACGCTATTCGCAATTTGTGCAAATATTTTTTTTACAAAAAGAGCATTTCAACTTTTCACTTAACGGAAATATTTGAGATACAAACCGCAGAAACAACAATAAAATTATTTAAAAAGACAAACGCGTAAAAAGTTAATCACAACAAGATAACAAAAATATATTTATTAAATTTTATTATACCACGAACACATAAGAAGTGGACTTCACTAAAATCGCATAAAAAAACATTTAATTTCACAAAAAAAAAGGAAAACTTCATGTGTTTTTTACAGAACTAAGGCTTAAGAAACGTGTAAAATAAAAATTACCAAAAATACAAACTCGCATTAAAAGAACAAATGCTATATAATTCTTATTATTAACAAGCTGGAGAAGACAAAATGATTAATACACAAAGAAGCAACTACTCAAGAAATTCAGAACAAACTCCAAAAACAAATTCTACCAACACAAAAAAAGAAGAAAATTGGCTATCAAAGAATGCACAGCTACTCGGAGGCATAGCTCTTGGAGTCATTGCTGTAGCTGTTATTTATAAATTAGGACAATCAGCAACAACTTCCACAAATCCTCAAGAACCAAAGTGGAAACCATTAACAGATGCTGATAAAGCGCCTGTCGCAAGTTTTGATCCAGTAGACTATGTATCTAATCCTCAAACAAGCCGATTTAAAACTGAAATTACAGACGCTCTACTCAATTCTCCTGAAAAAAAAGCAGATCTCACGACATTGTTTAATTTCTGCGTGAATAATAAACTAACAGCCAGCTCGGATGGCACACCCGTTGATCTGAACAAAACTTGTGCAGAACAGGCCTTCAATGCCCTCCCCTACGACCACACAACCTGCCCGGAAAGCGGACGACATCCTGACGGCATTCTCAGCGCATTTCACCTCGAATTTCCTACATTATGCTATGTAGATAATCAGTGGGTAAAGAAGGCCTAATAGTTTTTCGATTTTCAGGAAATTCACCTCTTTACTGAAAGAATACGAATTACAAAAAAACTTGAAGGAAAATGGCATGTACGTGCCACTTTCCTTCTTTTCAAAACTCAGCATCTAGATTAGCCTTCCACTAAGAACTCCAAGCCCAAAAATCCATAAAAAAAAATTCCATAAACAGTAAATGCTATTTGCTTTTTACTCATGCATTTTTCATGATGTGCGATGCTTTAAATACTGTTTACTAGAATAAGGATTTTTTTATGAAAAAACTGCTGTTAACTCCCCTACTCTTTACTTGTATAGCGTATGCAGACTCTTCCTATGATAACGAAACGATCATTCCGGAAGGAAAACTTATCGACTACCCTAGCATCTATCATGATGTTACTCCCAGCGCAGGGCCGCGCGTGATTGATGGCTGCGGTGTATTTTTGACTGGAGATTACATCTATTGGACGGCTAGACAAGATAACATGGCCTATGCCTCTACTGGATTTACAAACAATAATCTCGTAAGCACTGGATCTGGAAGCACCGCTGAAATGAAATACAAATTTCGTACAGGGAATGTGTTGACTTAAGGGTGGGTAAAACATGGGGAGATTCTCGAGAGCTGCTAGAGAGGGGCTTTCGTAGTAGGCTTGCGGAAGATCTAGAAGCGAGCTGTTCATCCCACTTTATTGGAGGAGGGGGTAGCTGGTTGGGAGTTGATCGCTGTTTTGTAGTAGAAGTATCTTGTCTTATAGAGCTGCCTGTTAATTCTGTGCTGCGCGAAGGGCTCATAAAAGCAGATCCTGGAGAAGATATTATTTTTGTATTTTGAGAAGAGGATAAAGGAGGTGTAACGCATCTCTTGTCATTTAATTTTGTGGACGTAGGGGGAGTAGTACTCCCTGAAATACGATCAGATAGCGTCACCCCTTCCATCACTTGAGTTAGTTTTTTAGCAGAATCGCTCACAGGTCCGGGTGTTGCGTTTGTTGGATCAATGTTTGCACTCTTAAATCGGCCTTCGTTTTCTGTAATTTTTGGTCTTGTGCCGTGTACTTCTGTAGGATCATTTCTAGCAGCTTGTATCGATTGTATAACTGCTCTTCCGGGAGATGTTTCTGAATTAGGTGTGTGTATTTTCAATTCGTCCAAGACCATCGCGAATTGGGTCTGGGTTTGCGAAATATGTGTTGGTGGAGATATCATTAATTCTCATCTGTTTAAAGTTAATTGTTGTTTTTTAAATTTTGATTTATTTTTTCTTAAAATATATAGAGGCATTTTTCATTTTGCAAACAATTTTCGTTTTAGATAAAGGATATCAATTTTCCTGTTAATAGTACACTTTGTGTTTCTTGTTTTTATTTTCTGATGTAATTTATTTTTATAATGCTATGTTAATTGTTGAAAAATCATTTATTAAAATAAAAAACATTATTGTCTAGGTTGAAGAGCAGGAAAAGAAGTTGCGGTTAAGGTCGGAGGGTTATGTCAAAAAAAAAGAGTAGGGCTACTTTTGCTTTCTTTGGCAACAGGCAAAAGCTGTTCTGACTTCTTCCTCCTGCGGAGAGTTTGAGCTGTCACTTCTAGAGTTTTAGCGGCTTGCCAATTTTAATTAATCTAATTACTTTAATGAAAAATGTAAGAAATAGTTGTATTTTTGCAGAGAGTGTTGAAATCTCAGCTATCCGGACTTTTTTATTGCCTTCACATTTCCCCCGGGCAATATCGTGAAAAAAGCCGCAATGGTTTGTGTTTGACTACCTGTGCCTTGCCTACTACGAGACCTTTGCCAATCCCCATAGAGTAGGTCAAAGTGTCCAGGCTTTAAGAGGACTTTAATTTCGATCAGAGCACCAGGATGACGGACGGATTGAGACATTAATCTATCTTGTCTTGGCTCTAGTACAAGATTTGTGATCGTACAGGGAAGAATAAGTGCGCATAATGCCATGTCTACAACGGGGCCTTCAGCGTCTTGTCCCCAACGCATAACGATCTCTTCTATATATCTATCTATGGGGGAGGCTTGTTCGGTGGGCTCTAATCCACATGTATATTGTGCAAAGGTGCTCAAGGCATCTCCTAAAATCGTAGGGGCTCCCACTTCTTCTGATGGCACTAGATAATAAGGTCCTTTTGTTTTTAGCCAGTTTGCTAGGTCGTATCGAAGTCCCATGATCATTCCTCGATCTATAGGGGAATCTTTTATCAGGAGATATTCGTCGAAAAGTAGCGCTGTTTCACGATTTTGTGCAGCTTCTTGCAGAAAGCGAATAAATTGCAAAAAAGGTTCCCGTTCGTTAGGTGGAAGCTTTGGATAGATTGTCTTCATAGAGTCTGCCATCTCTGTTAACACCATCGCCCTTTCTTGGTCCGGAAGCTCCGTTGCAGGTTTAATATATCCATACATGATCGTGCGATAATAACAGTTTCCATCTCCTTTGATTTTAACGATCCCCTGTACTTTATGTGTGTTTTGTAGCTGTTGTAACTGCAAGGAAATATGTTGCGTTCTTTTCTCTCTAATGCTTGCTACTCGAGCTGGATCCAATGTGGCATCTGTGTAGTCTTCACTTATAACAGCTTCTAGGGACTGGTATTGTTTGATAGGTAAGCTTTGGCACTGGCTGTAATTGTCAAAATGCCTATATTTCAAAGCTTTAAAGTAATAAGCAATGCGGGCGATACATTCATCACTGGGGGCATTGATTAAGATTTGCTGTATGTCTCTGTTAGTGTTAAAAAAGGGAATAGTTCTTAACTGGGGTGCTATTTGTTTCCATAGCTTTCTTTGTTCCTCTAAAGAGGCGGTGTCAAATGCTCCTGTACGAATAGTTTCTGTTAAAGTTCCGTATTGACCCTCTACATGGTTTGCTCTCAATGCTTGAAAATATCGGGATATTTCCTGCAGAGTTTGATCAGATGGCAATGTATCCATCAGCTCTTGCAGATTTGCATCTCCAGCAAAAAAAGGAATTTGTCGTAATTGAGGTTCTATGATTGGCCATGTAGTCCTCTTTATTGCAGAAGTAGCAGAAGCAAATGTTCCAGAGGAAATTTCAGCGGTTAGGGATCCCAATCCCTCAGAGCGTAGATCTCTTGGAATCAGAGGCGGTAGAGGAGGCAGTATAGGAAGGTCTATAGGAGGCGCAAAGACAGGTTCTTGATATAGAGCTTGGGCCGTATCAATACAAAATCGATCATAACGGTCTCTTATCTCTCGTATAGCTGACTGAAACTTTTCTTGATCTCTATCTGAGATATCTCTAGGAAATCGTATATCGTAATCCTGATCATATATTTGTTTCAGTTCCTTTCTGATCTGAGCTTTTTCAGACCAAAGATGCGCAGAGTTAAATTTGCGATTGCTTTCATCTAGCAATCGATTGCCTTCCTGTATGTATTTTTGCCATCCGGCAATTTCCGGTGCTGGTATCGGAGGGGGAGGTGCTCGGGAAAGTCCTGTTGATGAAGGTATTTCTGCGGAGGAAGGGCTATTGGATGAGGCAAGTTTACTTTCGGTTCGATTTAAGGCTGTTTGTATAGCTCTTTTTGTCTCTTCAGAAAAAGTGGACTCATTCCATCTACTTATAAATTTACGAAATTGTCTTATTGTGTAATCTGCTTCTTCCAGAAGTTTTGGATCTCTAGATTTCTCATATCTTTCCATCAGTTCATCCACGTAGTCTGGGACTCTGTAGCATTCATTTTGTATGTATATGTCTGGGGAAATACTTGGGGTGTTCGAATACATGATGTCATTACTTATGTAGGTGAGTAGATCTCCTGCTTGCTGCTGCAATGTTTGTCTTTCTGTTTCTGTGAGCTTTAATGTCGGGATTGTTTTTGAAAAATCTACAAGATTTTTTTGTAAGTTCTCTCGCTGTTGACGAGTCGATGCAGAGTAATAGGCCTTTTTGATTTCTGCTGTCTTGGTTTTTCCAATGAGTGTAAGTGCCGATTCTATTTTTGTTTGCACTAAATCTATTGCGAGCTTTTGAAAGTTTAGGGCTTTCATTCTTATTACAGTAGCATCCCGGAAATCTTTTAATTCTTGCTCTATCTCTTGTTTGCG
>LSQA01000076.1_pt1 | contig 17936 bp, 19 predicted proteins | sample 651271 | NCBI WGS metagenome assembly LSQA01 (sample SAMN04438314, study PRJNA306036) | termite gut metagenome | isolation source: viral DNA filtered from gut of termites from termite colony 3 | host: Coptotermes formosanus | place: USA: New Orleans, Cypress St. | collected 2013-06-21 | reverse complement strand
ATATTGTAAGGCGGATCTGTAATAAATAAATCAATAATTTTGTTATCAACAAGTTTTAAAACATCTTCAAATTTATTAGCATCACCGCACATTAATCTGTGATTCCCTAGCTGATAAATTTGAAGATGTTTTAAAACTTGTTGATAACAAAATTATTGATTTATTTATTACAGATCCGCCTTACAATATAGATTATACCGGTTGTACAAAAGAAAAACTTAAAATTCAAAATGATAAAATGGCTGACGAAGAGTTTGAAATATTTTTAAATTCTTCGTTTTTAAATGCTGATAAAACAATGAAAACTGGCGCTGTTTTTTATATTTGGTTTTCTTGTAAAAAGACTCTTAATTTTTATAAAGCATGCATAAATACTGGTTGGGAAATTCGTCAACAATTAATATGGTTGAAAAATAATATAACTTTAGGAATGCAAGATTATCAGTGGAAATATGAGCCTTGCATTTATGGATGGAAGTCCGGTGGGCCTCACTATTTTATTAACGATAGGACTCAAACAACAATTTTAGAATATGATAAACCTTTAAAAAATGAAATTCATCCAACTATGAAACCTGTAAAATTAATCGCAAAATTAATTGAAAACAGCAGTAAAGAAAATGAGAATATTCTAGATTTATTCGGAGGTTCCGGGACTACATTAATTGTCTGCGAAGAGTTAAATAGAAAATGTTTTATGATGGAGCTTGATCCAAAATATGTTGATGTGATAATTAAACGCTGGGAAAATTTAACTAAAAAAGAGGCTAAATTAATTGAATTTTGATGTAACTTGGGTTTTGGCTCTGTGGTCAATATTAGGCAATATTTTCAATATAAAGAAAAATGTAATATGTTTTTATATCTGGACAATCGGAGAAATCTTTTGGATGATACTTGATATAAAAAATGCTGTCTATGGTAGAGCTTTCCTTGATTTAGTTCAACTTTGTTTCGCACTTTGGGGTATTTATGAATGGCAAATAAAACAAAAAAATAATATGTAAAATGGTGAAATTATGAGCAAACAAAATTTAAACGAGCAAGCACAAGAAATATTAGAAATAGCTCAAAAACATGGAGTTGAGCAAAATTTCTTCTTCATCACAACTTTTCAGCGTTACATGAGGCAACTTCAAAATTTAAAAGAGCTTGAAAAAATACTTGATAAAGATGGAATTTTAGTAGAAAAAACCTATGTTAAAGGCACTAAAAATCAATACATTCATCCTGCTTTATCTTCGTATAACAAAACTTGTAGCGAAGCTAATAAAATAGTTTCAACTCTTGTAAATATCATTGTAAAATTAAGAGTAGGCAACGAAAATCTTGAAGACGACCCACTTTTAAAAGTTTTAAACGGAATTTAGAAAGTTGGTTAAATAAAAAAATGAAAGCAAAAAATTATGCAAAATCAGTTATAAATGGCCAAGTTTCTGCTCCTAAATATGTAAAGATTCAATGCCAAGATTTTTTAAAAATATATGAATGTGAGTCCGATAAATATTTCTTGAATAATAAAAAGTTAACACAAATTGAATCAATTCTTAAGTTTTTGATAATGCCTAGAGGCCTTAAATGTGGTCAAACAATTTATGATTGTTCATGTGGTTATCAATGGCTTTTTTATGAATCAATTTTATGTGTGGTGCATAAAGAAAATCCATCAAAACGACGATATGAAACGGCAATTTTGGAAATCGGGAGAAAAAATTTTAAGACTTTTACGATTGCTACAATTTTTATTTTACTATTTTTATTGGAACCAAAGTTCTCAAAATTTTACTCAGTAGCGCCGGATGGAACACTTTCAAGAGAAGTCAAAACTGCAATTGAGGAAATTTTAAAATCTAGTCCATTTATTTATTTTAAAAATTACACAGGTGATGAAAAATGTAGAGAGAAAATTACATCTGAAACTGCAATATCAAAATTAAAAAATAGATTCAGAATTTTGCGCAATTATATTGAATGCTCATTAAATGAAAATCGCTACATCCCGCTAAATTACTCAACTAGCCGTCTTGATGGAAAACTTCCAAGCGTTTTTCTGGCTGACGAAGTCGGAGCACTTCCTAGCTCATATCCAATCGAAGCCATGCGTTCTGGGCAGTTAAACATAATTAACAAGCTCGGTTGCATAATTTCAACAAAGTATTCGAGTGTAAATAATCCGTTTGAAAATGAAGTTAATTATGCTAAAAAAATTTTAGATGGAGTGGAAAAAGATGAAACTATTTTTTCTCTTTTATATGAACCAGATGACACTGAAAACTGGACAACAAACGATGATATTTTAAAACATGCAAACCCTGTAAGCCTTGAAATACCTGAGATTTGGGATGATTTAATAAAGAAAAGAGCAAGAGCTATAATTCAAGAATCTGCAAGAGAAAATTTCTTAACAAAACATTGTAATATCATCTATCAAGGCTCTGGAACCGAGAGTTTTATTGATGTTAAAGAACTTATTAATTGCAGAGTTAATAAAATCGATTGGAATGAAAGGCAAGTATATCTTGGTGTTGACCTTAGTATCACGACTGACAACACGGCAATTGCAATGGTTGCCGAGGAAGATAATAAAATATTAGCTAAAGTTTTTTGTTTTATTCCTGAAGGAAGAGTCGAGGAAAAGAGTAAAATTGAAAGGCTTGATTATATCTCTCTTTTAAAAAATAAAGAATGCTTTGCTTGTGGAAACAAAACAATAGATTACGGTTTTATTGAAGATTTTGTATTTGAATTAGAGAAAAAATATGGCGTTACAATTAAAGCAATCGGATTCGATAGGTATAACTGCTTATCTTCAGCTCAAAAATGGGATAAAAAATATAACACAATTGAAGTCAGGCAGCACTCAGATACATTGCATCCTGCAACAAAGCTGCTTTCTGAGAAAATAATAAATAATGAGTTTTTGTATGAAAACAGTAAACTTTTAGAGACAAATTTTGAAAACGCAAAGTGCACATATGATACAAATCTTAATCGATATGTAACGAAAAAGAAATCAACAGGTAAAGTCGACATGGTGATGGCGCTCATAAACGCAATTTATCTGCTACAAAAAGATGTGATTTTTAATGATGGCTTTGTATTCCAAGTAATTTAAAAAGAGGAAAACTAATGAATTTTTTTAATATTTTCAAACTAAAAAAGCGAGATATAACGCCGCCTATGGATGATATTTTGCTAAACGCTCTTATTAATTCACACGCAATAGATGCTAAAAAAGCTATGAATATTCCATCTGTCGCTGAGTCAATTCACTTGATTTCAGATACGGTTTCAATGATTCCTGTGAAGCTTTATAGAGAAGAAATTTCACAAATTAATGGCAAAATATCAAAGAAAACTGTTGAAATTCAAGACGAAAGGACATCGCTTTTAAATGATGACACAAAAGATAGTCTTGATGGAGTGTCTTTTAAACGAAGTTTGGTTAGAGATTATCTGCTTTTTGGAAGTGCTTATGCATTTATTAATAGACAAAGAAATGAGGTAAAATCTATAAATTATGTGCCAAATAATTATGTAAACATCATTTCAAATAACGATATAATTTTTAAAGATTATAATATTATTATTGGTGCACAAACTTTTAAACCATTCGAATTCTTAAAGATTTTGCGTTCTACAAGTGACGGAGCCAGAGGGATTGGAATTCTTGAAGAAAATTCAGAACTTTTATCTGTGGCGTATGCGACTTTAAAATTTGAACAAAATTTGATTTCAACTGGCGGGAATAAACGAGGTTTTATTTCTTCTGAGAATACGCTTTCAAAAGAGACAATGACAGCTCTAAAGCAGGCGTGGACTAATCTTTATTCAAATAATCAGGAAAACGTAATTGTCTTAAACAAAGGTCTAAGCTTCAAAGAATCATCAAATACCTCGGTTGAAATGCAACTTAATGAAAACAAAAAATCGATGACAAATGACATTCGAAGTATTTTTGGAATACCTCCAAATGGTGAAAAATTTGATTATTCGCTGTTTATAAAGACAGCAATTATGCCGATTTTAACTACTTTTGAATGCGCACTTAACAGAGACTTCTTACTTTAAAAAGAAAAGAAAAATGATCAGGAGTCCTTATACTTTGCTTTTGATACCAAAGAAATAATAAAGGGCGATATTAAAACTAGATTTGAAGCCTATAAGACAGCACTAGATTCAAATTTAATGCAAATTGATGAATGTAGATATATGGAAGATTTAGAGCCTCTTGGACTTAATTTCATCAAATTAGGTCTTAGTGATGTGCTTTATAATCCAGCTACTAAGGAAGTTTTCACACCAAATACTGGGCAAGCAGTTAATATTGGTGATGATTTAGTTAACAAAAAAATATAGATAATGAAAATAATTTAAAAAAGAAAATAATTTAAAAAATTTAGAAACAAAAAATAAAAACAATAAAGGTGGTGATATAAATGAGAATAGAAATTAGAAACGATTCAATAACTGTCGATGGTTATGTCAATGCCGTTGCCAGAGACTCAAGCATTATGCTTGATGACAACGGAGAGAGATTTGTAGAACAGATACAGCCTAAAGTTTTTCAAAGAGCAATTGATAGAAGTGATAACATAGTTTGTCTGTTAAATCATGAAGACAATAAATTTTTAGCTTCAACAAAACAAGGTAATCTTGAGCTTTTTGAGGATAACATCGGTCTTAGAGCAATCTGCAAAATATCAGATAGTGAGATCATAGAAAAAGCAAGAAATCAAAAGCTTCGAGGCTGGTCTTTTGGTTTTGAATCACTAAAAGAAAGTGAGGAACTCATAAAAGACGGACCAAATGAATTAAAAAGAAGATTCGTTGAAGATATGAATCTTTTAGAGGTTTCAATAATTGATGACAGGAAAATCCCTTGCTATGTTGGAACTTCAATTGAGACTAGAGCAAGAGATGGAACAAATGGAACAAAAGAAACAAAAGAAGAAATTCCAGAAAAAAGAAAAGTTGAATACAGATGCCAGTATTTTAAACCAAAATATTTTGAAATAAATGGATTTCAAAATATGGAGATTTTGCCAGGTAATACCTGTGACTATACCCCTTACGAGAAAATATTAGAAGAAATCCAATCAATTAAATTTAATTAATTTAAACAAAAATTTCAGGAGTGATTTATATGTCAGAACTTAAATACTTAACCGAGCAAAAAAATGAAAAAACTGAAGAAATGAAAAAGATTCTAAACACTGCCAAAAAAGAAAAAAGAGCCATGACTGAAGCAGAACTAGCAAGCTTTAATGATTTAAAAACAGCAATTGAAAATATGCAAAAGACTATTGAAGCCGAGGAAGAAATCAGAAAAGAGGAGATCACAGAAAATATGAAAGAAAATGAAAATTCGAGCGAAAATACAGAACATAGAGCATTTACAATAAATTCAGACAATATTAACAAAAAAGAAAAAGTAGAAAAAGAAGAAAGAGCCTTTGCAGACTTCATAAAATCCAAAACACTTGGAATTGAAACTAGATCAGTAAATCTTGATTTTGCAAACAATGGTGTAATTGTCCCAAAAACTATAGCAAAGAGAATAATTGAAAAAATAAAGGAAATATGCCCTATTTATTCATTGGCAGAAATCTATAATATTAAAGGTAACTTAGTTGTTCCCTATTATGGGCCAGATGGAACAGATGATATAACTTGTGCATATCAACAAGAATTTACTGATTTAACCAGCAAAAGTGGCAAGTTTACTAGCATAGAGCTTAATGGTTATCTAGCTGGAGCACTCACAAAAGTCTCTAAAATGCTCATAAACTCTAATGAATTTGGTGCAACTCAACTAGTAAACTTTGTAGTAAAACACATGTCTGAGGCAATCTCCAACTTTTTAGAAAACGAATTATTAAACGGAAGCGGGACTAATGCATGCCAAGGAATAATAACCGGAGCAACAAACGTTATAACGACAACAGGTACAACGATAAGCTCCGACGATTTAATAGACTTACAAGAAAGCATTCCAGACATATATCAAAGAAATTCTGTCTGGATCATGAATCACAAAACAAGGGCAATAATAAGAAAATTAAAAGATTCAAATAATAATTACTTATTAAATCCAGATCTAACAGCAGCTTGGGGCTATACTCTATTAGGTAAACCTGTCTACACAACAGATTCACTCCCACAGGTAACTGCCGGAGCAAAAGCTATAATTTACGGCAACATGACAGGTCTAACCGTCAATATTCACGAAAACATAAACATAGAAGTCCTAAGAGAACACTTTGCAATCCAGCATGCAATAGGTATAGTAGGTTGGATTGAAGTCGATTCAAAAGTAACCGATCAACAAAAGCTTGCAGTTCTTCAAATAAAACCTGCGACTCCATAAAATTATTTTTGTACCCATTTCTTTGACGCAAAGAAACTCAAATAAAAAGAAGGATTATTCATGAAAGTAAGTGAAATAACAGTAGAAAACCTAGCTTTTTATTTAAAGTTAGATCATCAAAATCTAACAAATGAAGAAATCGCAGAATTAGAAACTTTTCTTGACTCTGCAAAATCTTTTATTGTTTCTTATACAGGACTAAATCTAGAAAATTTAGATGATTATAATGAATTTGTGATTGCCATCTATGTTTTATGTCAAGATATGTACGATACCAGAAGCATGTACATAGACAAAAGCAATTTAAATAAAGTTGTTGAAGCTGTTTTGGGGTTTCATCATAATAATTTACTTTAACTTTCTTTTTGCTTTAACTTTTTTACGACAAAAGGAGTAGTGAAATAGCAGCTATGTACACAAACATAGGCAATCTCAATAAAAAGATTCAAATAATTAGCTATACAATCACAAAAGATGAAAATGGATTCCCAATAAAAACAGAAAATATAGAACTTGACACTTGGGCACAAGTTACAAATACAAGTGGAACAGAAATGCAGCGTTCTAATTCTGATTTTTCTGAAACAAAAACTAGGTTTTTAATAAGGACTCCAAAAATAGCTCTTGATAAAGACATGGCTATTAGATTTAGATATCTGATTTTTGAGATTATTTATATAAATGATTATAGCTATGACAAAGATTTTACGGAGATTATAACTATTTTAATTATTAAGTAATTGCAATAAATTATATTAAATAATTAACAAGCAGGTGAGAACAATGGCAAACTTTGAATCTGACTTTGACGCCGATAAAATCTTTCCAAAAGCTCTGTTAAATGAAGGTTTAAGCCTAGAAATGATAGAATCTGGACAAGAAATCTTATTAAAAGCAATCAAATCTAATGCAAATAGACATATAAGAACAGGCTCTATGGTAAATTCACTAAAGAAAACAAAACCTACAATAACAAGTTCAGGAAGCGCAATCGGCAAAGTGAATTTCACGGGAAAAGATAGAAACGGTATGACCAATAGCCAGAAAGCCATCTGGGCGGAGTACGGAACTAGAAACTACCCAGCTGATCCAATGGTTAGACCTGCTGTTGCAGCTTCTGAATCTGCCATCAAAAGTGCAATGGATAAAGTTTTTAATCAAAAAGTTAAATTATAGTTGAATCGATAGTCAAATTAAACCATAGTTAAATCACATAGTTAAAAATAGTTAAAATTGGAGATATTATGAATATTAATCCTAAAATAGAGCAAATCTTCAAAGATTTTGAAGTAGATGGGAAGCAAATTCCCATCTTTTTTATGAATTATAGTGGTAAATCTGATATTTATTTAACTTATTATACCTGGATAGAGAAGCCTTTAGCTTTTTCTGATGATGAATATCAAGAAGAAGTGGCAAATATCACAATTGATATCTGGTCAAAAACCAATTACAAACAAATTGCAGAAGCAGTAAAGCAAAAACTTAAAGACAACAATTTTATGTGGGCAGATAATGGTCCTGAAAGCTATGAAAGTGATACTAAGTACTACCATTTACCAATGAATTTTTATATTACGTCCGAAGGACTATAATGCATCCTTATTTCTTGCGACCCTGCGTTCCTGCAAGGAACGACAAGTGAATCGGGGTCGCATGTTTCTTTTGGGCACCGTTTTCTTTGCGCCAAAGAAAATGGTGCGGAAGAAAAAAGAATAAAATTTTTAATAAAAAGAGGTAATCAAAATGGCTAACATAGGCATGAAACTATTAAAATACGCAATTCTCAATGAAGATGAAAATTCTTATTCAGTAGTAAAAACAATGGGCAAAGCAATATCGGCAAGCATTTCAATAAACACAAGTGAAGGATCTCTTTATGCAGACGATACGCTTGCGGAGTTTGAAACAAGCTTTCAAAGTGCAAACGTAACCCTTACTCTTGATGACGACAACGATACTGTCTTTTCAGAAATTCTTGGCAAAACAATGGATACTACCTCAGGAATTGTGAGTTCTAGCATAAACGATAACAGTCCTTACATAGGTTTTGGCTACATTGTCAGTAAAGTTAAAAATAATGTAAAAACTTATAGAGCTCAATTCTTTCCAAAAATTAAGTTTAAACCTTTTATTCCAGACGCCAACACCAAAGGAGACTCCATAACTTATGGAACTCCAAGCATTGAAGGCACAACCATTGCCAATAACTCAGGAATCTGGGAACAACATGTAGACAAAACAACCGAAGCTGAGGCAATAACTGCATTAACTGCATTTTTTGTGCAAGTTACACCACCAATTAATAATTAATAATTAATAATTAAAATTAATGGTTAATAATTAATAAAAACAGAAACAAGAGGAGGAATAGACTTTTTTTCAAACCAGTATTTTAAAAAATTTTAAATTTAAAAATACCGGAGCATACTTGTGTATGTGAGGATTTTTTAAATTTAAAATTTTTAAAAAGACGAAGTTTGAAAGAAGTCTAATATAAAATGCTAGATAATCTCACATTTTTAGAAACCAAAACAGAAAAATATCCCATGGCTTTCACATTAAACGTGATGGAATCTATACAAAATGAGTATGGAACTCTAAACAATTGGTCAAAACTCCTACAAGATGAGAAAGAACCCAACATAAAGGCTTTAAAATTCTTTATTTTGGAAGCAATTAAAGAAGGGTTAGAAATATCAAAAGACAATAAAATTATTGAAAACAAAATAGAAAAGCCTCCAACTTTAAAAGAAATAGGAAGAATTCTCACAGAAGTCGGAACTTTAAAATCAGCAGAAACTATTAAAAATCTTATTGTAAATTCAACTAAAACAAGTGAAAATAGCAAAAGTGAGCAAGACTTAAAAAACGAGAAGACCACGCAGATATAAATAGAACAACATCTATAGACTTTGCGTGGCTTTTATTTGTTGGTGTTAAACTTTTAGGATTTACTGAAAAAGAAATAGGGCATTTTACTATAAAAAAGTGGGATCTTTTATTTCAACAATTTAAAGTGTATTATAATTTCAAGACAAAACAGTGTCTTTTTAAAGAAACCTGGAAGGAAGAAGAAAATCCAAATGGTTGGCTTCCATTTTGAGTAAGTGGTTATTATTGTTATTATTTTAGAATTTTAGTTATTATTTCAATAAAACGGAGGTGAAATCTTGGGTAACACCACAACATTCGGTGGAACTATAAAGCTTGAAGGCGAAAGAGAATACAGACAAGCTATTTCTCAAATCAATGGAGATTTAAGAGTACTTGGCTCTGAAATGAGCAAAGTGACTGCTGAATTTGGTAAAAATGACAAAAGCGTAGAAGGTCTTGCTTCTAGAAATAAGATTCTTTCAGAACAAATTGATAAACAGAAAGATAAAATAAACACACTTAAAGGTGCTCTTGAAAACTCATCTGAGAAATATGGTGAAAATGACAAAAAGACTCAAGGTTGGCAGGTACAGCTAAACAAGGCAGAAGCCCAATTAATCTCCATGGAAAAAGAACTAGGTAATAACAAGAAAGCCATGGAAGAAGGCACAAAGGCCACAGATGAAAGCAAAGAAAATCTAAATGAATTTGGTGAAAGTGCAAAAGAAGCAGGAAATAAAGCTCTAACTCTTGGAGATATCATCAAAGCAAATTTAATCTCTCACGCAATAATCGAAGGCCTAAAAATGCTTGGCAATGCTTTCAAAGATGCCTTTGGCTATGTGAAAGATTCTATAACAAATGCTGCAAAATACGGCGATTCTATGCTGGAAATGTCAACTAAAACAGGCGTTTCAACTAAAACTCTTCAAGAACTAAGCGCCGTAGCAGAACTCTTAGATGTAGACTTAAACACAATCACAAGCTCGATGACTAAAAACATAAAATCTATGTCAAGTGCAGCTGATGGCTCAAAAACCGCAAGCGAAGCCTATTCCAAGCTTGGAATAAATGTAAAAGATGCAAATGGGCAATTAAGAAATAGCGAATCAGTCTATTGGGAAACAATAGATGCTCTTCGAAACATGGAAAACGAAACAGAACGTGATGCTTTAGCTATGCAGGTTTTAGGTAAATCTGCACAAGAGTTAAATCCTCTAATCAAAATGAGCGCCCAAGATTTAGAAGAATTAAAAAATAAAGCCTATGACATGGGATCAGTTCTCTCGGAAGACACCTTAAACTCATTAGGAAACCTTGATGACCAAATGCAAATCTGGCAAGGCACTCTTAAAGCAACTGCTAACTTAATTGGCGCACTCTTTGCCCCAGCCATGACAGAAATTATGGAATCCGCCAATGAAGTAGGAAGTGCATTCAACAATTTAATAGTTGCAATCATGAACGGCGAAGAAGATATAGATGCCCAAATGGAAGAGTTTTCGCAAGCAATCACTAGATTAACACTCAAAATCGCAGAAAAGATGCCAGAATTCCTAAAACTTGGCGGAATAATCATAAAATCAATCTTTGATGGCCTAATGGGAGCAATAATAAACTTTTTACCACAAATTGCCCCAGGATTACTCTTAATATCAGGAGCAATAGTTGCTTTTGGCCCAACACTCATGGCTGCATTTACAACATTAGCTCCAATTGTCAGTAGCGGACTTGCCCTTCTAAGCTCCTTAGTTATAACTTGGCCAATAGCACTTGGAGCAGCAATAATCGGAGCTTTAGCTCTGTTTTGGCCTCAAATATCAAGTTTATTTTCAAATATTTGGAGTGGACTTTCAAACTTTATTTCAAATCTTTGGAACAACATAAAAAACTTTCTTAGCGAAAACTGGAGTAGCATACTTTTATTTATAACAAGTTGGCCATTAGCCCTCATCAAAACTCTATCTAACTTCTGGCCTCAAATTTCAAGTTTCTTAAATAATTTATGGTTAAACATAAGTAATTATTTATCTACAACCTTCAACAATATCTCAAATTGGTTCAAAAACTTAAGCTCCAACATGTCAATAAAGTCAAAAGAAGCTATCGATACTACAATAAACTGGTTCAAACAACTCCCAAGTAGCATTTTAAATGCAATATCAAGTGCAATTACAAATATCATAAGTTGGGGCAATCAACTTGTTTCAAAAGGCAGAGAAGCAGCACAAAATCTAACAAACACAGTTATTAACGGAATCAAAAATCTTCCAAATGAACTCACGAACATAGGCAAAAACTTAATAAATGGTCTTTGGAACGGAATCAGCAGCTCAATAAAGTGGCTAACTGATAAAATTAAAAGCTTCGCAAATGGTGTCATGAGCTCAATCAAAAGCTTTTTCGGTATTGCTTCACCATCAAAACTTTTTAGAGATCAAATCGGTAAAAACTTAGCTTTAGGCCTTGGCGAAGGCTTTAAAGATGAGATGAAAACAATTTCAAAAGATATGCAAAGTGCAATTCCAACAAGTTTTGATACTGATATTAACCCTAATTTAAACAATTTGAATGATTTATCTACATTAACAAATTCACCATTGACTAAAAATTCAACAACAAGTAGTAATAGCAATACTGATTCTCTAATCTCCACTTTCAAAGAAGCCCTATCCGGCATGGCCTTCATGATTGATGGCGATAAATTCGGAGAGTTGGCAATTTCAAAAATAGAAAGGGTGATATATTCTTGAATTATATAATTTGGAACGGAATCAATTCAGAAACAATAGATGGCTTACTAATTTGTGAACTCCCACCAATAACAAAACCAAAAATAAGAACAGAAGTTACAGAAATAGATGGAAAAGATGGAGACTTTATTGACAAAGTCGGGTATTCTTCCTACGACAAAACTATAAAAGTTGGTCTCTTTGATGATTTTGATATAAATCAAATAACTAAGTATTTTTCAGGCAAAGGAGAAATAACTTTTTCAAATGAGCCTGACAAAGTTTATATGGCAGAAATAATAGATCAAATAGATCTCAAAAGATTATTTCATTACATGATTACAGACATTAAATTTCATGTCCAACCGTTTAAATATCTAAAAGATGAACCAAATGTTGACATTGAAGTAACGAATCAAACAAGCATAACTGTCACAAATCAAGGATTAGAGACATCAAAGCCAGTAATTACGCTTTACGGCAGTGATTTAGTAGAAATAAGCATCAATGGTTTCTCTCAATTTCAAGTAACAATCGACGAAGAATACATAACAATTGATTCAAACTCAGAGGATGCTTATAAAGATTCACCGGCAAATTTAAAAAACAGAAAAATGACTGGAATCTTTCCTGCTTTAAATCCCGGTGAAAATATAATTACTTGGACTGGAAATCTTACAAGGATAATTATTGAACCCAAAAGTAGATGGTTATAAATGAATAGTTGTAAATAGTTATAAAAAACAGTTGCAAGTTAAGATTGTGAAGTAATTGCTTAATATTTACCCCTCGAATGAAACTACTTTTGCAGATAATGGACTAAAAATCCTAAAGCTTCTAAAGGCAATAGTTAGAAAAGAAGACAATGGTGACTATTATTTAGATATAAAAGACACAATAGAAAACGAAAACCTTAAATATTACCAAGCCGGAAACATAGTAAGAGCAACAACTCCATGGGGATATCAAGCATTTAGATTAACTAATCCCGAGATAGAAAATAAAAAAATAAACGTAAGAGCTTTTCATATTTATTATGATTCAAATAATTATATAATTAGGGATTCAAACGTTGTTGATAAAAACTGTAATGATGCCCTAGATCACCTAAATTCTGCAACAGATATAACTTCACCATTTACAACTCTTTCTGATATACAAGTAGTAAGAAATTATAGATGTGTCAGAAAAACTCTAAATGAGGCAATTTATACAATTTTAGAAAGATGGGGTGGTCACCTAGTAAGAAACAACTTCCATATAGAAATTCGAGATATAATCGGTCAAGACAAAGGAGTTGTGCTTTCTTATGGAAAAAATATTAAAGCCATAAAATCAATAGAACACTGGAACGACGTTGTTACCAAACTAATGCCAGTTGGCAAAGATGGCCTCCTTCTTCCAGAGTTATGGCTTTATTCTTACAATGAAAACATAAGGGAAACCAATCCCTATGATATTCCCTACACAAAAGTTATAACTTTTGATCAAAATGAACTTACTCAAGAAGACTTTATGGATGAGTTTGGAAATCCAGATACTAACGGATATCAAAATGCTCTTGAAATAGATTTAAGAACGAAAGGTTTAAATCATCTTAATAACAATGCAGTTCCAAAAGTAAATTACAGTATTTCTGCATATCTAGAAGACATCTCAGATGTAGGAGACATAATTTATGTAAAACATCCAAAATGTAGAATTGATATAGAAACCAGCGTTATAGCCCTTGAATATGACGTTATAAGCAACAAAATAACAAAAATTGAGTTTGGAAACTTTAAAAATAATCTTAAAAACTTAATAACCAATATCGAAGATAAAATCATTCAAGAAGTAGATAAAAGTGCCGGAGAGACTACAGCAAAACTAGAAAAAGAACTAATTGAGTCAACCAATAAAATAAACAGTGTTCTTGGTAACTCTTATGTAATTTATGATGGTAGCCAAATCTTAATTTTAGACAAAATACCTAAAGAAGAAGCAACTAATGTAATGAGAATAAATTCAGGGGGAATCGGTTTCTCTCAGAACGGAATCAACGGAACTTTCAACAGTGCCTGGACCATTGATGGTCAACTTGATATGCAAATGATTCAGACTCTTCATCTTACGGCAGATTTAGTAAAAGGAGGAACCCTAAAACTAGGTTCAAACTTAAATGAATCAGGTAAAATCGAACTTTATAATGATTCAAACACTCTAATCTGTGAAGTAAACAAAGAAGGCATCAACATTTATTGCGACGATGGCACAACCATAAGAATGAATGCCAACATTGGCTTTTGTGGCTACGACATAGATGGGACAACTCCACTTTATTGGGTCTCAAAAGATGAATTCCACATGGAAAAATCAGTAATTGAGCATGAAATAACGCTATCGAATAGACTAAGATTCATTAAACTTGATACAGATTCAAACACTGGAATCGGTGTTGTTGCTTTGGTATAAAATATGTTAATCGATAACAAAAATGACTAATAACAAAAATTTCAATAATTTTAATAATAATAAACAAAATAAACGTCTAGATTGACGTTTTATTTTTTTGTCTTATTTTATTTTGGAGCTGAAAATATGTCCACCTCATCAGATATGTCTACTACCAATCAATATATAAAATATACAATAACAATCACACAAAATAGCCAAAATGTCTCAAACAACACTTCTAATGTTTATGTTTACGTAAGGGTAAGGCGCACAAATACTGGATATACGACTTATGGTACAGGAACTATTTATTGCAAAATAGATGGAACTACCTATAGCGCTAGCATAACTTCAGATCAAAAAATAACAGAAAATGGAATAGTACTTTTTTCAAAAACTTTAGATATTTCGCATAATAGCGACGGTTCTAAAACTCTAACTTGCAGCTCATGGTTTAGCATGAGCACTGTTAGCTCAAGTGAACAAAGTTATTCTCAAACTCTGACAACAATTCCAAGAGCAAGCTCATTTTCTGGTGGAAATGGTAATATTGGAAGTACAACAAGTATTACAATTAGTCGAGCTACGACAAATTTCACACACATGTTATATTATGATATAGGTGATGGTTGGGAAATATTTGCCAGAAACGTAGGAACTAGCTATACTTGGACGATTCCAACTTCTTTTTATGCAAAGATACCAAATTCAAATAGCGGAACTGGAACTTTATGGTGTGAAACCTATAATGGAAGCACTTATATAGGAGCAGCAAGTAGAAGTTTTACATTTTATGTTACAAATTCAAATCCAACTTTTAGTAGTTCTCAAATCACATATCAAGATACAAATTCAAATGTAGTAAATATAACAAATAATGATCAATGGATTGTAAGAAATAAGTCAAATCTATCAATAACGTTTACGGCTGCAACCCCAAATAATTCAGCTACAATCATTAGTTATAAACTTACATTTAACGGAACTACATATAATTACACATCAGCAAGAACCATTAATTTTGGAGCTATAAATCTCTCATCAAATACAAATATTAGTATACAAGCCATAGATTCCAGAGGTAATTCAACAACTATCTCAAAAACTATAACCATCTATGATTGGTTGCCACCAACTTCAACTATCTCTCTAGCAAGAATAAATAATTTTGAATCTGAGACAAACCTAAAAGTAGACGCTCAAATATCAAGTGTTAACGGTAAAAACTCTATTAACTACATAAAGTATAGAAATAGACCTACATCAAGTGATATTTGGTCAGATTATACAGAAATTGAAAATAATACCAGCTATACCACCATCTTTGACAACACAATCTCATGGAACTTTGAATTCACAATAGCTGATCAGTTTGATTCTATAACTTATTCTCAAACTTTAGCTAAAGGACTTCCGATAATGTTTTTTGATACACAAAAAATATCTGTTGGAGTCAATAAATTTCCAGTAAATGACAATTCATTTGATGTTGACATTCTAAATGGAAATCAGACATTAAACTACGATATCATAAGTGATTGGAATGAATCATATACAATAGTTTCCAACGATAGCTACTATTTCACTTACAGCAACGGAGTTTTTACAAGCAATAATCAAGGAGTAGCAAACTCAACTTCAAATACATGTTTAAGAATAGATATGATTAACCATGAAAACGATGCTATTGTCACAGTAAATTACACAATTTCATCTGAATCAAACTATGATTATGGCAATGTTTTAGCTAACACATCTTCGTCACATCCAAGCTCAACAACCACAACAGGTCGATTCATACACGCAAGTGGCTCATCTTCATCAAGTGCAAGCTATACTCTAACAAAAGGCCAAGTTTGGTATTTACATCTGCAATATTACAAAGATCAAAGCACAAACACCGGCAACGATAACTTCAAAATTAACCAAATAACTTTGTCCGATACGATCACTTCAAATCAAATTCAACTAAAAACCGGAAACGAAAAAGCATATCCAAATCCTTTTTATCCAATAAATTCAATTTACATTAGTACAAACAACTCTAATCCAAGCACTTATTTTGGAGGCTCATGGACTTTGAATGGCTCAGGAACATTAGCAAATGTTACTTGTTATTATTGGCAAAGAATTAGTTAGAAGTTACTAATCAACAGATTAAAACAAAAGATTAAAACAAAACATGCAAGCAACCAATTCGGTTGCTATTTTTGTCTTTGAATTTAAATTTGTTTCTGAATTTAAATCGTCAGATTTTCTAGTGAAATTCAACAAAAAAACGTATATATATTTTCAAATTCAAACATGAATTTGAAAAACATGTACAAATTGTTGAGTTTCAACATGACTTTAAAACATTTTTTTGCATATTACGCCAGGTATCCTTAGAAACCTTTAATTTTTTTAAAAATTCAAAATCTAAAAATTAAAGGAAGTATAAGCGTGTATAAAATTAAAATCGAAGATCATGACGGAAAAATAATAGAAGTAGAAGTAACACACGAAATTTACAAATTCGATAAAGAAAACTTTTGGCAAGAAGACTGGAGAAATCGTAAACGGAAGCAAGAAAATAGTCTCGATTCAGTTAACGAAGATCCCAGTCTTTTTAATTTGCTACAAAAAGAATTAGTAGAATCCACAGAAGAAAGTTACATAAAGAAATTCGAGATAAAAAAGCTTTATGAAGCTATTGAGAGTTTGCCCGAAAAACAAAGGAGGCGTATTATTTTGAGATTTTTTCACAATTTAACAATCAATCAAATTGCTGAGATTGAAAAATGTGGAGGACACAGAATAGAAAAGACAATTTCAGACGCTTTAAAAAATCTAAAAAATTTTTTAAATACAATGCCTTGAAATATGTACAAAATTTATTTTAAAAAGTGTTAAAAACAGAGAATTTTAATTTTTTTTAGATTTTAGGGGGGTGTTTTGGCGTTTTCAACGCCCTATATATAGAAGGACTTTTTTCTGTTCTTCTAAAACAATAAAAATTACTCTAACCAAATTTAGAATCTTTTACGTTCTAAGATGTAAGGTACTACATAGCAAGAGTAAAAGTGAGCTTTGACAATTGAATAAACCACCCGAATACATTTAAAGATACTCCTGTCCAGTCACAGTTGGAGCGTTGAAGCAATACTTGCATTGTGATCCGTCTAAGGCAATGAGGGCAGTCGGGCGAGAACCGCGCGAAGGTGAAATCCTGTGATGTTTGGGTGTAATTTAAATAATCAAAATGTTATTTTAAAAGCCAATATAGTTAATGCTTATATTATTAATATTATTTATCATTAAATTTTATTCATAAAAAATAAATTAAAATTTAGGAGTAACAAATTATGCAAAATAAATCTAATGAAAATGAAAACAAAAATAAAAAAACCAAAACTATCGATTTTGATACCTATAATGAACAAAAAATAGGAGATACAACTTATATTATTGAGTCACATTTTCTAAAGGAGGGTGATACTGTAATTGATAAAATAAAAAATCTTATAAAAGCAGATCTAAGG
>LSQA01000075.1_pt1 | contig 17965 bp, 18 predicted proteins | sample 651271 | NCBI WGS metagenome assembly LSQA01 (sample SAMN04438314, study PRJNA306036) | termite gut metagenome | isolation source: viral DNA filtered from gut of termites from termite colony 3 | host: Coptotermes formosanus | place: USA: New Orleans, Cypress St. | collected 2013-06-21 | reverse complement strand
AGGATTGTGTTTATGTAGGACTTAATCCTCTTTTTAACGACAAAGAGTACTCGGTGTTATATTTTTCTTCCAAGTCTTTTATGGAGTGGGTATATCAGCATTGCGGACGAACCAAGTCAAAACATGTGCCTGATATTATCTTTCAGTCTCCTCTCTCGGTTATAAAATCTTTTCTAGCTGGTCTTTTTGATGCTGACGGTTCTGGTTGGGAGTCCGCTAATGGCCAGAAGTTGTTTAAGATTGCATTAACTAATTTTAGGTTGTTACATGGCATAGCTGATTTAGCAGCTTATATAGGCTGTCATACTCGATTTGAACGTGGAACAGCCAAATTAAAAGCACGTTATCGTAAGGACCCTTCAAAGGGAGATTATGTCACGGCTTGTGGTTCGCTTGTTTTTGTAAAGACTGTTCCGGATGTTCCATTACGATTGCCTGTGAAGCGTGCTATCTGGAATTCTAAATTAAATGCTTGTCGTTATGGGTTTGCGGTGCATCTAGATGATTTAGCCCTAAAAGGTAGCCTAAAGCCTCATCAAGCACTACCTCACCATGAAAAGCATGTGATTTATAACCGTCACCAATTTCAAACCTAAGATAATCAGTTGCAAAAACGGAATCTTGACGTACCCCAAGGTAATCGCCAATCTTCAATTTAGAAGCTGGAACTTTAACTAGCTTATGACGATTAAAACACACCCAATTATGATCATCCACACACTCAATCTGCTGTCCGTTAGATAACGTAACTCTAAACCCCTGACGTTTCTCAATAACAGCCTTATATCCCTGGTCCTTTAATTTCAAATCAAGAATAGCACGGCCATTCAAATCCTTCGACCTAACCCACCCATCTCTAGTAGCAATAAAGGTATTAATTGAAAAACAACGCTTTGCTATCTGACGTTCATCATAAGTCACATCAGCGTAAGGCTTATTCCAAATCATAGCCGCAGTTACCTTATGCAAATCTTGACCTTGACGTTTAGCCTCCATCCAAACAGGCTCCTTACTCAAATTAATCGGAATAAGCAACTCAAGCTGACTGTAATCGGTCTCTACAATGATACGTCCCTCATGCCCTCCAATCCAACAACGAGCGTTAAGATCACTAGTTCCAGCTTCGACGTAATACTCACCGGTCTGATCGTCTGGAAGAAACTGAATCTGTTTGGTTTTAAGATCATAGTTTAACTCACGCATGACATGTTTTGGCTTGGCAACGGCTTGCAGATTCATTGGAGCAAACCAATCATATACCCCATCTTTCTTTTTACTAACCTTATAGGAACCGGCAGCTAAACGGGCTGTAGGGACTCGATACCCATAAAGCTTAAATCTAACCGGAAGATCCTTCTCGAGATGCACTACCATCTTGGTTATAAAATTGTTAAGAAGTGTTTTATACTTACTGAAATCAAGCATAAACTTTGCAGGCTCACAGCCCGCCGTAGCCAGCTTTTGTAATGGAGCCTTTGCCGTAGACATAGCGCCAGTTGCCGTGAACTCTCCAGTAGAATACCCAAGCGACGTAAGCAAATCAGCCTTTTGCTTAGTCGACCCTAAATTTATATTCCCGTAGGACTCATAGAAACGGGAAGTCACTTTTCCAAGCAAACCGGCAACCGACTTTTCAAGCTCTTTTAATGGTTCGACGGAAGTTCGCACAGTTTGACACTCAAGATAATATAAAGTGTTCTGGAACTCGCGGTCAACCTCTGCAAAGAAAGGTGTGCGTTCTTTCGAGAGACGGTAAAGCAACTGACCGGCTTCAAGGGTAGCGTAACCGTCTTTGGCGGCGTATACGGTAGCCTGTTTTAAATCCGTAGCAAGCCAGTTCTCGGTTACGTTATCCTCGAATGAGGACATCTCAAGACCAAGATAGTCTGATGCAAAAGGCTTTAAGCCAAGACCGAATTTAACGTTGGTATCCATAGACCACAAGAGACCTAATGCATCGATTGACATGAAAAAGTCTTCCGGACAAAGCCAGTTGTCAGCATTGTTAATCGGATTAAGAAGAACATGTTGATCGAACAGACGGTTCCAAAAAAACGTCGGAGCTTTGCCATTTAAACACGCTTTAACAAGCTGCTTGATCTGGTCCCTGGTTGCAAGCAACGGCTGCGTCTCTTTCTTGACTAGATCAGGATACCAGAAGCAAACGAGATTATTATTGCCCGGCGTTGAGATGACGATCATAACCGCCGTGGCCTCGTCGAACTTTAAGGTAGGTTTTCCGGTCGAGACGTCCATCGTCTCGGTATCAAGCGCCTTATAATCAGCCTGCTGGATTTTCGCAAGCCACTCATCGAAGTTTGATTTTAATGCTACGGTAGTACTTGCCTGAAAACCAATACGTTTCGCTACTTTATTAAGACCGACCAGATCATAAGCCGGGGTATACGTCCACTTCTTAGCCCATTCTTTAGCCATAAACACTCCTGTATAACCGATAAACATCGGTGGATAGAACGTTATACGATAACTGTGAAAAGATACAAGCATTTGCGAGAAGACTGGAAAATAAAAGCGGCGGAGCGTGTGATTTGGGAGGGGAACACGCTCCGCCGCAGGGGATGCACCGGGAAAACCCGAACCCAGTGCCACTACCACCAGCCGGTTTTGTGATCACCGGCAAAACACAACGTAAGTAGCCGTAAGAATTAACTTACGCACCTCATCGGTCCCACACCTACGTTACTGGACGTGCCGGGAGTTGAACCCGGTTCTCACATACAGCCATTTGCCAGATTATAGCAGGCTTCTTGCCCCAATATACAGCCGCTTCTCTGAGGCGGTAATCCACGACCGTAGACGACAGGTATTTGGTTCTATGGGTGCCTGTACGCTAATACTACCCATCAGTCATCGTTTGTTACTTTGGACGCCGGCGGCACGTTACCGTGATGACTATCTACGTGCTACCAACCCGTTACGCCGCGAGAGCGTAAGCGCCAACGGCAGGAACCGCGGCGCGCCGGGCAAAAGCCCGAACGGAAGTGCTGTTTTTCTTGGCACTTAAAGGTTCTCGTAATTTACGGGTTGCGACTCCCCGACCTGCTCTAGTAAACCTCCAATACGTGATCGAAACCGTGACACGCCCGTATCGGAAAGGCAGGATTTGAACCCGCGACAGCCTGCTCCCAAAGCAGGAGGCATACCAACTTGCCCACTTTCCGGTGATAACCTATACCATAAAATAGGAAACACGTCAAGACTTATTACCAAGATCCCAATTCGTGGTACCTATCCACTATGTCCGGGTTCGAACCGGCTCATTAGAGTTAGACTCTAAACATTGCTGTAAGGATCTTTGGAGCGTGATGGATTCGAACCACCCCCGGTCATTTATCAGATGAATGGTAAAATAGCTGTTGGGGCAGTTTACACAACCCGCTACCTTCCGTGCTACCACTACACTAACGCTCCAGAAACAAAACTAAAACACGACACACTAAACTGGATACCATAAAAGGGTAATTGTTTAGTATTTGCTGTAGGTGCCGTAACGGGGCGGGACCGAATCGAACGATCGACCTCCAGGTCCCTGATTTAGTATAGCTTGCAGTTTAGACCGTGTACACGATCCGTTAAATACTGCCAGGCGCTCTGCCAACTGAGCTACCGCCCCTAAAACCGCGACGCTTATATCACTTGACAATTTATCAGATTGTTAGTTTTATAATCTTGCAGTACGCGCCGCAAAAACCCCGGAACGGATTTGAACCCGTCCCGGTATATTAAACACGACAGTCTTTAACCATACACCAAGGTTAAACTTGCTGTAACCGCCGTGATAATTTTTACGATTTAACCTCCTCTATGCCAAGAGTAATTGGAGCATACCGCTCTGATTTAAGCACATCGAGCAACATCAGATACGGGTCTAACTGTGAAGAAAGAGCCATCTTGACGGTGTTTGCGCTGAATCCAGATACTAAAGCCACACCCTGTTCGTTCTCGATCACCGGAATCGCTCCTTTGGCACCGGATGATACATTCCAGAACACAAGCCTAGGAAGTTTATAGCCGGCATCGGCAAAACGCTTGGCAATAACCTCGAACAACTTTGGGCCAAGACCCCTGCCGCGATGAGAGGAGTCTGTCGTGCAAGAATCAAATGCCATATCGCTGATCACCAGAACTGTTGCCGGAAGCTGATCTTGTTGAAGCTTGCCGTTGACAGCAGTTTTTAAAATAAGATCAAAAACCGCCTCGATATTAGTATTATCGCACTCAGCATGAGCCATTGACAAAAACAACTTGTGAAGCAGAGACGAAGCCTTATCGAGCTTAACAAGCTGAGGCTTTTGCGAAAACGTAATGTAAGCATCTTTGAACTCACCTTCGAGGTACTGCGAAAAATAAATAGCGAGGCTATGGGCAACCTGCCAAGCAGTAACGCTCAAACCCTTTTGAATCTGACTTGTCATTGAGCCTGAACCATCGGCAACAACCACGGTGTTCGTAAGTGAATACCGTGGCAACGCCTTCCAGAGCGCTTCGAGAGACTGATCGATAAGAGAAGCCTTATACGTCGGTGTATCCCAACCGTTGAAACTGAGATCTTTAAAATAAGCACTCACGATCTCGTGCGGAAAGTTAACGGCAGAGTTTATCTTGACCTCGCCTTTTTCGAGCTTGGCAAGGTAGTCTTTGCGACGCTCCTCGTCGTGCTTTAAAAACGCCTTGCGGTAAAGAACGTTTGCGCGAGACGGCACGGCCTGATAATTAATCTCACCCCAACGACCCGAAGTCATCAAAGGTTCGATTACCTTGAGATAAGCTCTGAGAGCTACAAGCGTCTTACGATACTTGCGCTCAGTCCAACCCCAAGCCCGTGCCAATATACGTGCAAGCTGCCTACCGGTCTGCCACGAGCCGTTAATGCTCGGAAGCCATTTGGCACACAAAGAAACCGGCAGATTTTTAGACATACTGGCAAAATCAAAATCTATCTGGTACTTCAAGAAGGCCTGAACATCGGGACGCTCGATAAAGCGATTTAGGTCTTTATAATACCCATAATCTGGAATACAGGGTATAAGCTTAGTAGCACGTTTATCGAGTTCAAGTAACTGAGAGAACATCACCCCGAACAACCGCTTCTCCCCAAGACCCTCACGGGCATCCCTGGCGTAAAACAAGAACTTCGTGGCAAGCTCAGGGTCCTCGGTGTACATCTTTAAGAAATCCGCCTGAAGCTCGGCGTCCGGCTTGTCACGGTACTCGGTTATTTTAAAATTGGCATCGAGTATCGCCGATTTAGTACGGGCAAAGCCCACCGCGCCGTTGTCCGTCAACGTTTCGTTGAACCCGCCAGCGAGAGACTCTTTTTCAAGACCTTCACGAAACGACATACTAACTCCTTGATAAAAACTTAACCCGGATGTTCCGGGCCTGTAATTTTATACGAAAAACTGAGAACCCCCCCCCCGACTAGGCTCGGGGGCGACTCTATGCTATCCTACGAAACGGTTTTTCTTGCCGAGATTACAATCCTGACATAACGTCGTAAGATTCTCGAGAACTGTCTTACCACCGAGGGAAACCGGTAAAATATGATCGACATGGAGCTTGACGCCGTCCTGTGGAGTCTTGCCGCAGTGCTGGCAAGAATAATTATCCCGTCGAAGAACATCAGCACGAAGCTTTGCCGTAAGAAGTTTACGCTCGGCCTTATGCTGTTCTTTAAGACCCGCAATGGAATTCTGCAACTGAGAACGCCCGTCAAGGAAAGCTCTGCAATCTTGCTGAAACCGTGGAAAATCCTTACGCTCGATTACCAGTTTAGTATCGTGTAAAACCCGGTCGCCCTTACGGTAACAAACCGAAAACACGAAACGCTTTGCATTGTCGGATAAAACAAGATAAGCCGCTTTTTCCGCACAGAAACCACGCCAATCTACGGTCTCGGCTTTACGCTTTGAAGCCACCGGCATGGCAAGATGGCCTGTATCCTCCGGCCAGACGCCCAAGTCTTCGAATAAAACAGAGTTCCAGCCAAAAGACTTAGCTTGCGGACGCTTAGACGGTTTACGGGCAGCTTGCCGGATGGTACGCTTTGCTAAACGCCAGCCGGCAAGCAAAGCCACCCCTAAAAACCCGCGTCTTGACATAACGATTCAAGCCGTCCACACACCTCATCGAAAGAACCGGTGACGTCCTCAAAGAAATGATTCGCTGCGAAGACAATATCAATATTGTTCGAGATGGTCACGAAAACATGATCTGGATCGGACTCATTTACGATAAGTTGCCACGGACCCGGATCCCCACTGAAAATGGAAGAAATGCCATCATGACCGATGTCCTTCATACCAGCCCTAACAAGAGCCGCATGAATTTCACTGGCCTTTCCCGCGCCGAAATCCTGTCGAATAACCGCTTGCCTACTCATCCTGCTCAAACCTCCGCCAATAACGAATAATAATGTCCCTGATAGGAGCCTCCGACCGTTCTTTTAGAATATCGGCTATATCCGCGATGTCCTGCATGGAACGAATCGGTTCTAAAAGATTAACTTCAGCGCAACCTTCGAGATGGGAATACCAGCCATCGGTCTGCGCTAAATACGACACAAAATATTTATAAACCGGAGCGTTAGGCTCGCTCACTTTCTTGGGCATAAAAACATATACACAAAACCGTCGAGTAGTTAAAGAGGCTTGATAATACTAGGTAACGGTGTAACTGTGAAAGGATACTCGAACAAGACAGAGTTACGGGGCAAGCTACATTCACCGTTGTCGCCGAAAAAGACACTTGAACGAGAAGCTTCGATCTGAGATTGATTATAAGGCTCATAATCAATATAGACATGAAGATGTCTGGCAATTTCGACGTATGTGTACTTGCGACCACAGGCAAAACAATAAATATGAGATGGGTGCATATAAGCACTCGGATTGGTGTCACCATGAAAAGGACACCGGCACATCTCGGCTTCAAGATGGGAAGCATAGCCAAATTCGACCAACGTCTGACGAAGAGTCATTTAAACAAGCCTTTGGCGTTTAAGGCCGCTGACAATAAGTCAAGTCGAACTTCACCGGATAAGACCGAGCTTTTCGAGGTCTCATGCAAAACAGCGATAAGCTGCTTGAAATCGGATGCCAACTTGTTAACGATTGAGAATTCGGAATCAAACTGCTCAAAACGCTCGGTTAGAACTGATAAACCCTTTGAAAGACTTGCTATGGTGTCCTGTATAACCGGATAGTCTTCGAGCTTATCGCTTAAAAACTGAATATCATTGATTAACTGTGATTGAGTATTTACAAGATCCGCAAACTGCTCGGTCAATGATTTCGAGGATGTCTTAACCCAAGGATCTGAAGCACTACTAACCGTAACCAGCTTTGACCAATCCGGTTTATCTCCCGTAGAACTAGATAATATTGCCGGTGGTCCTGCCAATGAACCATAAGATGTAATAACCGGTTTACTTGTAACGTCCAAACCGGGAATCAATGTAGCTGTTAATGGATCATCCGGTAACGTAATAGGCATAAGCGCCTGGCAGGAATCGAACCCGCGTAGCCGGATTGGAAATCCGGCGTTCTGCCACTGAACTACAAGCGCAAACTGCACGAAGCGGGATTTGAACCCGCAACACCCGGCTTCGTAGGCCGGTACTCTATCCAGTTGAGCTACCCGTGCAGGGACTCTTATTAAAGAATATCCTCCGGGGGCTTTGTCTCCGCAAGACCAGGAGCCACCGCTCCAACAGAATCTGGCTGAACCGCCATATCCGGAATCGGCGGAAAGCCGCCGGAGCCAACGGACTCCGTAACCGACTCAACACCACCAGCCAACGGATCGATAACATCACCTGAAACCGGCTGAACGGTCTCTGTCGGAGGAACCGGAGGCGGTAGCGGGCTTTCAGCGTGAGCCGCCGGTCCAAGATTTCCGGAGTCTTCGTTTAACGTTGCCTTTTTCGCGGTATGCGCTCCTTTACCGGCGTTGTGCAAACCGACTACCCGAATTTCACGCTCAGTAGCCGACCGAGTCTTATCGAACTCAACGGACATAACCGCGTCTTTTGCCGGCACTTCGGCATTCAAAAACAACATGGTTACTTTAAGACCATCGTTCACCCGCTCCATCAAAACACGGCTGTTTTTCTGGCCGGCAGTAACCACCCCAAGCACTTTAACGCTTTCTCTCATAACATACTCCTTCGGGCCGCAGCCCTGGTTAATAAAAAGATATACGATCCAAAAATAAAATACAAAGCAAGACTGATAACTAAGAGATCAACCAATACCCATGAAACTAGCGAAGATCTCGACAGAATCAGTAATCTGCTGAGGAGTCGCCGGTTCAAGCCCGGATAACGAATAAGACTTGCCGATGATAAGACGCTTCACGGTTTGATTATCAAGAAGCCCAGTGAAAAATTTAGGGCCGGGTTCCATAAAAAATAATCTTGAGTTTTTAGACCCACGCTGATATACCCCGATATACGTTACGGTTTGACTATCACTTGGCATTTTCTGGCTCCTCGATAATTTCATACTCCGCAACCACCCGGTCCTCAAGACGATGTCTAAAATGTGGAGGTCCGGTAAATGCAAGCTGGCGGGCAGTAAAGCCTTGATCCGGTGCAGGACCTCCATTGGCAGCATGATGAAAAAGGCCTGCAAAAGAATCCGGAACCTGTATAACCTGGCCGTTAACAAGGACTGTCATGTGATCTCCAGTGAAAATTTCCAGGTGCCAGAATTATAACACGGATAAATATCGTTATCCGCAAGAATCTCATTGGCAGTTTTATCGTCTGAATAAGAATCTGGAAACAGCTTTGCAAGTTTATGCTTCATGTAACGTTGACGAGACTCGACGATCTGAAGTTTATGATTCCAGTAAAATAACTGAGGACCAGAATCTCCCTCGAAAGTAAACCCATGCCTGGCGTATACGGAGTCTTTCCAATCTGGAGTAAGGTCACGATCACAATAGGTAATTAGTCTCTTAAAGCCACGATGTTTTAATTCGATTAGACTGTGATGTAAAAGTCTGGCGAATCCACCGGTTACTGAAACCCCACGTTTGAAACAAAGACGTGCATTTTCTACACCTTCAGGATGGTTTCTAAAAGACATAAGTCCTACAAGAACATGATCAATAGTCTCTAATCCTACAGAAAAAACCAACGCCTTTCCAGGAGCCTGACCTTCATGATATTGGGCACAAAAATCGTTTACCGTAACAATATCAGGGAAAACCAATCGCAGTTTACGTGCCTCGTATGTATAATCAAACATACCTAATCTACTTCTTACAAAAGAATGTACGGCCTCTCTATCCATATAATAATCTGAATACCATATATGATAAAGTCTAACACCATTAACTAAAGCCATCTCAGTTTTATTTTTATGATACTGAACCTCCTTACAATTACCTTTACCAATAGGTTTAAACTCAGAAGTATGAAAAGGATAACCATTTAACTCAAATGCTATATTTCTATCTGGAAAATAACAGTCTAACTCTACTCCAAAACTACGAGAAGAACAACCACCATACTGAGTATTAATTTCAGTTTCTAGCTTAGAAACGCCACCTCTGTTAACATCAAAAAGCAACTGTTTGTAACGGGAATCCTGTAAATGAGATACAAAATCAGGATCGTCATACCAAAAAGCATAATATGTACCTCCCCACGCAGAGCCCTTAAGTCTATAACCCGATGCTCTTACGGTCTCTTTAAAGTTTACAAAATCAGGGCCAAGAACTTTACGCCAATCTTTAAGATCCTCGATAGTAACTCCAAGACGTTGAGCCCAATGTTTAAGACGAGTGGCCCGTTGAGCCTCCCGACTTCGTTTAGAGATAGAGGGCCAAGAAACCCCATACCGTTCTTCGCAAGTAACTTTAATTTTTTCTTTCACCAAAACATTTTGAAATGGGGAAATAGCCCCATAACGCTCTAGATTAGTAGCGTCCCGTAAAGACATTAACTCAGAAGACTGTCCTGCGTACTCTACCCCATAACGTTCCAACATTGCCTGCCTACTTTTAGCCTTAACCGCATCAGACTTAAAAACATTATCGACACCATACTTTAATTGAACAGTCTGACATTGACGTTCCTGCACCTCCAAATTTTGAAAAGGATTCTCCGTTCCATAACGCTCTAATGATGTCTGCTTAATACGAGATTTAATGGTATCAGACTGAAAAACATTGTCCACACCATAACGTTGCTGTACAGTAACCTGCACTTTAGACCGTACATCGGAAGATTGTGAAATATTATCCACACCGTAACGTTGCTTACACTGCAGCTTACGCGTATTAATCGTAAGCTGTCGTCTAAGACGTACTATATCCTCCGAACCATACCAAGCGCTAAAAACCGCTCCCAACACCCTAGTTAAATAATTCTGTAGATAACCTCGGTATAGATTAGGAAAAAGCTTTAACGAAAGCTGCTCTAAAGACAACTCCCCCTGACGTAACGGAAGAAGCATAGCGTACCAATGATCTTTTATATAAGCTTCAGTGTAAATACCAACATCAACATTACGCTTCACTTACAACCTCGTTAAATCATCCATATCAAGAGACATTAATAATTCTGGATCATAACGAGCGGAATCTGCAATCTTGGCTGCATCAAAATCTCCAATCACCGCAAACTGAGGCTCGTAATGAATTTGATCATCTGGCTCAATCCAAGCTTCACCATCACGATTTTTAAGTATCTTAACGGCACAACGCTGCTCAGACCTTGACTGCGGACTAGAATACACACCAATAATCAAAAAAGCATCTCTCTCGATACTAGAACTACCCGCCCCATCAAAAGCAGTAAATGAAAGACTCTGCGTCTTCTCGATCTTCTTCATGGCCTCACGATTTAACTGAGAAAGAACAACCGATACAAAAGGTTTATTGCCGTAAGCCCCAAGAGCGGCGCTGGCTACCGAGGACACAATCATATCTACATAAGTATTACGATCTAACCTCGCGTTTGTATTAAATTGAGCAGCCCGTTGAGCATAATCAAAAATAACGAGGGATATCGCTTTCTCATCACAGACACGCCCAAGCATGTTTCCAAAACGATACGGATCAGGGCTAAAATCAGTAAAAGGCATAAACGTAATCTGACCGGTAATATCTGTCTTGAACTTGCCTACAAGCTCGTTGATACGCTTGACCGCTTCGGTCTCAGTCGGAAGAACTTTAGCCTTAAGAGACTTGTTTTCGATGTTAAGACCAATAGCGCGTGAGTGTTGAGCAAGAAGCTCACTCATATAATTGATTTCAAGGTTTTCGAGGTACACATAAAGCACGTTGAATCCACGCTTTGCATTTAAATAAGCCATGCGCAAAGCCGTGGCGCTTTTTCCCATGCCAGGGGCTCCGAGTAATGAAACGGCGTCACCTGGATTTAATACTTTATCGCTGTTAACCTGCTTGAAAGGTGTCACGATGCCGTCATCTTTGCGGTCGGACTCTTTTATGAAAGCAGAAGACCAGTCTTTCTCCTGGACGGACTGTATTTTAAGCCCTTCAGTGCCAAGCTGCAATAAAAGATTGCCAAGCTGAGTGATACGATCACGCCGGGCTAATAAAGAAAGTCCGGTGAAGTCTTTAACGAGTTCGTTTGACTCCCATAAGAGAAGCTGCTTGTGCCAAAGCACATCAGCTTCTTTGAATTCAGGAATAACGTCTTGCTCGAAAGCGTCGGTTACAACTTCAAGATTAGTAAACTGTTCGTATACACTGTAGTCATCAAGATATTTTTGATACCATTCACGATAACCTTCAGGGATGAACTTGAGTTTTTCCTTAAGAAGATTGTACTCCTTAAGCTTTAACTCAGGATCTGTAAGTTGACTAAGAAACGTGAAACCACTAAAAAGTTCGCGTGAAATTGCCATGTTAACTTGTACGACCTATCGAAGACTTAGCGATTAATCATGCCTTGCGCATAACCCGAAACGTACTGCATATCTCGAAAAATTGTCGAATAATTATGTCGCTCGAACACACACGGAATATCGTTTGACAACACATAATTAATAATATAAGGTAGAGAATACTGATCGGTAAATGAAGCAGCTTTATTAAACATGTGGCCGCGAGCCATAGCCGAGGAAATCTCGGTATAGGAATGTTTATCGATATGTGAGCCGAACTTTACAGTTTGAGGAGCAGCGTTAAAATGTATGAGATGAATAAGATCTGAAACGCTAGTATACTCTAAAAATTTACGAAGCGCAGGCCAATATACTCCAGAAGACCAAGCATGTTCGGTATCAAGACACAACCCAAAACGCTTATAGTCTAATGGATCTGATGATACATCGATGTAATCCTGAAAAAACGACTCATAAAGATGTACTGGAGTATAGGACATGATCGGATGCTTAGAAGACCCTGGAAGATTCTCGATGAGAATACAGCAAGTATCCGGTAAATAAGAAAGCCAACGGCGAAGATTTTTCTTGAAAATAGGGATCTGAGTATTGTACCAAACGTTTAAAAGTTCCTGCTTTCGTTCTGGTGAATCATCGATATAGCGCTCACGATAAAAAGCGTCCCATAATTTATAATCAGGATAACCACAATGGAGAACGAAAGATAAAGGTATATCGGCGTCAGCAATTAACTCGCCGAGTCGAGCAAAATAACTATCGATAAGAAGACCGTAAGAATACTGTGAATCTGTGTTAAAATCTCGGTAGGGTGGAATAACATACGGAAGATGTCCGAATAAGGATATTTTCTCGTTACGGGCAAGACAAACCCAATCCGGATGCACCGGTGAAACATATTTTAAACTGACGAGCGAAGACGTATTAAACTGTATCGGGATAAAATGAAGCTTGGAATCCGAGTTTGCCAGTACCCGTGCAATGTAATCAGTATTCATCGAAGCACACATACCAAAAACACGCGACTGTGGACAGAGCGCATTTTTAAGAAGAACGATCTGGTCTTGAACCGGAACGTCCTCATCGAAATAATCCGGATCGAGCGTTGATTTACTGGGCATTGGCGCTGCTTAATGAATAAAATGCTGGAAGATAATAAGTTAACGGAAAACGCTTTTGCAAGCCATCTGGAGGATCTTTAAAATATGAAAGAGCCGTTTGAAACTCTCCTTTAAACTGATGCCTCGGCGATACTTTCGGAGGCTCCGTGAACATGAATATTTTTAAGGAACTGTGAAGACCATCTGGTCGTGGTCTTACGTGCGAAAGACTCAAAGATAAGACAGATAGCTCGAATATTGTCTTTTGAATACAGGTCCGGACGCTTGAAATCATAAATCTTGATTTTATGAGAAGGCGCCGCTGGATTAAACGTTTCTGGATCGTGAGTACCCGCGTTAATAGCCGTCAGCAACTGGTCGATTTCGTCCGCACTTAGAACATCTGTCATTTAAAACCCCTGGGCCGTAAGCGTTACCAAATCTTGAATTTGCCTTGTCCGATCCCGTCCAACCGGAGCGCGAATTTTCGCCCAAATACGGTCACTTTCAGCCCGGTTAGCTTTACGATCTAATTGAGAAAGAAAACGAAGCTCATCGACTATACGATGCTCCTCGAGCCAGCACTTGCCGTCATGTTCGGCAATACGCCGGTAGACCAGTTTGGCATCCCCCGCCCGTTTCACAAACACCCATGAAGAACAATCCAGAGAAACCTGACCGGGACGTGGATTAGGTGGCGCTTGCCATGCTCGCCAATAAATACCGTTACCTTCGAAAGTTTGCATATTAAACCCCTTTGCGGCACTGCCGCTTCGCGTAGGTTTTTCACCTTCGCAAAAACACATACGCAAAACGGTGAAACAAGCTAACATTCAGCCTCGGCAAGCAGCACAGTAGATTCGGATTCTGGAAGGTGTGGCCATGAAACTGACGAGAATAAATCCGTAAGTTCGGTTAGGTCCATATCAGAATCTGACGGCTTACTTGGCTTCGGTTTAACCGGCGGCTTCTGAGAAGCTGGTTTAGCTTGAATTGGTTTGGAAACAGATTCTTGATGAACAGGTTCGCCAAGCAAATCGCTAAAATCGATATCCGCAATTGAATGTTCGGATTGAGCTTTCTTAGGCTCGAACTTACCGGGAGATTTTAACTGAGTACGGTCAACTTCATCTGGTTTCCAGTTGTCATTTGCGGCTTCAGGCATACGCCCAAAACCACGACCGCCGCCTTCACGAGCGTACATGGTAGCTACCGGATCCTGCAAACGTTTATTAAAATCTGGATCTTTATCGATCAAGGCATCACGCATCTTACGCAGCTTATCGTTGTCACGATTAAGATAAGACTGATCGTCTTCTGAAAGAGTTATATTATACTTTCGTTTTAACTCTGGAGTGGGCATACGCACAAGTGAGCGATCTAAATCGATAGGATCACCGGGTTTAAGATTTTCAGGAACGTCGGCTATGGGAACACGATCCCCAATACGCTCGTTACCCTCGGAGTCTTTTAATAAAAGGCCAACGTAAAAGCCTTCAGGAGACGGTAACTCTTTTACGAACTCATAGGTCTCCGGCTGTAACACCTCAGAGGCTTCGTTGAAGGACTCTCGAGGCTTCATGCCGTCGCCGTATAAACCATGCCAAGGCTCGGGCTTTGACTCTGGAAGTCCGTTAAGCCATGCTCGAATCCAGTCTTCGGATATGGTGTAAGTACCGCCTGGTTGCCATTTCTCGCCATCTTCAGCTTCGCCATTAACTACAAAGATGGGTATATCCGCAATAACACCAGTCTCTTCGCCAGTGTCTGAATCATAAGCTGTGCCCTTAACCTCGATATAACCAGGCTTACTTATTTTATGAGGAGTTACACGCTCAAACGTAAAATCAATTGGATCATCATACTCAAGCTTATCCGGCCCAGTTGAGATCTGCGATTCATAATCGATATCTCCGACTTTAGGCCCAACTGAAACTTGTTTATCGACGGATAACTCTCCGTCAGCGTAAGACCAAGGCTGTAAAGCTTCAGTATCAGCGGTTTTCTTGGTACGAGGGGGAGGAGTGAACTCCTGCCATTTCGAGCCATCATACTGATAATGTTCGAAATCCCCCGGAACACCTACCCGGCATTTTAAGCCTTTTTTAAGCTTTGGATTAGCCTTGTTAGCTTCAGTCCATTGGTCACGCTCTTGTATGGTAAGAAAAATAAGACCTGCTGGAATACCTCGAGGCGGCTCGTGACGATTACGAGCCGCCTTCCAGTCGTCTCCCTCGAAACCGCCCCTGGAAATATCAGTTAGACCAGTCTCGGCTTTAAGTTTCTCAAGAGACTCTTTATATTTTGCCTCATCAAGCTTACCTGGAACATCCGCGTAATTACCGCCGCTGAAATGCGAAACAGATTTAGGAACTGTAATTATCTTGCCTTTAGGCAAATAACCATCGGTTGAATATACGATCACAGGCTTCGTTGGCATTTTCTTAATCTTGGACTTGAGATCTGAAGACGTATAACGAACGGTTGCCACGTATGCCTTTTTAACGCCTTTATCCTTCTCAGGCCAGCGTCCGATTATACGGCACTCAAGATTATCTCCAAAAGGGTCGGATTTTAATTCAGCCCCGGTCTTTTGAGCTAAAGGGTTATCCCTGAATGAAAGTTCTTTTGCAGTCCAGTTTTTACGGTACTCTGGATCAGGGTAATCCGCGGTCTCCAACATATTTGAATAGGGTAACGGCTCTTTCTTCTTGCCGGAAATCAAAAACCGAGGGATATAAGACATAAATTTCCTCCTACACCACCAATATTTAGACAATCGGATATGTAAATTTCCAAGTACCGGAATTAAACACACGATAGATACCAAGCTCTTCAAGAATCTGCCACTCAGTTTTAGCACTCCACGAATCAGATACATAATCTGGAAATTCTTTTGCCAGATACTTTTTCATGAAAAACTGACGATTATAACGACACCCTGCCTCAAAACGTCCGATTGAACGCCCCACATAATATGAAAGCTCTTGAGTAAGATGTGGGCGTCCGTTAGCCTCACGCTCTAAAGTAAAACCATTTTTGTAGTATACGGTATCTAACGGATCTGGAGACATATCTCGATCACAGTAAGATACAATAGAAGTATACCCGGCATCCTTAAGATAAGGTAAAGAGTATTTAAGCAACTTTGAAAAAGCCCCCGGTACATGACATCCCTGAAGATTAGCATAGCGGGCGTTCTCAACAAGCACACCCTTTCTAGGTTTAAACTCTAAACAAGACACTAATAAATTTCCCTCATACAAACCAAAGCAAAACGATCCTGAACCACAACGCCCTTGTATATGAGACATTTCATAAAACAGAGCGGCATCGTAAGAAGATACTAACCCAAACGTTAATTTACGAGCATAATAAGTATGAGTTTTATCAAAAACCCCAAGCTTGGCTTTAACAATAGACCTAATAAGATCCCATCCCCAATCTGACCAAAGAAAGTAAACTTTAACCCCAACAGCAGCCCACGCATTAGACTTATCACGATGAAATGTGGTACGTTTGGTGTTTTTAACTGTATGCCACCAAACACCATTATACTCAAAACCAACCTTCAAAGAAGGCACATAACAATCTAAATCATAGTAAGTAGGATTTTCGCTAGAACCTCTAGGTAAATGTATACACTCAAAGCCTAAACCTTTAATAAATGACTCTAATTCTAACTCTTCTTCAGAACGCGAAGATCTACGCTCTTTAATGAGAACTACTCCACACTGTTTACGAATAGCATTAGGAATATGATCCCTTAAACTAGGATCAGACGTATCAAGATATGGAAACCACTTTTGTAACCCAGGAGTTCCTTCGATCCGATACACCTCTTGAATTTCTAATAAATCCTGTGCAGTTAAATGAGAACAGCTAAAATCACGGAGTCCACTACGCTCTTTCCATTCATGACTTTTTAAGGTTGAACTAATCTTTGCTGAAACTCTTGCATGATACTCAGGATCTGACCAACGTTCTTTAGATTCTAAGGATACTTTAGCCCGCCATTCAGGAGTAGACTTTGTAATCTTCTGAGACTCTCCCGCTCTACGATGAGAATCTTCAGTATGCCATGCAAATCTAACCGAAGACTTAAACACGGGATCAGACCAACGTTCATTAAGTTTAGCTGTTAACACCACCCCACGCTCTTCATCAGTTAACGGCTTCCAACGAGGACACTTACCAAGCCACTCATATAAATGTCTAGAACAGCCCAAATGTTTATAAAGACCACTAATACCATACTGAATAGCATAAGAACGCCAACTATCAAGCTCCTCCTGCGAAGCAGCTAAAACATAAGCTTGATCAATACAAGACCCCGGATACTTCTCAATCTTAGTTAACGGAATCCAATCTGGATGCTCCCTTAACCAATCATATAAATTTCTTGGAGCGCCTAAAACTGAAAAAAGCCGCTTCATTGAATACTGAACAGCAAATCGTCTGAACTCTTGAATGCAAGTTGCCGGCAATTTAAGAGTAAACGAACGAGACCACTTTGGTTGCTTCTCAACAGCCAATTTAATACGCGGATATAAAGACAGATCGATACTATCCATATCGATCTGTACGATAAAGGTACTTCTGGAAGACTAACGTTTTACTTTAGATAAAGCTGAATTAAGAGCCTGCACAGTTGGAATATTTATGGAAGACTGAGGCTTAACTGAGGACGGAATTGAGTACGAAGTTTTACCGTTATTAAGAGCCTTATCAACCGCAAGCAATAAGGGATCTGTGCCCCAACGCTGTAAAGCAGAACCTACCATGCGACGAAGATCATCGGCGATGTCATCCTGTGTAAGGTAAAGAGTATTTAAGCAACTTTGAAAAAGCCCCCGGTACATGACATCCCTGAAGATTAGCATAGCGGGCGTTCTCAACAAGCAACACCTTTCTAGGTTTAACCTCTAAACCAGCCACTAATAAATTTCCCTCATACAAAAC
>LSQA01000072.1_pt1 | contig 18345 bp, 14 predicted proteins | sample 651271 | NCBI WGS metagenome assembly LSQA01 (sample SAMN04438314, study PRJNA306036) | termite gut metagenome | isolation source: viral DNA filtered from gut of termites from termite colony 3 | host: Coptotermes formosanus | place: USA: New Orleans, Cypress St. | collected 2013-06-21 | reverse complement strand
GGATATAGTATATCCACCCAATATATTTCTCATAAAAGTGTGGTTCAGCCACCATATCCGTATAGAACGATATGGCCTCATTCAACGTCATGAACTGGACGTTTCCACCAAAGAATTTCTCGAATGCAGATAATGATTCTGCGATAAGTTGTGTGGATTGTGATGTGATCGCCGAGGCCGCATCGACAGAGAACAGAAATGAACCATTCAGACCAGACGCCCCATATATAGAATTCGTGGTCTCCTTTATCAAGGTCTGGAGCGTATCGTACAACGCAGCCTTGCGCTTATCGCCAGCCTCTGTGTATCTCACCATCTCTTTCTTGTATTTTTTACGCATGATCATGTCGTTACGAAGTATGGTCGTGAGGTCAGATTCCTGGACGACACTATTCACAACAAACGAGCCATTTCCAATGATGGACGCCTTGTTTGCTTCAGCGTAGTTCAAGGCGTCATTCAGGTGTAGATTAAAATTATTGTCGGTATAAATGTTGCGTAGCCTCATCACACGAGTGACTTGTAAGGACTCTTTTATTTTAGCGTCGAGATAGGTGTCGAGATGAGACATATCAACCCTGTCGCCGTATGTCGCCAAAATTGAGGCCTTCATACGGTCTTTCCATAATTTAGTTAGTTTCATCAGTCCACCTCCAAAAATGGAGCATAATATGACACCCCAGTCGATTCATCCACAATGTTTGGTTTATCGTGGATTGTGGTATATCGTGGAGATATAATATTGCGGAAAATTGCAAGTTTCACAATCAGTTCGTAATCTTCCTTCCGTAGCATTGGTATGATGTTCATCATACCACTCTTACACGCCTCAATATATAGATCGTGAGCTTCCCGGTGTTGGCGACCATTCTCCTTCATATGATCCGCAAATGTTAATGCAACACATTTTCGAACTTCTGATTGCAGATCCTTGTTGTTAATAGTTTTACCATTACACCCGATATCAAATTTCTTACGACCAGGATTGATATGATGAAAATGAACGTCAAGTTCTAGAATCTGTTCATCGGTGAACCCACTGACGTCGAATTCATCATGATTAATACAATTTTGCAGAGCATACCGTTTTCTATCGATGTGATGCTTTACATTTGTATTCGTATACTGCTGGCGCTTAGCTTCATAATGCCGTTTATTGTCCGCGGTGACTTTCGCTTTGTATTCAAGGTCGATTCGACGCCGTTCCCTCCTAAGGAGGTTATACTGGTCCATGTATTCACGACTTTTCATGATACTCACAAGAATGGCGCATAATATCGTATACCAGTCGTTGTGTCAATAAGATTTGGTATATTATGCACGGTCGTAAATCGTGGTGCAATGATGCGGTTGTAGACGACAATACTTAGTGCCATCTCGAATATATGATGATCAACCATTTGTGGAACTGGTATCTCGGTAACACCACAGATTTGATTATATAAACTCCGCGTTGTTCTTATTGTTCGTGACGTCAACGCTCGATGTTCCGACGACGTTAGAGCAATACATTTCTTAACTTCGTTCTGAAAATCGGCATTTTCTGGAGTTTTGGAACCAGTCAAAGGATTGAACTTCTTTGTCGATGGATCCACGTGATGAAGTTCAATATCCATCGTCCTGATGTCGTCGTCGGTAAAAACATCGATATCGAATTCACTACTGTTAATACAATTTTGCAGAGCATACCGTTTTCTATCGACATATGACCTACGACTACTCTCACGCGCATATTTCTTGATAGATTCCCTGTATTCGGGATCATCGTGATATCTGCTCATTTTCTATGATTCATAATAGCATCTACCAGGGGATGGTCATCCTCATTCTCGAATCTCATGAGGCCATACTCCGGAAATGCCTCTGGGAGGTCATTTCTTATCACTTTCCAACGTGCAGAGCACGCTTTACATCGATTCTGGAAGAAATTGAATCTTCTGTACACTTTTCCACACCGTGGACATTTTGCAAACCACATATACATCTCCTATCTGTATCATAATATGAGTTTATGTGAGAGGTGACTTTATGACATAGATAATCCATGGTGGAGGATCCCACCATGGACATACTCAGTTATGTATGACATTGGTCAAGGAGACGTGCGTCTCGTGAAGATCCACCTTGAGTTTCTTCCACGATTTGTATAGATCCTGTATCTTGGACCACTTTGCCCTCGGCATCACAGTGTCCTCGAGAGTCTCATTATTATCGCCATTAGACCACAGTATCCACGGGGCCACGTCATGACAAAAATGATCAATCAATGACCTATAGGGTGAATAGAAGTCATATGAACCACGATTAAGGTTATTATACACGACCTTATGGTTGATGTCATCCCATATGAACTGACAATGCTCATATGGTGTGTCTATAGCGCCACGAAAATCTAAGTTACGAGTCACAAGCTTATTCTCAGGTACAATTCGCCTGAACATGATCCATCTACCATCCACTGTATCGTCAGCCTGTATCAGATTATGTGTCGGCGTGAGGAACGGTGTACACCTCAACAATTCCATCTCCTCAAGTAATCTCAACCCCTCCAGTGTCGGGGGACACATCTTTGATTGATTCTTGTTACGGTATATGTGGGTCTTATAATCCACCTTATTGGATTTTTTGATGAGTGTCAATGGGCATCTCTCTGTGGATGATCTCGGAATGCTCATTATCGACTCATATAGGGATTCTGAGCTCATACATGAGTTCAGTATGTCTGCTTCGGTCATCCCGATAACCTCCTACAAAAAAAAATATAGGGTGATATCTCGATAAGAAATATCACCCTAATATACTATATCGCACCAATATAACGCTTGAGGTCCTCGATATCGTCAATAATCTCATCCAGTGATGTACTGTCCTCAAATCTTAGTTTCGGACCATCATCACCACAGAAAGATCGTATGAACTCGCGTTCTGGCAATGCTCTCGTATTCAAGCAATATTTACCAGCCGCGACATCGAGGCGATTTCCCATTCTATCCAAGAATTTACCCTGCACCACAATATTACTACAGTTTGAATAGGCGCGTTTGACCATGGTCCGTACCTCCTCGAATCTGCATATGATACTGAGCAACCAGCGTTTCTTCTCGGAGTCATGTTGACCCTCCCCAGTGAGTCCGTATATGGCGTCGAACAACATCATCCCACCAGTACCATTTATCAGATAGGACACCTCTGTGTCAATCACTCTGACCAACGTCATCATCACACCACCATCATTCTTGAGCATATCTCTGAGTCCTATCACATAGGTGGTGATAGAATCATCATCTAGTAAGCCAATCTGACGGTCTAACGCGTTCCTGAAACACTTTTCAAGTAGACGTACCAGTCTGAATAACTGTAGGATTCCGCGCCTTGAGGTCATATACAGATATATTTCTTCCTTTGTAACCATATCAGATTTCCTTTCTTATTACAATCTAGAATCCGATGGGTGGATCGCCTGGAATTGTAGCGTATACCATATCCCACCTCCTCAATAATGATGTGTTAAAAAATGTGTCGTTCTCGCGCATGTTCTTGATGTTTCTTCTTGAGCTTTTGCGCTATTTTAGAACTTATTTTTGAGTTTTTTCGGCCTATGTCGCTTTTCATCGAGTACCGTATACATGCCATGATATCACTATCTCTTGTTGTTATATCATTGAGGACCGTGAACAACTCTTCCTTGGAGTCAATCTGCATTTTTTGACCTCCCACTATTTTTATCACTTCGACACAGGAATAATATGTGATTATAGACATCATATATCACACATGTTCAGATATTGTATATACGAGGTGACAGATTATGAATATATCACTATTTGACTCCAAGACCGACAATGAGGTCAAGATGACGACACTGAGATTCATACGACGTCTGACAATACTGGTCACGGTCGTCTCGATAATCCTTCCTATGGCCGCAATTTGCACGATAATTATGCTGATGAGGAAGTTATTATAGGAGGATTATGTGCTAAGTGGTAAAGAGATAATAAAAGAGATTGATGCCGGAAATATCCGGATCTCTCCATACGATCCCGATCGGGTCGGTCCCAACAGCTATGAGCTCACACTCTCTGATGAGATGTACGTGTATAAAGGTAGGTATTTTGATGGACGTGTTGAATTGGACATGCGCCAGGATAATCCTATTGAAAAGATTGATTTTCCAGAGTCAGGTCTATTATTGGAGCCAGGTAAACTCTATCTTGGATGTACACTTGAGTCCACATACACAGGAAAATACGTCCCGATGATAGAGGGGCGGTCAAGTATCGGTAGGCTGGGTATATTGGTACATCTTACTGCTGGATTTGGGGATGTCGGATTTGACGGTAGATGGACCCTGGAAATAACACCTATTGTACCCGTAAGGATATACCCAAATGTGAAAGTGTGTCACATATATTTCCACGAACTATCTGGTGATAATACCATCCAATACACCGGAAAATATGCTGGCAATACCGGTGTACAGAATTCCATGCTATACAAGGATTTTTACACACATCCGGAACGCTAAAGTCAATATTTGAGGGTCCGGAGACATTTCCGGACCCTCAAATATATCCCAAAAACCTTTCAATAATTCATATGTCATTGAACCTCTTTGAGTGCCCAAAAGGCATGACGCGAGACAAAAATTAGGCCAAGGAGAGTTGAATATGCCTCTTTCACAAGCTTCGCCCAACCTTGGGACGCTGTCAAGCGTCACAATGAGCGAATTACAATCGACCGTGGCACTCTTCAATGAGACCATATCAAGCTACAGGGAACATGTAGCAAACCTAATATCACAAGCATCGTCTAAAGAGCAAACCTTGATCGATTTTGACAGTAAAGTCTTCCGTTTGGACGAGAAACTGTCTGAGATCATGGATATGTACAATGTGATGCTCGAGGATCTGACCAAAGTCACACCGACAGTCGGAAAGTCTGAGGCCATCAATGGGTGGACACAGCCTGAAATTCAGTCGGATGTTGACAAACTCCTTTCTTTTGTCGATGATCAGACCTTGCCGATCATTAATAGGCGTGGGGACGGTACGCACGACGCTGGTAAGGTGTATGATTCACTTGATGGTGTGACACCACACCTTGTCAAGGGTAATCATTTTGTATATAAAACTCTTTTTGGAATGACAGATCATTTCCGGAACGTCACAGTGGCGGACATGACACCAGAATTTCTGGCAAAATCAACGAAAATTGATGGTAAAGTCCTTGTTGTGCCAAGGTTGTCGAACACGATTGTTCTCGAGGTGGCGTTATCGTATATACAGTATAATCTATCTCATTATAAAGAGTTTGACAATTATTTTGAGGGTTCAGAGCTCCAGAATGATGTTTTTCCTGACGGTGCGACCACCATTAACCGTCCTAAAACTCTTCCGAAAGATGATCAGGACGCTATCCGTCGTAAGTATCATGGTACCATAATCTTGACAAATGTCAAGGAGGATGGTACTGACGTGATGAAGATTAAAGCGCACATCATCAATCCTGATCTCGACATCAAATCGATGATGGATCACACTGTTGGTCCGGAGATTGAGCTTGTGGTATATAAGGATGCCGATAATGTATATATCCGATTTGAGAACCCATTCCCATACCGGTTAGATTTCAATGAGAATCCTGATAAGTCTATCGTGTTGGTGGATATGTTTGACAAGAAGGTCGCCGGAACATCGAGGTTAATGTACGAATGGTATATCGCGATATCCGACATATCAAAGATAAATGCATCGTATATGGATTGGTACGATATCTATACTAATGTGGACCATATCGCCTCCAAGGTCGATAAAATCACCATAAAACCAGGTATTGATGGATATCACCGCCATATAGGATTCGACCCAGCTGTGAGACCAGAGGTCGAAATACTGCCGAAGTCGTCGATAGCTAATTTTTATACCCACGGTCTTCACAATGGTATAAACACGGAAGATTTCTTTAACACCAACACCTACCCCGTGACACCATTGGTTGAGTTCATAATCAACAAATATGCTCCGTCTGATGACGTAACCGTACGCGGTATATGTCTGCTTGATAATGACGTGTATGTCGCCACAAACCACGGATTATATCGTATGGACAGCAAACTTGATGAGGTATTCGACCTCCTTGATCAGGATGTAGATGTCAGACATATCGTTGCAGCCGTGAACGAAGCCATCGCGTTTCTTGCTGACGGCACAGTGATTGCGACCAAGGATAAATTCCTCACAAACACGATCAGATCTACCATATTTGACGTCAGTTCTATATCAAAAATGCGGTACATAGCATGGTCACGACAGAATTTCCTGATGTTGAACGTGGGTGGTCGTTTCTACGTGTCAGACAGATACCTTCAGAGACCACAGAATGTTGAGTTCGACGGATTGACCGATACAGATCTGAACAACGTGTATACCAGACTGATTGACAGAAAAATATACGTCCTTGCCCCGGACAACAAAATCCGTGTGGTAAACACCGACACTCTCATGGAGGCGCTCCCTGTGGAGGTGATAGACCTCTCAGAGAAGATGGTAGACGCTGGATCCACGTTCACGACATCGTTCAAGATGCTCGGAACCATTGGTTCACGATTATATGCATTCGGCGTCACTGATTCTGGTAAACGTCATGTGATAAAGATAGATACCGATGATGGGTCGTACACTATCGGTGAGGAACTGGATGACGTACAAGATCCAGACATGCTGCTCATGGCAGATATCGACGATGTCGAGACGATGACATTATTCCGCACCGATGGGAGTATTCGTCAGATCACGACTACGAAAGATGATAATAAATTTTTGACATCATCTGGATTTGACTCTCTCATATGGCATGATATTCGAGACATGTCGATACAGTCAGATCCACAGGTTGCGTCATCAGGACCTCTCATATCATTGAGTCCCCGGCATGGTGGATTTGCCGTATATGAGGATGGTCACGTATACAAGACTCTTTCGGCTAAGTATGTACTACAACGGAGTTTATCTGATGTCAAGAATGATGTCGTGGAATTCATCGAAAAAGAACGATCTGCGCGCAAATTAGGTGTCCTGAAATATGAGATATCGATGTACGCGAAACCGGATACAGAGAATTTCGACGACGATCTTGACCTACACACCAAATTCGTAGAATCTGGTATCTTCAACAGACCGGATGCAAAATTTGGTGATAAATATGTACCAGCTGGAGATAGCGTCTACTATAAGACATATGACGGGAAATTAATGGTCGCTGGCCGAAATGACAATTACCAACTCGGACTTGGACACAATCGTAATGTATATATGCTCACTGAGGTTGACCTTGGTGGTCGCCTGGTGTCAGATATCGTTGCGGGCGACAGATTCGCGGTAGCAATAATATCTGATGGTACGATGATGGCGGCAGGTTCAAACACGCAGGACGACCTCAATATTCGTGAACTCGATGTGACGATCAAGTCATGGACCCAGGTCCCTGGCATTGTTGGAGTATCTCGTGTATGGTCTGGGACGAATAAGATAGCATTCGAGACGAACAAAGGTGAGATAAGGACCAACTTCTTCGTGAATGCACAGCATGGAACCAACACGCAAGGTGAGTTCAACGCGTTACCGCATGTCGAGGACTGGAATGATAGGACGAACTTCAACAGCATCAAGAGTATCACATCGTCCAACGTGAGGAAGGTTGTACTGACCTTGACGGCCATGTACATCCTCACAAATGATGGTCGTGTGCTTACCGCAGGATCGAATGTCCGGTCTGGAATGCCGACCATCAATGATTTTGAGAATTTTTTCACTGATATAACCAATACTGATCCGTCGTTGGACGGTGTCAAGGATATCATATCCACGGACGCCGGAACCATCGTGTTCTTGATGAATAATGGTCAGGTTAAGTATATTGGCACCGATCCTAACTCGTATAACCAGCTTGATGATGCGGATCTTATGATGAGGAATATCGAATTACCAGCTGGCCAAAAGATATTCCAGAATTGGGTTATTGGTCGTGATGGGTGTATCTATGGCTGTAATGGACCTGACACCCCACAAGAAGGTAAACTCGCAACAATAGTCAAGCTTGCCAAAGATTTCTCATGGACTGAGATCAATGGGTGGGATATTAGTGGAACGTATGGTAGATCACCTATCGTGTACAGAGACTATATCTTCTTTTTTGCGAACGATGCATTACGGTCTGACTTTAAGAGACTTGATGTGGTATCAGGGGTAGTAGACACGATCGACTTCGGGCCTACTGATTTCACGAATGGTGATGCCGTACTGGCATATGACGGACACATATACAAGAATGGTCGTATGGACGAGTTACTCGACTATGACATAAATAATGATAACCATACACATGTGGCACTTGATGAGAGCATGAACATCTCGATCACGGGTGCTAAATGGCTCGCACACACAAATGGTAAGATCTACGCGATAAACTCTCGTAAGGAACTCATATCCTTTGACACGATGACACGTAGGTTTGCGATCGCGCTGAACTCCGTGGCATGGGTGGACCCGAAAATTGTGATGATTGCATCAGACAGGAATCTCGCGATTCTCGACGGGTCCACACTTTACAGATACAATACCCAGTCAAAGACTGTGGATATGACGTTTCAATTCGGTTCAATGCCGGGTTTTGAGTTGTTTGACGATGCATCTCTTGATATATTCGGTACGATCTATGAGGTTGACCGGAAATTATACATACTTGGTGTGCGGTCGAAGAAGTCATACGTATTATCGATATATGATGACATGCGAATCGACGAGATATACCGGACGAGCCCAATAACGGAGACCATGGCAAACAGGAAGTATTTTGTCACGTCTGATGGACTGATAATGTGTGCATCACCAAATGGTGTACATAAGATCTTCCCACGTGGTAACTACGAGGATCCAACGTCGATATTCACGCCGGATGTGACCGTGATGTACGATCACATGGTCGAACTATCCGACAAGAATCTCATGTTCCTCCCTGGTGGTATGGACACCACTGATTTATACAAATTCGCACGTGTACGCACATCAGGATACGATGTCGTGACAGCCACTGGTCCTGACACATCTACAACCTCAGTCCTACCAGACGGAACTGCCGAGCAACTCTTCATCGATAAAAATATACTCCGTATATTCGATGCGGATAAACACATCCATGCCAAGGGTATAAATGGTCTGACTTTCCGTGACCGTATGATAACAGATGACATGGTCAGTCCTGACACAGTCAAACTCGATGACCGTAATCTGATCATATTCGACCGTCAGGATGGTGACACACTATCGAACCATCTCTTAAAAGTGACACTTGACAACACCGGATTGATGAATGTGACTGATTTTGAGCCATCAACGACACATAAATTCATCGGGCATATCGTACTACATGGTTCGACACTATTCGGTGTCGGCAAGAATATCTCCACTGGTGATCTGGCGATCCTGGCCATCGACGTGAGCAACTTTGAGGCCGGGTACACAGTACTCAGTGAGAACGTGGTCGACATATCCGCACACGCGGTTGTGACGAATAGGTTATACCTATTTGGTGCGTCCATCAATGCGACAATACGCGTCAACATGGACACAAATGTGGTCACCCGTGTCGATAATCTCATAAAACTGTCCCCAGGTGGTACGTATTCAGGAATTTCTCACGCTGTGGTGAGTGGCGGTAAGATATACACATTCCCTACCCCTGATGGCCTCAACGTAAACATGAATGAATTAAATCCGGATATTGGAACAATCGGATCAACATCCGCGAAGTTCCAGAACGATCAACGGATGGTAGTCCCGAGATCAATAATCAAGGTAGATTCAGCCGGAAACATTCGCATGATTCCGCAGATCAGCGGTGAGTTCACGACGATAAACGTTGAGTTCTTCGGTATATCCGATGACGGTAACATGGATTTCGTCAATATTGATGATGGTACCGATCTCACATCGATAGAAGATGATGGTGACATCATCACGATAATTCGCGACGGACGAATCCTCAAGATAAACCTCCAAAATAATGCCGTGTTCGGTGGTGTGATACCGACGAGGTTCATGGACGGTCGGATGATCCGCATGAATCCGAGGTATTCCATCGTCATGACTCAGACACCGAATTCAGTAATGTTGAGCTCATATGACACATCGTCGTTGGATGTGAAGACGCTTGATACTGGAGAATTCTCTCTTGAACACGATCTCTCGTCCGAGTCGCGTGGATTCACACTCCACGGTGGACGGGCATCGACGATAATGAAGATAAATGATGATGACACACTCGAGATTGCGGGATCAAACTCACATGGACAACGATGTCTTGGTGAGACAAATATTCAGGACGCATCTGGTTTCACGGAGGTTCCGAATAGCATCATCACACCTGATGATGTGCGCGAGATAAAGATGTCCACAAACTCGACCTACGTGTTGACAAAAGACAACAGACTTTTCCATACGGGTAGATTCCCTGGTAAGACGACGATCGACGAACTTTTTGTCGAATTACCATTGTCAACGCCGATAGATCCATTACATGAGACCACTATGGTAGTCACAGATAAGAACATCTTTGTCATTGATGTGAATGAGAATAAGCTCTTCGCCGCCGGCAAGAATGATCATGGTCAACTTGGTCTCGGTACGGTTGTCGACGTGACAGATCACCTTGAGGTGATTGGACCAACTTCCGGTGTTACCCGGATAGTTGTCGATGGTATGAGTGATGTGATCATACTCGCAGACACCACAGGTCTACTGTGGTCATCTGGTGACAACACCAACTATGCGGGACTCCTGGAAGAATCTCGCAACTACACACAATTCACCAGGATCGACGATTCCTATGACCAGAAACTCCAGAATTCGTCGAATGTCAGGAAAATCGTCACAGACGGTGTCACGACATTCGTGTTGCTGGCAAGTGGTGACATACATGCACTCGGAAACAATGACCATGGACAGTTTGGATCGCACCAGATATCGTCCGGCATAACAAAGATCCTGACTAAAATGGACACACCATTCCCGATGGTTGATATCTCATACTCGTCTGGTACAACTGCCATGATCGACGGTTCTGGCCGACTGTTCATGTGCGGTGATAACCGCTTCTCACTTGTGACAGCGAATGTCATCGATAATGTGACCGGGCCCAAGCTTGAGATCGGCGTCTTCGTCGATAAGATCCACATGGGTGACGGATTCCTGGTGTGCATCAACAAATATGGGAGACTCCAGGTTCATGGAAACAATCCTAAAAGACATCTCGGTGTTGACCAGGAGATCATCTATGGTTTCCAGGAGATAACCTACGTGCCAAGGGTGAGAAATTTTGACACAAATGGTAATAATACTGTGATCGTGACCGTGGACGGTGAGGTCTTCGTATGTGGTCAGAACCACGATGGAAGAATTCTCTCTGCCACACCATCACAGGTGCAACCTTTATTCACGAGAATACCAAATCTCTCAAAGATCGTGGACGCAAAAGTCCATGTTGGTGTGAGATCACTGGATGTCAACCATGACATAATCTCACTCGGTGAGGTTGTTGGTGGTGATCATAATCAGGTGTGGACCGACGTACCTGTCCACGCGTACAAGGGATACGAGAAACCATACACAAAGAAATATTCTGACACGGATGCCGTCCAATCCATACAGGACCTTGATGCATCTAATGTCAACTCAGTATTATTTGGTATACCAAAGACACGTCGTGTCACAAGACTCATGGACGGATTGGACGATATTGTCGGCGTGAAAGCCTCATTGACGGTAGAGATACCGCCAGAGGTGAGCGGGAATGTCAAGATCCTGAATGTGAGACCTGTGTAAAAAAGATGGAAAGCATGTGTCCGGGAAATCCCGGACACATGTTTCATCCTCTAATATCTGCCGAGTTTCCCCAGCAGTGAATTCATCCCACCAATATCGTATATTCGTGTAAATGTCTCGTTCTCGCATTTCCATGTCTCTCTTCCGTCGGCGGTCGTGACGGCCACCGTCGTATTGTCTTTCATGATAATAACACCGTCATACATCCCATCATCAGACTCGATCGACATCAGTTTCAAGATAGATGACCCAGACACCTCCAGATCAATCACATCCCGAAACACAAACATGAACATTTGTTTTCTTGCCATACCGTAGTTCATGAACAGGATTTTCTTGTTCGAATCTGTCGGTGTGTATACACTCGCTGTACCATCAAACCGTTTACCTGCGATAATATCGTCTCCTGTCGAATTCACGATCATAAAACGGTCATTATCACCATTCATACCGTGGAATGACATCTTTGACCCATTTTTGATGTTGACATTCATTACACAGAAGAAATCTGAATCTGATTCCTTGATATCATTCAAGATATCATGAGTCTTTGATGATGTGCGTCGTAATTTCTGGTATGGTATCTCGACAAACTCCTCACACTCACATCGCCATGTCTTACCAATGGCGTTATCCGTGATGATATCGTCATCACGGAGTACACCGATAAATATCTCTGATCTCTCAGATGAGTCACATGGTATGATGATACCATCCTTAACAATATGATCCGATATACCACAAAATCCAAAATCTGTGTAGTCATACACCCTACGGACAAACAAGCTATGTCGCACAGATGACAACACAGCCAGATACTCAGATTTCATATACATCGTCTTCTTTTTTGGATCGTTATTAATGACGATCGATATCTTGTCCTTGAATTTGCTGAAATCCACATGGACATCCGCATACTCACCAGCACGTAACACGTGTCGCGATCGATTCGTTATCGTGACCTCGTTAGCGCCCACCTTGACGACAATACTATCATCAATTCCAAGATGAAAATTAGGCGTCAACATATGACACCTCCTGAACAAATATCATCCGCAAAGCTCGCTGATGATGTCGTGTTTCTCAGATTCTTGTAACTCTTCAACGGTTTCCTCACTATCTTTATCGATTTTCATGTCTTTCGACATAAATTTACCAAGATACTGGTATATCGTGTCGTTCTTGAGATCCGTGACTTTTTCCTCATACACACGCTTATACATCGTCGTGTTTGAGGCAGAACACATCTTATCACAAGCCTCATTCATGGGGTTGTCATCATGACCCTTAACCCATACCCAACGAATCTTGAAATAGTCGTTGTATAGGCGGATCTCTTCCCACAGGACACGATTTTTTACATGTTTACCAGAACGTGTACGCCAACCATTCTCCATCCATATCTGGATCCACCTCGATGCACCATCTATCACATATCGTGAGTCAGAGAATACGTCAACAAACGCCACATCCTCTTTCTTGTGATTCAGACGGATATATTCGAGACCTTTTATGACGCCGAGCATCTCCATTTGGTTCACTGTGGTGCCGACACATGCCTTTGAATCTTTATAAGTGTCTGTATAATCCTCACGACCATCCTTACATTCCCTCACGATATATGCGAATGACCCGATACCATTCCCATCATTCATCGCGGATCCATCAGAATGTACCCTGAATGCGCTACCCATTCTTCACCTCCTTGTCCTCGTCCTCCGCGAAATGTCGTATCATACACTCCTGAAGGGTATCATTACATGCACGATTAACCATCCCAACGACTGGACGTACACCCATACGAAGATTCCATTGTTTCGCAAGGAGTGATTTCTTTATATTGGCGACATCTTCATCCAACATCACTGGTTCAGAATAGTTGGAGTTTGCCCTGCGTACGAATTTGTCTATCTCAGCTTCCATCATCTTCACGAATGCGTCCCTTGTAAGTATCGGGTATATGACGAATTTATCACCCAATCTGGATATCTGCTCTGGTCTGAAATATGACTCGAGTTTCTTCTTCACAGCCTCATACGTCAGAGCGGTCTCGGTGACCTCCTCCTTGTCGGTGTAGAATTCATCTATATTCCCACAGACAAAGATGAGCATCTTCGTGAAACGATACTCAAAATCATCGGTATCTATCGTGGTGTCACGATCAGACTTTCGCATCTCGGCCAACTTCCATCGCAGGTACTGTAATGTGGAGAAATTCGATGATGTTTGCAGAAGCATCTTCATCGTATCCTCCGGAGTGTTAAGCTGCCTCGTCTCATATCCGAAGGTGCTCATGTTATTCATCATCCCATCAATCCCACCACCTTGTGCAGTCCGTATCATGAAGAGCATATTCACATCATTCTGGGTTATGGGAAGTATGTTACACAGCAGATGTCCATCAGCTATGTTCCAGTTGCCGGACATGAACTGTTCCATCTTGGATTTCCCACGTCTCATCCCGTTGTTCATACCCAATGCCTCACTCAACGAGTCTGTGTTCGAATAATTCTCATCCTCATTGAATGCTGAACGCTGACGACGTTCAAGTTGGTTGATGAGGGTGTCGATATAACGCATTATGTAGACTTTATCATACAAGGACCCATTATCCAACAATCTCCAGGTATCCTGGAAATACTCATCATAGATGTAATTTCCATCTGGATCAATCTTTCTGAATCGATGGAACTCGTCCATCATCAGTACACACTGATCTTTTGGGTTGATGTCACATTCTGATAATCTAGAGAGGATTGTCTTAGCACCATGATCACCATAGTGGATATTCCTGGTGATGTCAGAATTCGAGACGTTATCCATCTCGATAAGACAGAATTTATCGTTCAACCCAAGTAGTTGGACCAATCTTTTTACCAATGATGTCTTACCCACACCGGACAGTCCAAATAGTGACACTATTGTCGGGCGTGTCTGGAGATGTGGATACAACCACCACATCTTGATCAGTGAGATTATGGTGTCAATCTCGTTGTCGATACCGAAATACTCAGATTTCAGGGTCTCGGCAATCTTCATTAATGTACGTCGCCTGTCCGCGACATCATCCGATATCACGCGAGGATCACTCAATACCTTGAATTCGGCATTTATCACATCGTTTTTCTTCTTCTCGTCACTATCTTGTGACATCTGCTCCATGACGAGTTTCATCGCATATAGACGACGAACCTCCTCTGGAAGCATCGATAATAACATGCCATTTCTAAGCATGTCATCATACATATCTTTCATATATTCCTCCTGAATGAATTGATATAATCATAATATCTACGATCTTCCAAGAATGGTTTCATTTAACGTATTTGGAATTTGTCTTGCTGAGAATAGGTATAGATTGGCGAATTTATCCGTATTCTCGATGACGAACGTGTGACACATCACCAATAATGGTATGGATGATGTATGTGAAGGTTTCATGAAATTTTCGATATCAACCTTCATCGCCGACATACTCTTTTGTGTCAAATTCTCACCCTCAGAGTATGAGTTTATTGTCATTAGTGGCGTATACACATCATCTGGATGTGTCACATTCCAGTTATACACAATATTTGATGACGATTTTTGGATTCTCGACACAAATTCCTGGTCTGATGTCTCTATTATCATTCTTGGACCATTATGTGAGAATGTGAGTATGACGGAAGATCTGAGGAACATCTTTGAGTCTTCCAACACTAATTCCTTCCTTGTACTCTTTGCGTGTGACATCACATGTTCTGGCGTACTGGATAATACCGAATCGCCGAGCAACATCACGTCAGCTATATCATTTATCGGTATCGTTGTCAACACGTCGACAAGATTGTTACCAACAATATCTCGTCTCTTTTCACGACAATAAAATTGTCCGATATGGAAATTCTTGAAAAGATTGTCGGAGATCGTCTTCATGCTGATGGCAGACACCATCACATTCTGTGCGAATATTGAGAGATACCGATCATGTATCCTCTGTACTGGTCTGAGTCCAAGATGTAGCATCGCTTTCGACATACAATTCGAGCTACCAGACCGTATGAACGATGGTAAAAACATCAGATATTCCGTCGAGACGTTGGATAATCTATTATGGTTGTAGAATCTTGCTAATGTCAGATTTTTTATCATACTCTCGATGATATCGACCGTCTCGACAGGTCTGTAGAGAGGTCTTATTGCGCATATTGTCGCTGGTCTACGGTCACTATGAAATGTCTCGAAATCAGATATATGAAGCCACGTTGGCAGATCTAAGATCTTCTTCCTCAATTTGTCAAACTTCAATCGTAATCTATCGACTAATGACGAATACTCGGAGAAGTATTGTTTCTCAAGGTTTCTACCAGAATTTACCGCAAATTCAGTCATTTTCTCAAGAAATTCTGAGTAGTTCCTGTATACTTCCATACGTGTTGTCAGTAATGGGTGATCTCTATGTCTATCGACGAACTTCGTCACAGACAATACCTCTGTCTGGTTGACACATTCAGGAAACATGTTTTCCTCAACACGGAACCACCGTTCCTCACGTCCAGGTGTAAAATCTGGTTTACAAGATATTAATGATGACTGATTATTGTCATCATTTTTTGTACAATCGTTTGACATCCATATCCTCCAATAAACTCATACTTAACCTTTGTCTCACTGTAGAAAATCCATATAGAACTTGACCCCTGTATCTGGATCGATATAATTAGGGGTATCATGTATTGTCGTAAACACATCAGATCGTTGTGGTGTATTCTTGAAATACGATATCACCATCGATGTTATCATAATATCAATATTGTCGATTTTATTCATTAATCTATGCTCTTTTTGGTGTTCTGATGGCGTCAGCGCAACACATTTCGCTATCTCATCGATATACTCCTGTGTAAGATAGTTCCTATGTCTGTCTGCTGGAGTAAATAACCGTGTACTTGGGTCCACATGATGAAAGTGTATCTTCAGATTAAATACATCATCATCAGTCATCTTTGATGTGTCTATAGGGTTCCTACAATGTTCTAGTGCCCACCGTTTCCCCCTAATATAATTCGCATGCTGTCTACTCCTGACTGAATCCTTCACACCAGGTTTATTATTATATCTATTGGCACTCTGTACCCGTATACGCTCACGCCGTTCCTCAGTCATGTAAGATTCACGTTTCTCACGTATTTCTTCGGGTGTTTTATAGTTCCTGATGTATCTGTCTAATTCATACTTTAGACAGTCGTCAAAATTTGACAATATTTGTGTCTGAACTGGTGTATTCACGATGTATCTACCACCATCAACCGTCAAAATGACTATTTGACGCACCTTGAATATATTCCATGGTACATGATCTGGTGTAAGCCGTTGGTGCATTATCACCTTTATGGCGTCCCCAGACATGTCTTTTTCAATGACTAGACTCATTTTAGCCTCCAAGATGTATGTAAAAATAAAATATCTAATATACTTTACATTATTAAAAAACAAGATTAATTAGAACAGTAAATTCGATTTAACTACATATTGAAATATGAAAAAATAAATTAAAAAGATTTGATCTTCTTTGCGATCTCGACTCGCGAGCTTCAAAGCTTCTTATTGATTTCGATCTTGAAATATCGAAAATCAAGTTCTTGAGCTTTAAATCTCGCAGATTGATTCGAATCTCGCATTATAGTAAGTAGATCTGGGTCTTGTACCAGATTTATATCAAAATACCGGCAATATCCGAAAAATAATGAGATTTTTATGTAGACTGGAGATGCTATGCCCACGATTGATCCAATGTATAAACTGAGATACGAGATCGACTCGAATCTGGTCGATCCGAACCGAAAAGTTATGATTGCTGGACATGAGATCACCATGGGTGAACTCCATGATTTACTCCCAGCACATGAGAAAAGATTCCGAATGTACATCGATTTTGAGGATATTCTGATGCATACCGCTGTCGGATTTCACTCAATTTTGACCGAGACACTGAAATTTGAGTCGAATTTCGATTTTTGGGCATTCATAAAACGGACTGACAATCCGATTGGATTCGATTATGTACATAAAACTTTCCTCCCGAACCTGAACAAATCCACAATTCGGGCGATTTATGAGAGATATTTCCCCGAGATTTGTTCGCGGAGCCCCAAAACGCCATTTTTTGATCGATGTACGCGAATTGGAGTCGACGCTCACGAGACCCTGGTTTACCGAATATCTTGTAGCTAAGCAGACCATCATCGTGTGGTTCCATCGTGTTTGTATTGTAAAGATTCGGGTGTGTGACCTCAGGTAGGTCCGCAGCCGCCTTGTTAAGGTTCAAGATATCACGTCTCATCGTTTTTTACCCCTATTATCTGGCTTATCGGACATATTCCCAGGTTCGGGTGTGTCCTCCAGCGGACTCTCCTTCCAAAAATCACTGTCATCATCAATCATAACAGAAAATTCACACTTATTCGTCGGTGTCAGCTCAGTT
>LSQA01000071.1_pt1 | contig 18435 bp, 11 predicted proteins | sample 651271 | NCBI WGS metagenome assembly LSQA01 (sample SAMN04438314, study PRJNA306036) | termite gut metagenome | isolation source: viral DNA filtered from gut of termites from termite colony 3 | host: Coptotermes formosanus | place: USA: New Orleans, Cypress St. | collected 2013-06-21 | reverse complement strand
CGCATACGCTAAACCAAAGCTATTCAGTAGTTTCTTTCTATTCACTATTATAATAATATATATTTTAAATAATAATTATTACAAAAAATATACTATCCGGAATTCCGGATAGTATATTAATAGTTATTTCTTTGCAGCGGCTGCAGCAGCGCTCGCGTTACCAACAGATGAAGTATTTACCGCAGCGCGGGATACTTTGTTGGCAAATGAAATTGCCTTACCGACGGTTTTGTAACATACAGAAATTCCTTTCTGAAGTGTTGCTACACCGGCGCGGATTTTACCAAGATTTGCTTTGGCAGTAGTAGGATCGGCTTTCGCTTCCTGTTCGGATAATTTCTGAGCCAGTTTGAGTTTCTGCTCGGTATCCTTATACCACTTTTCAACGCGTTGTTTCGCCTTGGATCCGCCAACAGCAATAAGATCATCGGCGCTCTTAAATCCAGAATCACCGATCTTGAATTCACCAGTTGAATCACCAGCAAACAATTCATCGGGAACCGTTTTGATCGTTATGAAAACAAGCATTATTCGTGGTACGACGGTGTCGACATGGTTGCAAAATCGTGGAAAAATTATAACTCGATTTGCCCTGATGATAAACTAGTTTTGGCGGAATGGGAAGGACATACCTATAACCATAGCGATGGGACCACAAGTGTTAAAGAAGATGGGTCTGCAACTATACCGTCGCAATGGATTCAGATATGGATGGTTGATGCTGAGAAATCGGTAAACGGGTATGATTCGAATGTTATTCACCATGGTGAAATTGACAATGTCCAAGAATTGTTAGTAGAAAGGCGTGTAAACGGAAAAGTGTATCAATCATACCCAATCGACGATCTTGAAATTATTCCAGCATTTCTGTTTGAAGGAAAAAAGGAAGGTGATACCGTTGAAGTTATTTATAAAGGTGTGACATTTCGATTGACTTTGAATCAGACATCGTATCGGTATGCCCGTTTTGGTAAATTCGAAGACGCATTCAGACACGTCACGAAGTAATTAATATAACCTACGCCAGAAGGCGTAGGTTATATTTTTTTGTATTAATGATTATTCCAAGTATATATTATTTATGTATCACTTAGTTATAAGGAGAATTATATGACAGAACAATTATGTCTTTCGCAGGAACCGGTTGGAAACCAAATTTTATACGGTCTTCAACGGTTGTTTCCGAATCTCTTATCGGATTCAAAAGAAGCTCGTGAACAAACGTCCGGATATACCGATAACCCGGTATTAAACGGAATCAAGCGTTTGTTTCTTAAACCTCTTGACAAAACGGTAGAGAAAAGCGATTCTCAAAAAGCTGAAGAATCGCTTATCATTCAAGACGCGATATGGGATGATGAAATAATCCCGATGATTCGTGCAGGAATATCGGCATCAAGTATTAAAGAAATGCTTGAATACGATCTTTCTAGGAATACAAAAACTGTCGGAACTGTTGATTATGCTAACATCAACAGGCTCGCAATGTTTTACGATGATCTCGAAACGCGACTTCCGTCAGAATTGTTCCCAAACGGAATTCCGGACGGAATTGTTGTAAGATTTATCAATCCGTTAATCGCGCTTGGTAAATCTTCTGACGAAATCGTTCAGGCAATTACAGACGTTTTCTGTACGCAGAATCGTAAAACAATTTCCGGTATTGCAAAAAACACCATCGAGCAATTGTGGAGAAAATATTCTCCTCTTGGGAATCATGAGAATGCATTATCATTAACTGTAGATGCGGATCCAGTGATCCCCCCGCAATAATGATGATGTTTAAAATATGGTAAAGAGGGTTATCCTTTACCATATTTTTTATTTTTAACATTACTATAAATCGAGGTATTATTATGCTAGAAATGATAACAGAACAATTATATCATAAAGATATAACAATAAAAGATAATAAAAATATTATTATTCGAAAAGTAAAAAAAGAAGATCTAAATAGTATTGAATTATTTTTCGATACATTGAGTGATAAAGATAAAGAATTTCTCGCGCTTTCATATAAATTATCAGTTATTAAAATAATGATAACGCATGAACGACATTGCTATATTGCACTTATACAGAATATGATTGTCGGATTCATATTCGAAAGCGGAAGATCCGATGGATTTTCATTGTTAGAAGAAATTGTTGTACATCCAAGATATAGAAGAAAAGGTATAGCACAATTATTATTGGATTATTATCACCGTCTTTTTAATAAAACTTTAGCAAAAACAAATGCTAAAAATAATGGAATGATAACACTTTTAAAACGTAATGGATATATTGCTGAAAATCCTGATGCACAACGTATTATTAACTGGAAAAGAATCATAGTTCCAGGATTGCAAGAAATAACGACATTTCACAAAAGTATATGTAAAGATTTTCGATATAATAATGATGAATCAGATGAATATACTAGAACAGTGCAGGAATTTGAAAAGAAACACTATGGAGTATGTTACGATACAGTCAATTATACATATTTTAAACTTAAACATTTAAACCCAAGATGTTTTTGGTTAAGTTGGTATATCGAAGATGATAAAGGATATAAAAATGTCGAAGGAACACACACAATTATAATATTCCCAGAAAATATATTATGCGAAATATCATTTATCAAACATCAAGGAGTATACAGATTCCCTACGATATACGATGCAATAAATTTCGAGTATGACGCATTATATGATTACAATGCTAATACTGGTCAAAAATTCTATCGTATTATAGAATATATTCCACAAAATAAAAAACAAACATTTACAGAATTTTCATTAGAGAGAATTAGTGAAAAACCGTTCAAATATATACCTACTCGAAAATACAAAATATTATAATAAACATATGCACTACCCATATGGGTAGTGCATATATAATAATTTAAGTAGCGGCTGTTTCCATAGGAATGTCAAGCCCTTGTGAAGTCGATTCTCCGCCAGTATATTTACTCAACGCATTACTCATACGTTTATGTGAAGAACTCGCGGGACCATTTTGTTGTTTATAATACGCATACATCGGAGATGCATCTTCATATGTTTGATTATGAAGATTATACGTCTGTTCAAGCAATTGAATAACTCGTATATTATCTCCATGAAGTATACCTGTCATTTTTTCACTATGCTTAATTAATACATTTAAATCAAGCGCTTCGGCAATCTTAGAGTTTTGATTCTTAAGATAATCGGCGCTTACATCATTTGTAATTTCGATTGGTTTAGAAGATGCTGTAGAAGGAGTTTCTGGAGATGGTATATTCTGTTGAGAAATAACCGGAGTTGCAAAATCGCTTCCTCCACCATATTCAAGTCCTCCACCTCCAGCAGTTTGCCCTCTTGAAGATGACGGCCCTTGACCTTCCATCAATTTTTTGATTGTAGGATTGTTATAATATGAATTCTGCATCTCTTTACTTTGTGGTCCTAATGGGTATGCGGCACTTGAAAGTCTTCCAGAATTCAAATATTCGATTGGATCATGCATCTTATCTCCACTTGATATCTGGAGATGTAAATGCTTTCCTAATGAATTACCAGTATCACCCATAATACCAAGCGGTTGTCCAGGTGTAACACGTTGTCCTTCATTTACAAGATTCTTTTCTTGATGAGCATAAGTAATATAAGCACCATTTGCAGTTTTAACTGTAACGGCATTACCATATGCAGAAGTATTATTAGGATATCGATTTGCAATAGCAGCTTTGTTTCTATCAAGCCAAGATTTATTCCACGAAGGATCAAAACCGTCTTGAACACGAACTATTTCGCCGCCTTCTGTAGCACGATTAATTGTTTGTGGTTCATTTGCAGAACCAATATCAATTCCGTAATGTTTGCCACCATCAGTATACATACCAAATTTTTGAGTTAAATACGATACTTCGGACGATGGCTTTACTTTACTAGAACCTACGATTTGATTAAATGTATTTGGATCTCTAAATGGTATTTGTGCCCCATTTACAGTTCCGTTCGGACCTGGTTGTGCTACAAGTCCCGGATTATACATTCCTCCACCGCGAACTAATCCGCTATTCGGGGAACTGATTCCTTGAAGAGAATTTGCCCCAGGAGTGATATTACCGAAACTATCAACAGTAGATCCGTTAGATGATGTAGTAGAAGTGAGACCACCGAGTGATGATCGTAAATTGTCTAATGATCCGTTTAATATATTGTCAAACATACCACCGGATTCAGAACCCATACTTCTAGTATATGCATCACGAGCAGCATTTCCGATTTGTTCTCTACCATCTAAAAAATTTAAATTACGCCCAGAATCATCAATTTTTTCTTCATATCCTGAAGAAAATCGTTGCGAAATATTAGAAGCAGTTGATTTAACTTTATCTACTGCACCTGTAGCAAGATTTTTAGCACCTTCAAAAATGTTTTTTCCAAAATTCTTTACACCATCGACAGCGCTTAAGAATGCGTTTTTGATAAAATCTTTTACAGCATTAAAAGCGTTTAATGCGGTATTTTTAATATCTTCGATTAGTTGTCCGGATTTAACATAATCAAATGCGCTTGTAAGAGCATTTTTTACCGCATTAAATGTACCGGTAACCGCTCCGACAACACCGTCTTTAATTTCGCCAGCTTTCTTAAAAACATCATCTTTAAGTTTTCCACTAGCTACATAGTTGAATCCTTTCTTAATATTAAGTCCAGCCTTCGTAAATCCTGCTGCCATACTGCCAACAAATTTACCAAGACCTTCTCGCATGTGCCCTACAGTATTTCGTATACCTGCATACAATTTTCCAGCAGATTTAATAATATCGAATTTTTCTTTTTGTTTCTTAGCCTTTCCAGCATTGTCTTCGTTTGCCTCTTCGGCTTTGGTAATCCCGACACCGGATTCAAGTTCAGCCATTTGTGCATCAAGTTTAGAAACAGTTAGTATATACGGTAAGTGTTTAAATTTAAGAATACGTTTTGCTTCTGGTGAAAATTCTTTACGTTCTCCAGCAGCAATTAAACGTGCTTCAGGTAAAATAGACGCAATCGAACCATCGGTTTCTGCAAGTTTTTCAAGAAATGGAATATCCATGAAATTCTCGTTTCTGCCTGCGCCGCCTGCAATTTGTCCTGCTGCATAACCATTAATAACTCCGGTAGCTTTTATTTCTGCACTTGTTCCGGATCCAGTAGTTGCGAGTTTGTTATCAATGATTTCTCGTTGTGCGGCAAGAGCGTCTTCAGATTGCGCGAGTTCTCCTTTATCATAGGCATCTCGTTTCTTCTTCCAATCTTCATATTCTTCAGGAGTCATCCCGAGAAGTGTTGCTTCGCGTTTATTGCGTCGTTTATTTCCTCCAGGAAGTATATCTCCAAATTTTTGCCCGAGTGTTCTTCGTTCTACTTCGTTTAATTTATCAGGATCAACTCCAAGCTGTTCTGCACGCTGGCGTGTTCTCGCTTGTGCTGAATCCAAACTTTGTTTATCGGTATCTGTAGCTACAATCTTATATACCATTTCGGCAAGCCATCCTGGTGGAATAAGACCCATAGCAAGACCAGAAAGAGCGGCAGCAACACCAGATGCAACACGCATTCCTAATGTAACTTTTTCTCCGGGACCAAGTTTAAAATATCTCCCGGCATTATGCATACCAGCAGTAAAATCAGCAGCAGCAAAAATAGCAAGGCCTATTCCACCAGACAATACGCCAAGAATTTTCTTAGCACCTTGTACAGCAGCAGACTTAGCAGCTTTTTCACCTATTTTCTTAGCAAATTGTGCGGCAATTTGTTTAATAGCGCCTTCACCAATATATTTCTTAATAACTTTACTATTAAGTATGGCAGTGACAGCTTTTGTAGCGGCATCAACAACTACTTTCGGAGCTATTTTCTTAGCACCTTTAAGCATTGTTTTAGCACCAGCTCCCATAAGTTTAGCAGCTTTTCCGTATCCGCCGCGTACACCAAATCGTCCAGCTTTAAATCTATCTGCGGCACTTTGAATAGCGCCTTTACGATTTCCGTCCATGTCAAAATCTGAATCACCTTGATTATCAAGACCTGTTAATTCGTTAATACCACCAAAGAATCCGTCACGTTTTGTACGTTCAATAGCGTTTTTTCCTTGATGTGCAGCAGCAGCAAATGGTAGAGCACCAGCAGTCATCATTGCACCGCCTCCTGCTACTAATCCGACACCGGCCACTTTTTTCAGAATAACATCAAGTTTCGTTTCTTTTTTATCTTCATCTTTTTTATTCTTTTCAGAAAGTTTATTTCCTTCTTCGTTTAATGCAACTACCATGCCAAGTTTCGTTAGTATTTCAGGAAGTGCGGATGCGACAGTTTCGTTTGCAGTTACTTGTTTTTCATTTTCAGCATCAGCAATTCTATCAGCCATCGAACCTTGTTCATGACCAGTTTTAATATCAATATGCTCAGCATTTTCTCCCGACAATAATGGAGATGAAGATGCTTCTGGTTGTGGGATTTTATCTTCGAGAGCAGATTCGTGTACAATAAGAGGTGCAGACTGTTTTGTAGATCCGGTAAACACGCCAGTAAGGGTTTCAACCTTTTCAACGAGTTTGTCAGAATTTTCAGTCTGTTTTACTTCCATCGCGTATGATTCTTTCTCTTTATTTTGTGCTTGCTCTTCAAGCGCTTTTTTAGCACTACGAGCCATATCATCTCGCTTACGATCAACTAATTGATCAACCGTAAGTCCTTGCATACGTTCTTCTTCGGTAAGTTTTTCACCGCGTTTTATACGTTTCTTATTTTCTTTAAGTTTTGCTTTTGCACGTGCACGATCTGCCTTCCGTTCTTCATAAGACATTCCTTTAGCGTATTGTGAAAGACCTTTAACTTCGGAAAGTTCTTTTTTAGAACCAGAAGTATCAACATCGACAGTCTTACCTGTTTCGGGATCAAATCGTTTACTTACAATACCATTCTGATATTCTTGGATTTGCTCCATTTTTTGATTATGACGTGCTTGTTCATCATCTTGTTCAAGTTGAAACTCTTCTATGCGCTCATCGTATTCTTCTTGAGATATTTTACCGGAATCAACAAGTTGTTGTAGTTTTTTCTTTTCGCGTTCTGCTCCAGCATTTACTACTCCACCAACGGCTTTTGTAGCAAAGTTAGTAAGTCCGCCGGCAATTTTAAATAAACCGCCTACAACCCCTGTTCTCTTTGTTCCGTCTTTCTTTTTTGATAATTTACTTAATCCTTTCTTTAATTTTGACATAACTCCTTGTGCAGCAAAAGTAATATTACTTTTCACATCACGAAGCATCCATTGCATTCGTCTTCCAATTGATTTTGTCATAAATTTAAAAGGAATACCGATTCTACTCATGAATTTGTTTCTAAAGTTTTCAAAAAATTCCATAGCAGGGGTTGCTAATTTGTATAATAAACCCCAGCGTTTACCGTCTTTTTGACCAAGAAAAAAGTCGCCCATTTTCTTCATCATTTCTTGCGCGGTCCAGAGTGTTCGTTTTATAATACCCATTTTTGCAGTTTTTGGATCTTCATATTGACCAAAAAGTGCTGTATTGAATTTTTCACCAATTAACTTGAATGTGGCCGATAATCTGCTTACAGGATCAAGTTTACCAGATTTTAAGTCATTTAATGCTTGTTTCGCATCTGCAGAAACTGCCATACCAGTAGAAACAGCTTTCTTTTCAAATTCGGATACTTTAGTTTTAGCACTAGTACCGAGATCTTGTAATTTAGTAAGAGCAGGATCCAAAACTTCTTTACCTTTAGTAAGTGCTCCTTGTACCTGATCAGAATTAATAACAGCATTAGCCTTTGTTTTTGCATTCTGAATAACATTGGCACCGGTTGCTTTAAGACCATTTTCTTTGATTTGATTTTTTATATCGGATACTTTAGTTTTAGCACTAGTACCGAGATCTTGTAATTTAGTAAGAGCAGGATCCAAAACTTCTTTACCTTTAGTAAGTGCTCCTTGTACCTGATCAGAATTAATAATTTCAGAAATACCTTGTTTCGCAAGACGGCTAACTTCTTTAGCAGCAGCTACGTGTCCGTGTGTTTTATCAATTTCTGCCAAATGTACTGCGACTTTTTCAGCAGCAGCTTTTGTTTCAGCACCTTTCTCGCGAAAACCTTTTGTTGCGATTATGATATCTTTTGCGGCAGCTTTTACATCAAATCCGTTTCCAGACGCATACTTATCGATCGATCCTTCAATACTATCAAGACCTGCACTTATTGCTCCTTGAACTCGTTTTGCAAACTGTCCAGCTTTAGACTTTGAGCCTTTTTCATGGATACCTGTGAGTTTTTTACCAAGACCCGTACCCATAAACCAAGTTCCAAGAGGACCTGCACGACGAGCAAGCTTTTCAAGACCTGTTCGTTTATTCTCATCCCGTTCATCTTGGTCTAATTGCGCAGACATTCCGGAAGAACTTTGCGCAAAACTTTCGTTTTGTTCGGCAAGTTTACGACGTTCAGTATCGAGTCTGGATTTTTCAGCTTCAGCAGCTTTACGATCTGTTGCTATTTTTAATAAATGTGATGGAGTATCATATCGTTGCCATACATATATACCTTGTGATAATAATTCGTAAATTTTAGTCATAGGACTTGCAGATGCTGCTGCGGCAGCTCCTAAACTTCCACTTCCACCGGCGGCTAATTTTACACCCTTTAATTCGTTTATCTTCTTATCGATAGCAATATTTTCTTCAGCAAATTGTCGATATTTTTTAGTTCCTCTGAAATCTGCTTTTTCACGATCATTTTTACCATCTTCAAGTGCAGAAAGATTATGACGTTTACGTTCAAGTTCCGCAATTTGTCCTTCAACAATAGATGCACCCATTGTAGACCCGGAACCGTATTCAATCATATCGGTTTCCATACCTGTTAATGTACGCTGTCGATCGTTTCGTCCACGCTGAATAGCATAATGCATTTCTGCTTTAGAAGAACCGCTTAAACCGTCCCATGCTTGTTGAAATGCTAACCATGATGGATCTTTCTCTTTTAAACGTAACCCCGCAGTAAATTTTTTTACCTTTTCGTTAGATAAATTGTTTGGGTCATACATTATTCCGGATGTCATCATGTTTCGAATTATTTTGTCAAAATCTTTTTCAAAGTCTTTCGGTTTCTTTTTACCTGTTACATCTAATACATTAGACATTTCGCGTTTAGTAGTATTTGTATAACCAATACCAGCAGCATCAATTTGCGATTGTAAACGGGTTCGCATATCAGAAGCAGTAGTAAATTGACCTGTTTTATGATCAAAAACTTTTTTCTCTTCTCCTGATATTGCAGAATGGATATCAGAAAGTAATCCAGGAATTACTTCTACAATAGATTTTCTAGTAACCATATCAAATGGAACTCTACGATTTTTTGTAGAAACATCAACTGTACTTTTTGTACCTGTATCAATATTAAGTAATTCGGATAATCCTTGTAGAAGAGGATTATCCGATTCTTTCATAAATTCGTTTGCTTTCATCATAGCAGCCGGAACTTGCATTGACATTTTTTCAGAAATTCGCCCGACCTGTTTTTTAAACGGTGACATTGCAAGTCCGCCTAATTTAGATCCAAGCATTTTTCCAATCGAAGTCTTATCTCCTCCCATAAGCATCATGGGAAGCATATCTTTAACCATGCCGATCATATCAAGACCGTACATGCTTCCCATTTCTTTTGCTTGGTTAGTTCCGTGCTTATAAAGTTCACCGAAATTAACACCACCTGACGCAGTTGTAAAATCAAGAATATTTTTACGAGTAGTAGATTGACGTCCTTTTAATGCGCGAGCAATTGGACTTTCGGACGAAGCGCCTTCAGACCGAGCAAGATCGATCATATCTGTAAATTGTGCTTGAAATTTTGCCATATAATCGGCATGCTGCTTTAATGTGGGGCCGAGAAGTTCTGCATTAAATTTTGCCGCAAGAGTTGTAACATCAGCAATTTGCTGTAATGCATGCATTTTTTGTATATGACGTTTTGTATCAATTATAAATTGTTGTTTAAACAGTTTATTCTGATTTGCAATTATTTTAGCATTAGATACAATGATAGCTTCACGAAGTGCTGCACCACCGGCTTCATCAGAACCACTCGGTGTATTTATAATTATATTACTTTTTTGACGACGCTGTCCACCTTTAGAACCACCAACACCGGATCCAGAAGGATTTATCCCTCCGAGACTTCCTTCCCCAGAACCAATTCCGAGCATAGCATCGCGTTCACGAATGAACGAATCGTCCGATCGTGGGGTAGAAGATGGAGCTGTGGCGGAAGGCGCAGCAGAGGAAGATCCGAAATCGTCGTCTCCACTCATCATTTTATCAAAGTCAAAAGATTCTGCCATTTCAGGATCAATAGCATATGCTAAATTTTTCTTAGTTTTATCAATACCTTTATTAGCAGCATTTAATTTATCTTTTAAAGTTTTTTGTTCTTTAATATCTCGAATAACAACTTTAATATCATCAGATACACCTTTCGCATAAGAACCAATTTTATTTGCTTGCGTTTTAACCGTATTAAATTGGTCTCGCATTTGATTGGCCATTTCGGCAGCAGACTCAACCGTTTCTTGTGCTGGAGGTGCATATTCACCTAGTTTTTTAACACTCCCAATGGCAAAACCTTTGGCCATGTCGCGGAAAAAATTTGGTTTCTTTTCATTTGATCCTCCACCGGAGGAGTCAAAACTAGGCATTTCAGCATCAAAATCAAAACTCATATCATCATTTTTAGCCATAATATTATCACTCCTCTAATGTCGATATTATTCTTATTATCATGTTTTATATCTAAAAACAAGTAATTATATTCAAAAAAAATCAATCTTTGGCCTGCTGCGCATTCGCGCGGCCAAAGATTGATTAAAGCTAAATCTCGCTACACCCAATTAGGATTTTATTATGAGATTTAAGATAATGCGAAGCACGGGGAAACCCCACCGCTAGGATTGGACGCAACGGTGGAGGCGGCGCCGCCGTTGGAGTTGACAGCGCAGACGTAGGTCGTGTCGCCTGAATGTGGAGACCGGGTCCACCACCACCAAGTATCATCGTCAGAAAAATTGGTTTTAATACGATTTTTGATCAATTTGAAGAATTCAAATTGAGTGTTTTTAGTATCGTCCCAATTATAATCGTTTTCATAATTATCATCTTTACCAAATACTTCAGTTCTACTTGGTATTGTAATTGTCATTCCGTCGTGTGTAAGGCAAATTCTATCTACAATTTCTTTCGGAAATTTATCAAGAAATTCACCATTCAAATGTGTTGCTAACGTAGTGTGTGGAAAATCTTTAACTCCGTCAGGATCGACATGTTTATGATTGAGAATCTGTTGTGCAACAAATATAACTTTAGTGTCAGTTATGTGTGCGACTTCAAATATAAAATGATCCGGACATCCGTCATCAATGTCGGTTCGATTATTTTTGATATTGACGAATTGACCGAATTTCAAAAACGGAATTTGTTTCGGAGATATACCGCTACGAATTTTATCTGATAAGACAACAAGCGGATGAATCACGTCTTCAGATCCAAATGCTCTGCTAAGATTTAAACCCGTTTCATAAGGAAATATTTTATCAATACTTCCTTGAGCAGTGTATTCTTCAACACCTTTCAGAACCCTCGAATCGTGTGAACAGCAAGAATTATGCAACGGTACCAAATCTTCACCAAAACATTTTTTAATTGCTGCATCAGTAAATTTTTCCATTGCGCGTATTCCGACTTGTTCAATAGCTTCTTTTGAAAGCCATTTACTTACGATTCCGAGAGCTTCGTCAACGTCTTTAATTCTAAATTCTTTTCCCATTTGTAATGTCTCCTTACTACAAAAATTAACCTTCTCCCATATGGGAGAAGGTTTAAGTGAATGGAGGTGACGGGAGTCGAACCCGTGTCCAACGAAACCGGGGCACCCCCAAATATGATTTCATGATTATTATATATACGTAAAACAATTATTGAATCATGCTAATTGCGTACGTATTTGTTTTCGATTTTCTTTAATTTCTGATTCTTCTTTTTTAGCAAGCATTTTTAAAAATTCTACACCATTATATGTAAGCACATTTATATTACGTTTGGTAAATTCCAATGCACTTGACATTTTATTTATCATAAGTAAAATATACCAATAATCAATAGTATGGTATCTATCTGTGGATAATCGTTTTGGGCGATATTTATATTTTTTCATATCATCAACCGATAATGTAATATTTTCGGTATATTGCATAATAGTATCATAATAACGATCTCGAAATATATTATAATCTTCAAGAATAACACCGTTAATAACAATATGATGTGATGAATTTTGAAATTCAAGATAATTATCAATACTTTGATCAACAAATATGTCAATAGTTTTAGCATATGAATTTCTAGTAAGTTTCATTATATTCTCCTCCTAAGATGACGCCTTTGCAATACGTATTAAAGTATTCATTGATAAATCATAAAACGTACTTTCAAAACGATCAAGTACATTTTTAACCGATTCAAGATATGCTGTATCTTGTGGCATATACGATGATATCGTATTTTGATATCCTAAATATTCGGTTCTTGTTATATTTGCCGCAGACGGTTTAATTGCTGCGGTGGTTTGTTTTACTTTTCGAATACGTTTTACCATATCATCGTCAGAATATGTTTTTTCAAAATGAAGTAATACATCAAGAACAGCATCAACATAAGGATTTAATCCTGAAGAATATTCTGGATTTTCCCATGGTTGTGTCGCAGGATATTTAAATACATCTCCTAATTGTTTTGCTTTTTGTATTTTAATTGTCATATCTGAATCAAAGTATGTACTTTGAAATTTCAGGAGTACATTTTCAAATGCTTGTATCCATCGTGGAGTCATAATAATCTCCTTCATTTATAGCAATGTTTTCATAACAAACATCATTATAAACTAAGAGGTATCGAATATGTATATAGGTGATTCTACATATGAATTAAAACATGCTGATTATACGCATGGTAAAATGCTCGGAAAAGTATTTAAAACACAAGACGAAGTTGCTGCGGGTTCATATGTTGCTTTCTATGTACCTAAGCTATTACCATTAATGGAGTCAACACAAGGACCGATTGAATCTGATGAACCTGTTTTAAAAAGTATTTTTGCAAATAATGGCGATACAATGCCGTCGATTCCAAGCACTGTTTCTATCGTTAATTATATCAAATGTAAATACAATGCATATAGTAATTTTGCGCAATCAATTATTGCGCTTGGGGAAACAGCGTGGATATTCTTTTTTGACGGAGATTATAAATATCCAAGATACCTTGACGAAAACCCAGAAGAGAGAAAACGTAAAACAGATACGGTTGAATTGTTTGTATACGGGAAACCGGATGTCGATGATATCCCACCAGATTATTATAAACTTAGAATATCAACGAGAGAAAATTTAATTAATATCCATACATCAAAAGAAAACGGTGAAGATCATGTATACGATTTTATTATCGATACAAAAAACAATTTTGTGGAAATAAAAGATGAAAAAAATAATCATATGTTGCTTGAAACAGATAAAAAACGACTTTTAAGTGAAAATGAAACAGGTTCATTTACCGAAATAATAGATAGAGATATTAATCATTATTGTCCAGGAAATTATTCGATAGAGTGTGATAATTATTCTCTTGACGCGAAGACAACAATAAAACGTAAAGCTGGTGTTAAAATCGATGATACGGCGCCTGTTATAAATATAAACGGGAATTCTATAGTTAAGATTACAACACCAATGCTTAATTTATCGGTTTCGTCATTACTGAAATCTTCTGCACCGATGAATAAATTCGATGTAGCAATAGATGTTAATTCGATACTTATTCATGCAGCTTTTACAAGTCAGTCTGGTATATCATATATGCAAGGACTTACTATGTCAAAAATGTATCTTATTGGATAATTATAGTTAACAGTACTACGGATAATCCGTAGTACTGTTAAATGTTAATATATAAACAATATATATATAATACTAACGTTGAAACGAAGTTTCACAAAATATATCTCAAGGAGATAATAATGGAAAAAGCACACAAACGTCTTAAAACTGATGAACTCTCGGTAATCATCAAACTGTTCGATTCAATGTATGATGATTTTTCAGGAAATTCTATGAGTATCAAAATGGTTAAAAATGATTTACCATGGAAACCAGGAGATAATATCCGCACAATATTAAAAACATCGGAACGAAATCCTATGGCAACCCTTAAATATATTCTTCGAAATCCGATCCGTATTATCCGTATTATTAAAACACCGTGGTTATCTAAATCACAAACCCATATGGCAATAGATATTACATGCGGATTATTATATTCGATTTGTAATGAACTTGTAGAAGCTGTTGAAATTGTTAAAAAATCTACAATATTACGAGAATATGTATATATAAAACTTTCTATTTCAACATGTGTTTCAATTATTAATACATTACAGGGGATACTTAAATCTTCAGAAACAATAAACGCACATACACAGTTTCTTAAAATATGTAATAACAGATTACATTCGATTCATTCTGAACTTGAGAAGATCGCAAATGTTAGTGAGCATTATGATAATATTATCAGAGTGTTGACAAGTAAAATTTTATGTGTTGATCCGAAATTAACCGCCACATTATTTAATAACGCTCCTATTTCTGATTTAACAAATGATATACAAAAATCTGAAGATAGTAATGTCACATAAATAATATAGTGGACCCAATATTGGGTCCACTATATTTATTGGTTTTATTGTAAATACGATTGTGCTTCGGCGAGTGTCCCGCCAAGTTCTTCTCGTACTCGTTGTTTTTTTGCAAACGATTCGACACCAGCCTTTAAAATTTGTGGAGTTGTTGCAATAACAGGTGATATAAATTCTGCGACATCTTTTGCAGTCTTTTTTAGTTGTACAAATACTCCGATACAAAACCATACTAATCCTTGACCTATCCGACCATTCTTAATATTTTCTTTCGGAGAAGTTAGATCATTATAAACAGATTTAATAGCTTCAATATCCGCAACTGCTTGTTCTCGTAATTTTGGAGGTAAATTTTTGTTGTCACTTAGTTCTTTTTCAAGTGATTCATATGTTGCTTTAATACGAACTCGGTGCGTAGGATGATCATCAAGCGCAGATAGCATAGCCACTGTTCCAAGCATATTAAACTGAGATGCTATTTTTAACACAGGAATAGAACAAACGTTTTCTAAATCCATTTCATAAAAACGATAATTTAATTGAGACATTTGTGCGCCAAGCCCATACATCATTGCAAATGAATCTGCAAAATGTTCATCTCGCTTCTTTCTAGCAAAATACATTCCTCGTACCGCAAGATCCAATAAAAATAGCGGATCATAAACAATTGTTGATATAAATGCTGTGACACCAGGAATCGGTATCATCGAAACAGTAATTGCGACCAAGTGTTGTAATCCTAATATAATAAGTGTTAACGGGTTATACACATTATTTGATTTTCCAGCTTGTGCTTCTCCATCTTTAAATGCCGTATTATCCATTGCTTTAGTTGTATCGTGTTCTGTTTCTTCTATGAGTTTTAATCGATCTCTCCCAATACCAAATCGTAAAAATATATTTGTTATTATAGAGAATCCGTATTTCAATGCGTTCGTAATTTGAAGAGATCCTGCCGCATATAAGAACGATTTTATTTGTCCTATCATATTAAATATAATAGCATCAGATCGTTGTTTCTTAATTGACGTTGTTTTATATTGCTGGAATCCGTGCCCGAGTTCATGAAATAAAACTGCAGTCACGGTTTCATCAGAAAGTTTTGGATCGGTCAATAATCTCATCCCAACAACAATTATAAAAAATAAATTCTCAGATTTATCAAATTTAAACCCGTGAGATGTCTCGAGTACTTTAGCAGCTTTAGCAGCTCTAAATTGTGTACTATTTCCAGTATATAAAGGATATGCGTATGCATTGTATACATTTTCTAATCCAACATATGTATCTTCAACATTAAACTCATTTGATATTTCTTTTGACCATCTTGATAGAATTTCTTTAATTGCTTTTTTAGCATCTGTAGAAAGTGTTCCACTTTTTTCAGGAAACTCCGATCGAATATTTTTTACATATTCAATAGAATGCTCAACAATAGGAGTTCTACCAAAATATCCTTCGTATGTTATAGAATTAAATGCTTCATATTCTGCATCAGTAAATGTTGACTCCATTGTAATTTCACCATCGAGCACATCATATGAACTTTCATTTGCAACCTTTGGTAATTTTCCTTCAAGAGATTCAATAATGAGTTTATCTCCTTCTCCTTTTAATTTCAGATTCTTTTTAATATCAGGAGATTTCATCCATGTTGTTAATGCATGTAACCCTAATATTGTATCCGAAGGAGAATTGTTTGATTTTGGAACACCTTTTGAATAAAATCCGGAAACTAAACGAGTAATAAAAAATATAAAAGCAGACGCATGTCTATTTTCTTCAGCATTCAAATAAGGATCAGTATGCTGATTATACGTTTCGTCGATTCGGTGTAAATCGTTTAACAGTGCTGCTTCTAATTTTGGGTTTAACTTTTGTTGATCTATTTCTGAAAGTAATTGTTTTTGCATGTTACGAATGCGTGCACTATCCGTAGGGTGTCCTGTACAATGGGTTTCGATAGCAGCAATTAGTGCCATTGGTAATTGTGCAATTACGTTTAATACCGGTACTTTATTTGTTAATTTAAAAATACCTTTTGTAGTAACATCTTGCCATAAACTTACATCGCGCATAATTTTAAATGCTTCGGCAACTTCCGGCCCAAGGCCATACGCCATCGCGATTTCATCCGATGCATATTCATATTTTCTTCCAGTCCATACCCCGGGTATTAAAAATGCACGAAACGCTGTTGTTATAGCATACATTGGTAATCCAAAAACAAGAATAGAAAATGCAGTCCGAAATATATTAATAATTTGTCTAATATATACTTGCATCGCAAGAGTAAGGTCTTCATGCTTTCCTATTACAAAAGTTCCAGAAAGTAATTTGTCACGGGATTTTTTGATATTATCATTAATCTCTTTATTATCAGTAAATAAATACTCCCAGAAGTCGCGAAGGTTTGCTATAACCCCGGAAATACACCCAATAATAATATATAAACTTCGTAGAATACTAAGTCCACCACTAAAAATAGTTTGTACTTTTTCTTTTGAATTATATATCCATGATCCCCAAACTTCTTCTAATCCATATTTTGCTTCACCAAGTTTTTTCTCAATATCACGATTTCGTTTAAATTCTTTAACGACAGTTGTCGTAGCAGGAACAACTACTTTTGATTGATTTTTAATATTAAAAATATTATTAACTAGACTAAATACAATAAATCCTGTTCTAACAGCAAGATCCGCATTATACCACATTCGTTGTATTCCGATATGCCAACCTGTTTTATGTTGTACAAACGAATGTCCAATTTCGTGAAAATATAATGCTGCAAGATGCTCAGGTGTAAATTGTTTTGCAGCTAATATTCCCATACCAAATGTAACAACGATATGATGTCCTTGTTTATGTACGTATTTAATTCCTTTTCTAGGATTAACTTCAATTTTGCTATATTCTTTCATCGCGTCATTATCACCAAGATTTTCATACGGTTTTAAATCAATTTTTCCGGCAGAGACTGGGATCGACGTTACCGTATTATGATCTGTTATTACATTTATTGAAACACTTTCGACATTAAAATGCTCAACACTTTCTTCTTCAATTTTTTCAAATTCTCGACGTAAAACGTCACGAGTTTTATCATCAACGGTTTCATTAATTCGTTTTTCAAGCGCTGCATGAATTTTTTCAAAACTTTTTATAATTTTTTCAACTACGGGAAGTTTTCCAAAATATGCTTCAGTTGTAATTTGAGGAGATTTTAATTTTGTAATTACGTCAATTAATTGATCACTAACATCTTCAACAACGTAATTTTCCGGTATATAAAATCGTTTTTGAATGGTCATTTCGTCATTCATTTTACGCTCCTTTTTAAGTTTATTATGATGATGTTGAAAAATGTAAAATGCTTAAATTTTAATCAAAAAATCAATTTTAACGAAATTTCCTACCATTGGTGCGGAACTCTTAACAAGATGTAAAATTTGCATTCAAATCCTGTACTAAAATCGGTGTTTTTAGTATATTTTTATACCACATTTTTAAAATTTTCGAATTATTTATTAATTTTCGTTTGCAAAAAATAAATTTAAAACTTTTGAGAGTTTGCGTAACAAAAATTACTTTTCAAGTATATATCATATTAATACTATATAAAGTTATATAATAATAATATATAGTATTATTA
>LSQA01000068.1_pt1 | contig 19321 bp, 14 predicted proteins | sample 651271 | NCBI WGS metagenome assembly LSQA01 (sample SAMN04438314, study PRJNA306036) | termite gut metagenome | isolation source: viral DNA filtered from gut of termites from termite colony 3 | host: Coptotermes formosanus | place: USA: New Orleans, Cypress St. | collected 2013-06-21 | reverse complement strand
AAAAAATTGGCCAGACAGGAGAGTTAGGAACAAAGGCGAAGAAAGTGACAGGATGGTTGCCGAACTCAAGGAAATCAGCAATTCGGTGATGAGGCTGGAAACGCTTTTATACTCAATACAAAATGACATAGCCGTATCAACAGATCTGGAGCGCGAAATCGGGCGCACAAGAAAACATTTCGATCCGGAACAGCCCGGCGATCCTCACCGCATTGATTGGTGATGCAGTTAGGTCTCTGATTGCTGCAATCTCTTCACTTTCGCCATTTGTGTTCCGGCAATGACGAGAACAATACCCACCATTTGCGCAATCGTGACGGGTTCTTTCAGTAACAGCGCCGCCGCCACAATCAAAAGCGGCCTCTGCAGCATGGTAATTACGGAAAGCCTGGTCGCTCCGACAGTGTTGATCGCATAGAGAAAAGCAATATTAGCAAGACCGGCTGCAATACCGATCCAGACGCCGAAATACAATGCTTTTGGTGGCATATCTAAATTAAAGGGCAGGATAAACAAGAGTGAGAAAACCGCACCGACAGCCATTGTGCAAGCAGAGGCAACGGCGGGAGAAATTTCGTCTGTAAGGCGCTCCATCTGGACGCGATAAATGGATGAAGTAATGACGGCTCCAAACATGAGAATCAATCCCAGCGGCTGCACAATGAATTGTGATAACTCAATGCTCAACACCACGCCAAGAAAAGACAACCAAAAGCCAGGCCAAAAGAGCTTGTCCAATTGCTCTCGTCCAAGGCGCTGATTGAGCACTACCACTAGAGCTGGTGTCGTAGTAACGACCGTGATTACAGTGACGGCAGAAACATAATAGAGCGCGAACATAGTAAACAAATTTGTGCCGATCAAAAGAAAGCTTGCCCCGATCAATTTTTTCAATTGGGCGCGATCGGCGAGTTTAAACTTGAAAAGAAGACATACTGCGCCGCAGAGCAATGCTGCAAAAACGCTTTTGAGAGTAAACAAATGCCACGGGCTTATGTGCCCGCGGAAACCAAACTTGACAATAATTGGCTCTATGGACGCTGCCAGCAGCGCTCCCATTATCCAGACAGTGCCTGAAAGACGCGAATCCGGACGCCCGGTACTAACCATTCAGCTTTCTTACAATCTCTCTGTGGCTCAAACCCTGAAGCCCCATGTGGCTTAGTGTCCGCCCATGCGTAAGGAAATCAACTCCGCACATAACGGCGGACATATTTATAACAGAATCAATGGCAGGCGTTCTGAGATTCGCTAAACGAGACAGTTCGTAGAGAGGGACGTAAACGGTGGATATGCTTTCGGCTAATGTCTTGACCATATCTTGCCATGGTTCTGCCTGGCCGTATTTGGGTACCATGGCTACAGCATCGGCTGGATTGGTGGCGATGGCACCGTACATTCGGCGAATATTTTGTGTGGTGGAAATTCGCGGAGTAGAGTAAGCATCTGCAATTAAGTTCAATTCCGACTCGATGTGACTGAAGACAGAATCGAATCTGCCGGACATGGTGTTGACCAGTTCGCTCAACGCGGCACCCATTTCGGCATCCGCTCCGAATGCTTCGACAATCGGATAAACAATGGACTGGTAGTCACAAAGTCCGCGGCTCAATAGATTGGTAGCGGCTTCCATCTTGGGAAGCAGTCTAGTCACCATCGAATCGCAGTCGAAAGTGGCGGCCGGACTGGTAGAGGCAAATTGCCCCCATTGCCTCATGGCGTGCACCTTAATGGTGGCGTTGTTTTGTTTTTGGCAATGGAAAATCGGATCGATCTCTGCGACCTTGACGCCGGCAACTCCATTGGCAAGCAAATATTTCTCAAATTCCAGGCAGGCACCAATACCGCCACCATAGAGCATGACCGTGTGCTTGGCTCTCATCCACGGACTGAGAGACCATGCCAGTTCTTTATATGTTGAAGGAGGGGCGACAATGATCACATGAGCGCAATCCGTAAGCAGAACTTCTGCATTCAAGTTTAGTCGGAGCCCGTCATACTGTCCGGAAATGGCACCCTCGGCGGTGACCGAAGACATTTGTCCGCTGATGCATTGACGATCGAGCACCTGAACCGGGTAGCCCCGGCCGCTCAAATAGCAGGCCATGGTCAACATTTGAATGCCGGAGCCGGCGATACCAACTGACGGAAATCCTGGCTTGTTGCCGGTTTTGGTTTCGAGGCTTAATTGTACAGGCGCAAAGGCAACTGTCATCAGCGAGTACTCCTGCCGCTCACGACCAAATCTTTTTTTCTTGAAAGAGGATGAATGAAGTATAACTTCTCTTGGCCTTAACAAAATATTCAAAGATGGGAATTAATCTCACTTCTCGATTAATTCGTAAAAGCGCTCCCCCTTTTGGACAACTTGGCCGAAAGGTGCATTGGCCTACCTTTCGCGTGGTAATGAGAGAGTTAGGTCTTGTAGAATCTAGACTACATAAATAGATGAGTTTTAAAGGCAGCCAATGTCAATCACTTTGTCAAAACGCCAAATACTGTGTGCTGGTGTAATTCTGGCAGCAGTACAAGCTGTAGCCCTCCCTCAGTCCAGTTTTAGCCAGCCCCAGCAGCAGTATGTTGTCAATGGAAAACCGGTTTCGGAGAACGTCGGCAAAGCGATGATGCTCTCCAATAGTGCGCGCGGCATCTTGGTCAGTTCTGACAAACCAGAAAAGGCTTTGGAGATGCTTACAGAAGCAGAGCGGTTGGCGCCGGAATTGCCAGAAGTACAGAGCAATTTGGGCATGGCATTGGCGAAGATGGGCCGCACCGATGAGGCAATCGTACATGTGGAAAAAGCTGTACAGATCAATCCCGATTTGCCTGCGGCGGAAATGACTCTAGGCAGTCTTTATCAGTCGGTTGGCAGAACGCAAGACGCCATCCGCGTTTTTAAGGACTTTCAAAAGCGGCATCCGACCAGCGAGCATCTCGGCAAAATCAAGGGTTTGATCACTATGCTGGAGAGTGAATCGAAGCTTGCGGCAGTGCACCCTGACGGGCCTGCAACCGGTCCGGATGATTACTTCGCTTCCATTAGCTTGAGCGGTGCGGTGACCAAATGGACTGCCGAACATATGCCTCTAAAGGTTTATCTTGCGCCCACACAAGGTGTCGTTGGTTACAAGCCCGGTTATATGGAAGGTGTTAAGTCATCGTTCCAAGAATGGGCTGATTCATCGGGAGGCAAAGTCAGTTTTGTTTTTGTTCAAGACAAGGAGAAGAACGACATTGATTTTGCATTTTCCAATGACATAAAGGCGGTTTCTAATCCGGCTGAAGGCGGAGAGGCAAAAGTCTATCCCGGACCTAAAGGCATAGTTAAAGCACAGATTGTTGTTTTGACACTCGATCCGTCACCGGCGCAGCCGATGTCAGAGAGTTTGATGCGTTGGATTTGTTTGCATGAAATTGGTCATGCGCTTGGTTTGATGGGGCACAGCACAAACCACAATGACGTCATGTATAGTTCAATGCCTTTGGCTACAAACGATCGTGGGCTTTCGGAGAGAGACAAGAACACAGTCAAACATCTATACTCGGATGCAGTGGTAGTGCACAAAGCTGAAACCACAAACATCGCCACGGATTCTACAAACCCGATGACACTCAATAACGAAGGCGCAACTGCAATGCAGGCCGGCAATTTGGATTTGGGTATTGAACGTCTTGAGAAAGCTCACAAGATCGATCCCAGTTTGAAAGTCGTAAAACAAAATCTTGCACAAGCCTATAGCATACGAGCCATGCGCCTTGTGCAAGCCGGAAAGCTGCCCGACGCCGATGCCACGTTCAAAAAGTCCATCGCCCTTTTGGATGGTGGCAATAAATCTCCAGTAGAAGTATCTGTGCTGCGTAATTATGCTTTATTCCTGCGTCTCGCTAACCGGGGGCCGGAAGCTGCAAAGATTGAAGCTTTGATGAAAGCACCCGGTGCAAAATAATAGTAAGGTCCATAGCGAAGACAACTGATGCCATTTCCAGATCGATACAAAGGACGCAAGTTAAAGGATCCGCCTTCGTATTTAGGTCGCTTTGGTTTGTTTATTTTTGTCGGTGTCGCATTTGCGGCTTTTGTCGGCAGTCTTAGAGGTGTGGACAGCAGCCTGTGCGCACTGGCTACACTGTCTGTGGTGGCGTGCAAATTGCTTGTCGAATTAATCGCGACAAGATCACAAATCCAATTGCCCGAGAGATTTAGAGAATTGCCTCTGGCCGTCTGGCTGCTTTTCTGGTTGTTGCCTGTGCCGCCTCTGTGGTTTGTCTTAAGGAACCTTTGGCCCACAAATGCTGATCCCAATGGCGCCATCGGTGTATTGACCATGGTTTGTCTGGTGCTCTATATTCCCACCATCCTTGTTGTGTTTAAACCGATCGATAAAGAGGCTCTTGACGCAAAGAACAAAAAGAAAGTCGTAGAGACCGAGACCGATTCAGAGAAGATTGATTTCAACGTTGACTTTAATGCACCGGATACAGATAGCGAAGCGGATGCCGGCTCTAAAACTGACGGTTCAAAAATAACGACCAGACCGGAAAAATCAAAAAGCAAGCCCAAAAGAAAGCGGAAGTAGAGGTTTTTCGTGGCACTTTATAGACTCTATCGCGAATCACTAAGTCTTTTGACTGATCTTTATCAGTTGACGATGGCTTATGCACACTGGAAAACAGGCTCCCATACAAAGGATGCTGTTTTTCATCTCTCTTTCCGAAAAAATCCATTTAATGGCGGCTATGCTGTCGGTTGCGGTCTGTCGACGATGGTTGATTTCATCGAAAATTTCCGCTTCGATCAAAGCGATACTGACTATCTTTCAACTTTGAAAGGTCACGATGATAAGCCACTTTTCGAAGAGAAATTTCTCAGCTATCTAAGCAATCTTCGTCTCAATGTCGACATACATGCAGTACCCGATGGAACGATTGTCTTTGCGCACGAGCCCCTGGTCAGGGTGAGCGGGCCCATCATTCAATGCCAACTTTTAGAAACTGCACTTTTGACTATGTTCAACTTTCAAACTCTAATAGCTACAAAAGCGGCAAGAATCAGAGAAGCGGCCGGCGAGAAGAGTATCCTGGAATTCGGTTTGCGTCGTGCGCAAGGAGTGGACGGCGGCCTGACCGCCAGCCTGTCGGCGCATATTGGTGGGTGTGATGCTACTTCCAACGTTTTAGCAGGCAAGCTCTTTGGTATTCCTGTCAGCGGCACTCACGCGCACAGTTGGGTGATGTCTTTCGAAGATGAATTGGAATCGTTCAAGGCCTACGCAAAAGCGATGCCGAACAATTGTGTGTTTCTAGTCGACACATATGACACCATAGACGGTGTGCTAAATGCAATTGATGCTGCTCGCTGGCTGAAGAGCACAGGTCATAAATTTCTCGGAATACGCCTGGATTCCGGCGATCTGGCTTATTTGAGTATTGAAGCCAGAAAGATGCTTGATGAAGCAGGATTTGAGGATGCCGCCATCGTCGCCAGTAACGATTTAGACGAACATATCATCAATAGTTTGAACGCTCAAAATGCAAAGATAAGTGTTTGGGGCGTCGGGACAAAACTAGTAACAGCCTTCGATCAACCGGCCCTAGGTGGTGTTTACAAACTCTCAGCCATCAAGGATGGCGGAGAAGCGTGGAAGTATAAGGTCAAGCTCTCCGAGCAGGCAATCAAGATCTCCAACCCCGGCATACAACAAGTTCGCAGGTTTATGGACGAAGATGGATATGTAGGGGACATGATCTTCAATGTGGAAGACAAGCTGCCTTCCGAATGCACAATTGTCGACCCTCTGGATATGACGCGCAGAAAGCGCATCGCGGCAGAATGTAAGTTTCACGATTTACTTGTTCCTGTTTTCTTAAACGGCAGGAAAGTTTACGACGTTCCATCGGTGCAATCGACTCGCAATTTTGTACGCGAGCAATTGCAAAATTTCCATCCTACTTACAAACGGATAATGAATCCTCACCAATATCCGGTCGGGCTCGAGATTGGGCTGCACGAACTAAAAACAGATTTGATCTTGCACGAAAGAGAGAATTTGCAAACTCGTAGAGATGCATCCGTAAAAACGGCAAAAACTAAGAAGCAAAACTCGGGTGTAGGGGCTGAGAAAGTTTCGAACTCAAAAAAACAAAACTCGCCAGTAAGTGAAATAGCACCTCCTTCACTAAAATCGGAGTCTGTCTCACCGCCTCCATTGCCAGGTTCTTTGGAAAAATCTGCTTTGATTATTGTCGATGCTCAAAAGGGATTTGGCAGCAGTGGAGAATTACCTGTTGCCAGGGCAGAAGAAATCGTGCCTGTGGTGAACAAGCTCATGGAGCAGTTTCCTCTGGTTGTCGCTACTCAAGATTGGCATCCGGCGGATCACATTAGCTTTGCCATCAATCATGCCGACAAGAAAATCGGCGACACGCTAAATACGGGGTCTTACGAACAGCCACTTTTCCCTATGCACTGCATAGAAAATACAAAGGGCGCTCAATTTTTAGATAACTTACACACAGAAAAAATCACGCGTGTATTCAAGAAAGGCACCGATCCGGATACGGATTGCTTTAGCGGATTTTTCGATTGCGCCGGTGGCAAAGCAACCGAAATGGATGTTTTTCTCAAAGATAGCGGAGTCGAACACGTCTTTGTTGCCGGACTGGCTACAAATTACTGTGTTAAGGAAACGGCCCTCGATGGAATCAAGCTCGGCTTTAAGGTCATTTTGATTGAAGACGCCTGCAGAGGCATCGACAAAGTAGGATGCCGAGTCAAAACTGCAATTGAAGAAATGAAAAACGGTGGAGTTACATTCGTCAAAAGCGAGCATATGAATTACCCGGCAGTGAAAGTGCAATCAGGCAGGAAAAAGGGCAAACGCTAGCTGCTGAAATTCTTCTGAAATCGTCTTCTGTCGTGTTTTCAGCTTATTGCCAGCGGGTACTTCATAAGAACCAGGTGTTGGCAGAAATCTCTGGCTCAAGGCGGAAAGGTTTGACACATAGACATCCAGCGAATGATAAGTGCAGGCGTGCATCTGGCCTCCCTGCCCTTGCACTTGTTGTTGGTTTGTCTTTGATGTTGAACAGTCTTCCTCCTGCTCAAGGACAAAACGCAGAAAATCCTAAGCCGGCTCAGTCGAAGAAGTCTTCAGCAATTAAAACGAAATCGAAAGGCAAACCTCAGGCAGTACCGGCGGTTGCGGGAGACGTGGTAATTGATGCCATGACCCGCGAGTTGAAACGCTCTTTTGAAAAACTGAGAAATAAGGGACAGGCACCCCTCTATTTTCTTTCTTACAGGGTTTGCGACACAGATTCATTTGGAACCACCGCGATTTTTGGTGCAATTACCAATTTTGGCCGCAATCGCAACCGCCTTCTCGACATCGAAGCCAGAGTTGGTAGTCCGGAATTGGACAGTACTCATAAAATTCGCACTAGTGGCTTCGACGGTGAAATGTCGAGCCGACCAGGCTCTGTGGAATTTTCCATCGATAACGACCCCGATGCTATCGCTTGCGGCCTCTGGTATATGAAAGACAAAGCATTCAAAGACGCACAACAAAATTTTGTGCAAGTTAAAGCCAACAGAGAAGTGAAGGTCGACGAGGAAGATGTTTCCGCCGATTTCGGACCCGGCAAAGTTGTCGTATCAATCGAAAAGCCGGTTAAGACGCTCGAAGACGACAACCGATGGATCGCTCCTCTGCGCCGCCTGTCGGCTATTTACAAAAAATATCCTGAAATTACTACTTCCTACGTTTCTATCGATGAGGACCTGACGACCAGGTACGTGACCACAAGCGAAGGCACCAAGGTTCAGCAAGCACAGAAGCTGGCTCGGCTCATAACAGGAGCAGGTGCCATCTGTCCAGACGGCATGAAAGTCAATTTATACGACACTGCAGAAGCGTTTGACCCTAAAGACTTGCCTACAGAGGAAGAATTCAGCAAGCGAATTGAGAAACTGGCGCAAGCCGTCGTCGACTTGCGCAATTCGCATGCTGGCGAGCCCTACGTTGGCCCGGCCATATTGATGCCTAAAGCAGCCGGTGTCTTCTTCCACGAAGTATTGGGCCACCGTGTTGAAGGTCACAGGCAAAAGGATGAAGAAGAAGGACGCACCTTCACTAAGAAAGTCGGCGCCAAAATTATGCCTGATTTCATTAGTGTCATCGATGATCCCACCATCAACAAACTGGGCGACATGCCTCTGATCGGAAATTATCGATATGACGATGAGGGCATGCCTGCACAGAAAGTCCAGGTGGTAGAAAATGGCGTTTTGCGTAATTTCTTGATGGGACGCTCTCCGATTGCTTCTTTCAAAAATTCCAACGGTCACTGCCGCTGCCAACCTGGAAGCAGCCCCGTGGCGCGTCAGGGCAACTTGATGGTCGAGTCCAGTCAAAAGGTAAGCGAGGCAAAACTGAGAGAATTGCTTATCGGCGAAACGAAAAGGCAAGGCAAACAATACGGTTTGATGTTTGATGAAATTGCCGGTGGTTTCACAATTACCCAGGCTTTCATGCCGCAGTCTTTTTCGCTTTTGCCTCTGCAAGTAAAAAGGGTCTGGGTCGACGGCAGACCGGATGAGCTCTTGCGAGGAGTTAATTTGGTGGGTACTCCACTGGCGTCGTTGGAGACAATCATGGCTGCTTCTGACAAAGTCGGTACCTTCAATGGAGTCTGCGGTGCCGAATCTGGTTGGGTCCCGGTATCGGCAAGCGCACCGAGTCTTTTAGTTAGAACAATTGAAGTGGCGCGTGAAGAAAAGGCTCAAGACAAACCGCCTGTCTTACCGCCGCCGATTCTGGAAAAAGCATCTAAGTGAAAAACCCATGCCAAGAAAAATGAATCGATTCAGCTACAAAAATATTCTCTATGTTGCTTTCACTGCCGCTAGCCTGATTGTGTGCCCTGTCGCACTCGGACAGGTGGCGCAAGGACCTGACTGGAATAAGAACGATGACAGTGAAATATTCAAAGCATTTGATGACGAACTGAAACGCACGGTCGGCAAGCTCAAATTGGGCGAGCATCCTTCCCCATATTTCGTCTCTTTTTCCGGCAATCAATCCAAGTACATAGACATATATGGTGCCTTCGGCGCCCTGGACAGAATAGACAGTGGAAGAGGGCGCAGTCTCGATGTTGAAGTTCGAGTTGGTGACTACAAATTCGACAATTCCGGCTCCAGCAGTTCGATGTTCTACAATCCCTATGAGGTCTACAGTGAGTCGGGAATGGCGCTCGACGACGATTACGACTCGATCAGACGCACACTTTGGCTTTTGTCAGACGGCAGGTACAAGCGGGCAATTGAAGATCTAGAAAAAAAGAAAGCTGTTCTCAACCAGAAAAAAATCGACAATCTCCCCAACAGTTTCATCAAGACAGAACCTGTTGTCTCATTATTGCCGGTTGTAAAACAGGAGATTGACAGCAAAAAATGGGCTGATATTGTGCGCGTCGTATCGAGAGAATTCCGCTCCAATCCTGGAATTGTCGACTGTCGAGTGGTCTATGAAAATCGAGATAGAATTCGCTGGTTTCAAAATAGCGAAGGATCAAAAAACCGTGAGCAAGATCTTTGTTCGACGTTTTTTATGACCGCTACTGCGCAAGCGTCCGACGGAATGCTGGTTTCAGACTTCACTTTTTATGCGTTTAGAAAAGATAAGGACATGCCGCAATTGGAAGAATTGCTGTCGGTTGCAAGAGGTCTTTCCGAAAGCGTCATCAAACTGGCTAAGGCGCCGATGATGGAAGACTACAATGGCCCTATTCTTTTTGAAAAGCAGGCTGCGGCTGAATTTTTTGCACAGATTGTGGCCCCACAATTGGTGATTTCGCAGGAGAGCGCATTCGAGCGCCGTAACAAGCGAACTGAAGCAGACTTGCTTGGTAAAAAAATTCTTCCGAAATTTATCAATATTACCGACAATCCATCTATCGATTCATTTAAGGGAAAGCCCTTGAAAGGTGGATATGTGGTTGACGATGAAGGAGTTAGAGCAAAAGCAATTTCACTTGTAGAACATGGTACGCTCAAAACGCTTTGCTCCGGACGCACGCCGACAAGAGGTATCCAGGAAAGCAATGGTCACTATCGCGATGGTAGGGCCAAAGTGAGCCAGCTTTTCATAACTGCAGATACATCCAAAACGCAAGAAGAATTACGCAAGCAACTGATTGAGATTGGCAAAGAATCTGGATTGTCACACGTAATGATTGCTCGAAAGTTAGTCAAGCCGTCCGGTATGGGTTTCGATATTGAAAGTGCGGTAAGCAACATCTTTGGTCAAGGCAAAAAGGAAATTGAACTTGCCAGTCCCACATTGCTGTACAAAGTATCAGTCCAGGACGGCAAAGAGGAATTGGTGCGAGGCGCGAGATTCTCAGGAATTACACGCAGAACTTTGAAAGACATTGAAAGTGCAGCTAATGACGATGATGTTTATGTCACATCAAGCGGTCTAAACACGGTAAACAATACCTACAATATTGTCTGTCCGTCAATTCTCATATCGGAAGTTGATATCGTCAGAAACAGCCATGAAACCGATATTCCTATCGTTCTTGAACGTCCTGATTTAGTCGCTCAACCTGCTGCGAGCAAGAAGAATACTAAATCTGAAAAGTCACCGAAGCAGAAGAAAGACAAGAAATAGGAGCCAGTTAATTTCGATAGGACAAACGGAATTGCTCCAACCTTCCTTTATCAAGAAAATTCTCAACTCGAAAAATGTGCTGCTTGCAGGAGCCGGTGGAGGCTTCGACATCTTTTGCGGGTTGCCTATTTACTTCGCTTTAAAAGATCTTGGTATTCCTGTACATCTGGCAAATCTCTCTTTTTCCTTTCGTCACGGCGAAATCACAGGTGTTAAACATGGTGCCAATATAGTGGAGGTTACGGCAGCCTCCTTCGGCAATGAGTATTTCTTTCCGGAAGGATATTTGGCAAAGTGGTTCGGTCGAAAAAACATTCGCCAGTCAATTTACTGCTTTCGCCCATGCGGTCCGCCGGCACTTTTTGATAGTTATAAGCTCCTGCAGCAGAAGCTGGGCTTTGACACTGTTGTGCTAGTCGATGGTGGCATTGATTCAATTCTTCGCGGAGATGAAGCTCGCATTGGTACGCCACTGGAGGACATGTGCAGCCTGGTTGCGGTGAATCAATTGACTCTGGATAACAAGTTGATTGTCTGTCTTGGATTTGGTGCAGAAACCGATGTGACATCTTCCCATGCATTGGAGACATTGTCTGAGCTTATGGGAGCTAGTGCCTTTCTTGGCGCTACGTCTTTGGAGGCGGAAATGCCCGAAGTGAAGCGATTCAAGGAAGCAACTGAATTTGTTTTCTTCGAAATGCGTGGATACGAAAGTGTCATTCTCAGCTCAGTTTTGTCTGCTCTGGAAGGCAAGTACGGAGATCATCACAGAACTCGACGTACGGTTGGTTCGCAGCTATGGATAAATCCTTTGATGCCGATCTACTGGGGCTTTGATGCCGAGCTTGTTGCTAAAAATGTCCGCTACTATGAGCAACTGAAAGATGTATCAACGATCGAGCAGGTGAGCGAAGTAATTAGGGCTTATCGCGCAGCAAATACATTGAGAATTGATTCCGGCTGTCAAATCAACGACGAAGCAAATTGAAGTCCGTCACTTTGTTTCAAACAGGAAATCCGGAGCAAAGCGTGCATCTTTCAGTGATTGAATGCCACCCTTGTGAAGAAGCACTTTCTTGAAGTCCTCCCTTATTTTGTATCCCGCAGGAATATCGAAAAAACTATTCGGCACCGATACTTTCTTCCTGGACTTGTTGGAAATTATCACTTTCAACGTTTTCTTCTTTGTGTCTATGTTTGAGCGAGTCAGAAAGGGAATGTTGAAATCTGTGTCCGACCCAAAATGTTCCAGTCTGAATGGGATGCCGGCAATATTGGGCGCTCCGACGGCAGCTGACAAAATATCTCCTGCTGCTCTTGGTACTTCAATATCTTTTCTCACCCAGTACTTGCGCCAATCTACCTCGTCGGCTTTATCAGGCATAGCTTCGGTGTGAGTGACCTTGGCTTTGTAAGCAGTGCAAGGCACTCCTTGTACAGTTTCCGGACCTAACGTAGTCCAAGTCAGCTTAACTTCGCCGGCTTCCGCCATAAGGACGCCGAGCCTTCTCAGATCTTTTATTGCAACGACAGTATCTGCCTGGCATAGCCGCTTTGAGCTGCTGTTGAAACAAGTGACCTGACTAAATGGTTTCTTTGAGATTATAGTCAAACTTTCTCTAGGACAATCAATGCGAATGATGCTTGCAGAAACATATAGTTTGCGCGGTCCCAACAATTTGCTGTCGACGACGAATTCATCCATTTCCACGGACGCATTTGCAGCGGCACAGCAAAACCACCACACCGGCAAAAGCAAAAACTTTATGGAGTGCCGCATGCGCTCAGTTGCCCTGAATTGATTCATTCTCGCCAGCGCCTTGACTCACTTTCCGCACGTTGACTTTCAGGGTTCTTGCCTTGACGTTGGTATACAACCGCCAAGTGTCGATAGATTTCGCTTATCATGTTGGCGTTTTTCTTGTGTCTCTTCATTTGCGCGGCCAGTGCTCGCGAAAACATCACTTCTGCTTTGGCCAGGTCCGAGTTGTCTTCGAAAACTCTACCCAGAGACAATTCTTGAACGCCCAAGCCATGACGTTTAACTCGCAATTGGTTGAACGTATCGTAGGCTTTGTTTGCATAAAGCCTGGCTGTTTTCATGTCTCCGGTCTGAGCATACAGGTTGGCCAGCTCTGTCTCTGTCTCAGCCACGTGAAAATCGTTTTGTCCATACAGGTCGCGGCGCAATTTCAATCGACTTGTTTGAACCTCGATCGCATTTTCTTTTGAGGGCGTCTGTCTGATCAATAATCCCATAACGTAGTCCGCTTCGCTGTCAGCGCCGCCGGCCAGTGTTTTCCAGACATGCAGCGCTTCCATGCAGGTTTCTCTACTTGCCGCAGTATTGCTCTGCTGAAGTTGTAGCTTTGCAAGTTTTTTTAAACTGATGACTGCAAGGTGCATTGTAGATTTCGACCCTTTTGCAGCGTCAGCGGCGGCACGAAGGTGCTTTGCAAAGGTAATCGGATCTTCCTCATTCTTAGCATTTTCTGCAGCCTGAGCGTAATGCACCCAATTGTCGTGGCTGTACAATGCATCCGCCTCTTCTGTCCGGTTTTCGGTTTTGAGAAGCCGGGCGTACTCATCTTTTGCTGGCTTGATCAGGAACATCGGGTAAAAAGATTGATCTGCTAAATCGATTGCTTGCCTGAAAAATTTCATCGCTTCCACCTTGCGCCCGACTTTTGCATTGAGCATTGCCAATTGGGACAATAAGTCAATTTGCATGTGAGCAACAAAACAATCGATGCGACCGTCCGTAGCATTTTTCAAGCAGCCTTGCAGATTTGAGATTGCTTTTTTGAAAAGTTCTTCCGTTTCTTCAGGTTTTCCGTCCGACAGATCAAGCAGTCCAAGATTGCGCTGTGAGGCAGCTAAATCAGCTAATAATAAACGTTTCGTCACATCATCTTTGGCCCGGATAATGTTTGTCTGCAAGATTTTTTCTGCATCATCAAAGTGCTTTCTTGCTTCGTTAGTGTTTTTCTCAGCCACCAAAATCTTTCCAAGATCGTCGTGGCTGATTCCTACGCGATAATTTGATGAACCCAGGCGCTCTGCCAGACGAATTGCCTGCTTGCCCAAAGCTTCGGCTTCAGAAAGCTTTTTTTGCGAAACTGCGTCTTTCTGACTGGCTCTGACAATTTCCCACGAACGAATCGTAGATGCACTTCCCGAACCCAACCACATCATTAGTGAACCGGCCCCGGCCACACCGACCAGGGCGATGAATATCTTTATTGCGCCGTAAGGCAGTTCCGACGTCGGCATACTGTCAACCAACAAGCACGGTTACACTGTGATATTGTCATATTCAATTGCAATCAACAACTAAGAAAATGGCGAAAATTCTCGTAGTCGAAGATGACCCTGCCCTGCAGAAGCAGCTGGAAGAATTCATGCGCTTTGAAAAGCACACGGTGGAAGCCGTGGGCGACGGGGCAGACGCTGCACATCGGTTGCTTATCTCAAAGTACGACCTGGTCATACTTGACTGGAATCTGCCCGGTATGACAGGACCTGAGGTTCTCAAATGCATGCGCGGCTCCGGCTGTGCGACGCCGGTCCTGATGTTGACAGGTAAAGGCAATATCGCCGACAAAACCGAAGGCTTTGATTCCGGGGCTGACGACTACTTGACGAAGCCTTTTGACTTAAAGGAAGTGGGCTTGCGAGCCAAAGCTTTACTGAGACGTCCGCAAGCGATGTTGACCGGCACAATTGACATTGGTGGCATATCGCTCGACCCACATGCTCATAAAGTATTTCTTGACGGAGCAGAGATTCAGATGCTGCCTAAAGAATTTGCGCTGTTGGAATTTTTCATGCGCCACCCAGGTCAGATTTTCAGCCAGGAAGCTTTGCTTGAGAGTGTCTGGAAATCCGAGTCAGAGTCTTCGATTCACACTGTTTATGTGCATGTGAGAAACCTGAGAAAGAAATTGAGCCAGGACGGAAAGCCGCATATCATCAAAACGGTTCATAACATGGGCTATAAGTTAGAGTTGGACTAGTCGTTTTAAACCTGATTGTTCAAGCGTTTTCGCCAGTTTGTTTCAGGGGAATTCGGAACCAGAAGCTGCTGCCTTTTGCCACTTCACTGTCCACGCCAATTGTTCCATTGTGCCCTTCGATAATGGCTTTGCAAATTGCCAGTCCCAATCCGGTGCCTTGCTTTTCTTGCTTGTCTTCTGGATTGACTTGCTGGAAACGAACGAAGATTTTGTCTTTGAATTCAGGCGGAATTCCGCGACCCTGATCTATGACGCGGACTTCAAGTGAATCATCTTTGACTTGTTGCGCCAATTTGATAGTTGATTCCGGCGGTGAGAATTTAACGGCATTGCCGAGCAGGTTGATCAAAACTCGGACCAATCTTTCTTGATCGGCCTCAAGCGTGATATCAGTCTCCGGCACTTCGATTTCAACTTTGGCGTTTTTGGCAAATTCACGCACGGAATCTGTTGCTTCATCAAAGATTTCTTGCAACACGCACTCGGAGAATTTCATCTCCATTTTCCCGGCTTCCATTTTTTCGATATCAAGCAAATCATTAATCAAATTGATCAATCGCTTGGTGTTTTTTTCCGCACCATCGATCTGACGTTTGGCCTTATCCGGCATTTCGCCCATTGCGCCCATGGACATCAAAGACAGTGAAGCACGAATCGATGTTAGCGGGGTGCGCAAGTCGTGTGCCACCATTGCCATCAATTCTTGTTTTCGCCTTGATGCTTCAATTAATGCATCAGCCATGCGGTGGAACACTTTGTCCAATTTGGCTATCTCGTCACCACCATCTACAAACGGACTGAGAGTCTCTCCGCGCGCCAGGTGGTCGGTATTGTCCATGAGAACAGTGAGGCGTTGGGTTGTGGTTTTGTTGAAATACAGAGCCAGAATCACTGCAATGACAATATTGAGCATAATTCCAACTGCCAGCCATCGGACAACCAGTTCTTTAGCTTGAGCAGCTGCCTCCGGATTGACGTACTCTGCCTTTTCCTGCTCTTTCGAAAAGCGCTGTATCTCCGACATCAGCTCTTGAATCATGTTGTTCAATTCTTGACGTGAGTTTTTTAGCTGCGAGACTGATTCACCCTCACTGATGAGCATGCTTGCTTGCCCGAGGATTTTTAATCCAGCATTGCTGACTCGCTCGACACGATCGAGAGCCTCGGCCTGGTTCGGGCTGTCCCTGAGCATCACCCTCAAGGTTTTTATCTTTTCCGGAACGCTTAGAGAAAGGTCTTGAAAGCGTTCGAGAAAAGTCTGGCTGTCGCTTAACTGATACATGTAAAGGGCCATGCCGGCGTCGATAAAGTTTCTCAAGACGCTATTCGACTCGGCAAGAATCAGCTTTGAATGTGATTCTCTGAGCGTTTCAGTTTCGGCCTGGCGCAAAAGCACGGTCAAGGATGCCACAAAGATCAATTCGAACAACAGCGGCACCGCCACCAGTATTAGCGCCTTATGCTTCAGTTGCAAAGAAAGTTTCACGGATTGCCTTGTATTCAAGAGCTGACTAGCCCGGCGTCTAATTTTACAGCTAAAGCAGACATGGCAGGCACCTTAAGGTCCCTGCCCGTCTTCTTCCGTTTCCCCGGGTAAAAACTTTCTATAGACCTGGCTTCTTTGCTTTTTCAAGGTCAGAGGTTTCAATTACCGGTCCGCTCCAGTCTCGTGTGACCAAATTTCCTGCTTGAGCAAAGGAGTCGAAGTAGCGCGTGGCGTAAATGCAAGCGGCTCTTTGCTTGGGGTCTTTGTTTACTTCAAACTCGTTGGCCAACTCTTGGGGGCTGATTCCGTTGTCGGCACCGGCCAGTTTGTTGAATTTCTCTTTGAGAAATTGGATGGCGTCATCGTGTTTCAAATTCTTCAATTCGTTGAGAATTGGTGCTAATTCGTTGGGTTTAATTCTGCCAAGCGACTCTTTCAAGTCTTTGGATTCGGCGTTGTTTTCATTTGCGCCATGCAATTCGTTCACCCAGCGTACGTCGTCTTCTCCGCGTTCGTGCTCATCATCTTCATCTTGTGCCTTCTCGCCTTTTTCTCCTTTTGGATAAAGCCAATCATCATTTTGGCTCCCGGCTCTGCCTGTTTCCCCGGCGCTGTCAAAGAGCGAGAAACCATTGGAATTGGGACCTTCAAAAGACAATAGGGTTGCTTCATTTTTTTCACTAAGCGTAGCAGAACCTGGCACTGACTCCGGCATTCTGAAGCTTTGCAGACTGTCAAAGCTTATGTCCGGGACGGACTTGAATGATTCAGAAGAGGTCAAATTTTCAAGATTGCTATGCATGTGCGCGGCTCCAGATAGTTAGGAAAAAGGAGGGAAGGGGCACCCGGTTGGTTTCGATACATTCATCCTAGGGACCAGTTTTAAAAAAGTGTTCAAAATTCGCAACGATAACAGCCATGGGCAATAGGCTGCCCAGACACGGAAATTCCAAATTGTGAGATGATTCAATTGCCCAGCTATTTTGGACCATTGATAGAACAATGAAAAAACCATTTGTCCTCAATATGGTTGCACTGCTCGCAGTAACAGCGATTGCTGGATGTTCATTTCTTGATGATGTTGAGGGTGAGGACGGCCGACTTGCCTTTGCACGTCTGGTCAAAGAACCGCCCACCACACAAAAGCTGGATCGACTTCCCAATATAGACAAACTGATTAATGTGTCTCGCTCCCTGGCTGCTCTGGATTGCATCTATCAAGATGGCTTTCACAATGACAGGGATGCTGAGGTAAGGTTTATCGAGCACTGGCAAGATCGCGACGGGGAAAAGGTGCTTCAGCTCGAATGGGAAGGCAATGACTCTCTGGTGATTTGGTTTTCTCCAGGTGGCTGTGTAATTAAAGGACACGACGAAGAGTCGGTTATGAATCCGGTCGTAACACCTTTCGATCTCGAAGAACAAGAAGGCAAGAAACTTTATCCCGGCTTATTGAAGGGTTTTCCGAGGGAATTTAGGACTTTTTTGAAGGAACCGTCCTTCAATTCGGAAAATGCCACATTTGTGATCTGGAGAAAAGCGGACGACACTGCCTGGCACATTGGCCCTATAAATTGGCCGAATCGTTCTCCGAACCGCTGGGGCGCGCACGATGGGTCGGATGATCTTCTTTCACCTTTGAGCATTGACGCAAAGGCTTATGCAGGATGGCTTAAGAAGGCGAAAAAACGTAGGGTGGCAGAGGCTGACATAGAGAAAGTCTTCGCGCTGGAGCCGATGACCGAAGCTTTGTTGAAACGTCTTGACTCTCATAGAAAACTTTCGGACATTAAAGGCGAATTGAAAACAATCGGCTATCCAGTTGCCCAATAGGTATTAATCGTCGCCAATTGATAGGGATTCAATCGGCTCTGGCGCTGGTTCTATTGCTTTGATTGCAGTTGGCACTGGTGTGTTTTTCTCTTTTGCTCGTTTGATAGTGAACCAGAAGCGACTGCCTTTTCCGACTTCGCTATCCACTCCAATCACTCCACCGTGACTTTCTACAAGCGATTTGCAAATGGCCAGACCGAGACCGCTGCTGCCTGAGCGCTTGTAGTCATCATCTTCAATTTGTTTGAAACGTTCAAAAATCAGCCTCTTATCTTTTTTCGGGATGCCCGGTCCTTGATCGATAATGTCGATGCGAATAAATTCTCTTTCTTGCTCTGCGTTTATTTTGATCACTCCGCCTTCAGGAGAATACTTAACCGCATTGCCCATCAAGTTGATGAGAATCTGAACAATTCTGTCTTCATCAACGTTGACGAGCGGATTTTCTTGAGTCGGTTCTAACGTCACCTTTCGATTTTCTGCAATGACGGTAACTGCTTCGACGGCTCTTCGCAAAATCGGCTGCAGCTCGCAATCATCAAGGATAAGCTGCATGTTTCCGGATTCTAGTTTGTCGATATCCAGAAGTTCGTTGATCATGCCGATCAGCCTCTCTGATTCTCTTTCTGCATCACTGACTCTTGTTAGTCCGCGCGGTGTAAGTTTTCCATAGGCGCCACTGCTCAATAATTCAAAAGTCCCTAGAATCGCTGTCAGAGGCGTACGCAAATCATGGCTGATCATTTGCACGAATTCGCGCTTCGTGGCTTCCGCTAACCTCAAAGACTCTGCCATATCATGGAAGACCTTGTCCAACCGCGCAACTTCATCTTGTCCACTGATTCTTCCAAGCAATTCTTTTCCTATGGCCATGCGCTGAGAATTCTCAATCATCACCAATAGTCTTGATGATATATCGCGGTTGAAAATCATCATGCCAAATATTGCAATGGCAATGTTGATCGCGAATCCCGTAAGAAGCAGAATCCGCAACGAAGTTTTTCTCGCCTCTATGGCTTGAGGTACGAGTTTTTGCACACTTTCTTCTTCTTGAGCCAACATCTGCGCTTCTTTCAAAAATGGATCGAATTCGGCGTTGAAGTCTCGCCTGAATTCCTGAAAATTCGGTGTATAAACTCGCGAAGAATCACCGACCATTTTCTCTCGGTGGGCGAGCAAATTTCTCATTGTTGCCTTGCCGTGAAACTCGAGTTTTTTCGCCCTTTCCACCCGAATCGGCACATCGGCCCCACTCGCCCTGAGGTTATCGGTCCTGTCCGCAATGCCCAACATGGTGCTGTCAAATTGTT
>LSQA01000067.1_pt1 | contig 19392 bp, 42 predicted proteins | sample 651271 | NCBI WGS metagenome assembly LSQA01 (sample SAMN04438314, study PRJNA306036) | termite gut metagenome | isolation source: viral DNA filtered from gut of termites from termite colony 3 | host: Coptotermes formosanus | place: USA: New Orleans, Cypress St. | collected 2013-06-21 | reverse complement strand
AAAAAAAAAGGCAACGAAACGGCAACGATACGTGGACAAAAAGAAAAAGAAAAAGAAAAAGAAAAAGAAAAAGAAAAAGAAAAAGAAAATAATAATGCGGACGCGGTTGTCTTCTATCAAGATAATTTCGGAGTTATCTCTCCTTTCTTAGTAGAAACCATAGGAGCGCGGGAAGAAGACTTATCACCAGAAGTTGTTATTGAAGCTATGAAAAGAGCTTTAGCACAAAACAAACGGACCTGGAACTATATCGAAGCGATCCTTAAAAACTGGAAAGGCATTAACATAAAAACGATAAATGATGTTCTATCTCATGAAAAGAATCGTAAAGGGGGCGGACAAGCTGGAAAAGATGAAACTTCCTCATTCGGTGGGGTTGAACTTCCTTTCTAAAACATGTGACAAACATGAAATAGTTGCTTTAGGAAAAAAAGTCGTCAAGCCAGTACAGATGATGTTAATTGATGGCTTAGAAGTTTGCCCACGGTGCGAAAAAGAGAAACAGGACGAATTGCTAAGGGAAGAACAGCAGCACTTCTATGATAATGCTAACCGCCTTATTAAACACAACACACTACTTAGAGACAGCTTGATTAGCGATAAAACAATACTTAAGGCAAGATTCGGAAATTATGAGGTAAATCAAGATGAGCAAAAGGCAAATAAACAAGAGGTTATGAGCCTATCCGAACAATATCGAGCTGGACATACTTTCAACATTTTCATCCAGGGTACTACAGGTGCAGGTAAAAGCCATTTAGCCTACAGCTTATTGAAAAACATTCATGATTCATCTGATCAAATTTCCTGCTTATACATCGACATTGACGAAATGATTCGGAAGATCAAGGATTCGTTTAACAACAAAGAAAGCAAATATACAGAATCATATTTTGTGAATCTGTTATCGGAAGTTGATTTTCTAGTACTGGATGACTTAGGAGCAGAGGTCGGAAGCATCGATACAACGAGACAAGCGACTGACTTCATCCAACGGGTACTGAGAGCAGTTTTAAATGCCAGACAAGATAAAAGTACTATCACTACATCAAACCTTTCCAGTGTCCAATTAAAGAGTATTTATGACAAAAAGATTATTTCGAGGTTGTTCAAGAATCCTCGTTATGTGGTTTTTGAAAAGACGAAGGATCATCGAGTTAATAATGTACCTTTCTAACTAAAAGGAGGATTCATATGGATGAATTTCAATTAGGGGATTGGGTTGAGCTGCAAGCATATTATCATAACTTTCGACTTAGAAAAGGAACGATTGGATATGTGGACGGACTCAATGGTTACAAAATCGAAATTAGACCTACCTCTCATCCAGATGGACAACCAGTAGAAATCAACGTGAGATGGATAAATAAACATGATGTGAAATTGCTGCCGGTTGAATTAAAAGAACAGGATATAGATTATCTAATCGATATAGCATTATCGGAAAAAGATGAACAGGCATTTCGGGAGTTGTGGAATAAAAGGTATGAAAAAATATGAGTGAGGTGCGGTATGAGGGAAATTAAGTTTCGAGGATATGATGGTGCGGATTGGATATACGGTTCTGCTGTTAGATATGACAGTGCTATAGATACTTGGTACATGATTGAAAATGGAGCACCTGATGATGATTGGATGATGGTAGGTAAAGTTGGTCAGTACACTGGATTAAAAGATAAAAACGGAAAGGAAATTTACGAAGGGGATATTGTAAGTGATGGATATGGAACAGGAGTAGTTAAATGGATTTCAGAACATTGTGCGTTTCTTCTATTCTTAAAAAACCCTTCTAGCTACCATTACCTTGAATCAGACGGTCAGTTAACAAAGACGAAGGTAATAGGTAATATTCACGAAAAACCGGAATTGTTAGGTGAATCGAATGTGTGCTAACTGTAACGGCCATAAACACATCCACACAGAGGTTATAGCAGGGGTTTGGCAAGTAACCCCTTGCTCCTGCCTCCCGGATTGGGAAACAGTACGTAAACCGCAGCTTGAAAGAATATTGAAGGAAGCGAGGGAGAGACATGAGAGATACACAAAACATTGTGATCAAGAATACAGAAGAGAAATACCTGTATCACAAGCGTTATAACCTCTATATCATGCTTGAAGATGAAGATATCGACTGGTATTGGAAAGAGTCAGAAATAATTGAGTTTGACCGCATGTTCAACGAAGGCGCAACTGTCCTAGAGCTTTCGCAGCACTTTTGCCGGCCTACAGTTGAAATCGCCTTACTAACAATAGATCGTGATTTAAAAGGGCTGCTGGGAGTTAATCAGAATGCGAATTGAGGATATTGAATTCGAATACGACACTCAAGGTCGGATCAAATATATGCCCGAAGTCCATGAAAATCAATGGACCACGTGGACTGAGGAAGATAAAGAGTATCTTTGTAAATTTCATGAATATTACCGTTTGGAGAGTATAGCCTTCGCGTTGGGGAGAACAAAGACAACGGTAGCAGATCAGTTATCAACATTGAAAAAGAAAGGTAAATACGAATATTACAAGAATCTTAACAAATTCTGGTGAGGAGGAAAAACAATGGATGAATTAGAACAAGCACAATACGACTTTTTGAGGCCGACAAAAGAAAACATGAATTTCGAGGATATACCTGAGGATGTGAAAAAAGTGACAGCTCACCGTATCTCAGAATTAGAACAACGAGCTAAGGAATATCCAGATTTGGTCCGTCAAGTAGAACAGTTAGAAGAGGCAAACGTTGATCTAGGGAATGAAAATAGCAGACTTTTACTCTTGGTTAATGATAAGTCTGAAGAAATCAAACAGTTAAAAGCTGCTGCAACTGACTTGGAAGAGGAAATCCACGATCTGAAAAAAATAGTGGATCGTTACGAAACTAAAATGATTGAATGGACGGATAATGCTCTATTACATGCTCGTGAGAAAGAGGAAATGACCAATCAATACAAAGACCTTAAAAACACTTTAGAAAGCATCAGTAAGGAGAATAAGCTAACTAAAGCATTGTTGAAAGAGGTGTTGTAATGAATAGCTACTCTCTTGTTTCTAAACCAAGTTACAATCGTCGAGATAAAAAGAAAGTTGTACGCGAAAAGTTTTCTAAGATGATTAGGGATGAGGTAAAGATAAGGTATAACAATCAATGTGCTATGTGCTATCAAAGAGGTCATCACATTCATCATGTCATGCCGAAAAGCAGGGGAGGACGAAACGTTATAACTAATGCGCTTTTACTCTGCAACACTTGTCATAAAGAAGTTCACGCAGAAAAAAAGTTATTAAATTACTGGATACGGCATTTTAAGGAGAGGTACGGAAAACATTTTTATCATAATCGAGAAGACCTTGAGTTAATCTATAAAACTGAGTTTCAAAAGAAAAATAATCTGGTGGTCCAAAAGTGGTTGGAACATAACGAAGCTTTTGAGATTTTTAGAAAATAGCATATGAAAACCCAATTATAATGATATGTCAAACATAGGGGCGAACGTCAACCCAGAACAGGAGGAAATATTCATGATGAATCGAGTTGTCCTTGTAGGACGCCTTACTAAAGATCCAGAGTTACGCTATACACCTAATGGAGTACCGGTTGCCACATTTACATTAGCAGTCAATAGAAGTTTTACCAATCAGCAAGGGGAACGGGAAGCAGATTTTATAAATTGTGTGGTTTGGAGAAAGCCAGCTGAGAATGTAGCGAATTTTTTAAAGAAAGGTTCACTTGCTGGAGTGGATGGAAAAGTCCAAACACGGAACTATGAAGGACAAGATGGTAAGCGAGTCTATGTAACTGAGATTCTAGCTGAATCAGTACAGTTTTTAGAGCCTAGGAGTCAAAATACAGGCGGTAACAGTCAAGGTAATACAAATACAGGTGGCAACAGTTACAACAACAACAACGGCAAACAACAGCAGAATAACAACTACACCAGGATTGAGGATGATCCCTTTGCTAATGACGGAAAGACAGTGGATATCTCAGATGACGATTTACCATTCTAGGGAGTGATGACAATGAATAAACCTATTTCTACATTAGACCCTACTGTATTAAAAGCATACAACTCAGGGGTAGAAGCTGGAATTCAAATGAACAAAAAAGTAGTTGCCGAAGAGTTTGCGAAATTACTTAGTAACCTGGATACAGTTCAAGGTATTGGTGAGAAAACAGCATTAAAGATAGCTGATTACTTCATGCAGCAATTTGAAAATTAAGGGGAATTTTATGGATCTAACAAAAGCGAATCTGGGGCAATTATTATTCTTGTCCCGATTTACTGAATATAGAGAAGCAGCACTTAAAGAACTGGATGAAAGGGTGTATGGAAAATGAATTTTAACGAATACCAACAATTATCAAAAAGAACTATGCCAGGAACTTATGACGGGAAAGCACTAGCAAACTATGCATTAGGACTTACAGGAGAAGCTGGTGAATGCGGGGATATCGTAAAGAAAGAAGTATTCCATGGACACAAAAGAGATGCTCAAGCGATTAAAAAGGAATTGGGTGACGTATTACATTATTTAACCGGGTTAGCAACCATGTACGGATACACTCTGGAAGAAGTAGCGAATGCAAATATTGAAAAGCTGATGAAACGTTATCCAGCTGGGTTTTCAAAAGAGGCAAGCATCAAAAGGGTTGATGAAAATGAATGAACAGGATAGGGAGTTTCTTGTCGAGTATCTAACAATGAAGATGATGGGGTACAGCAGAGTGTATTTTGAAAAAATGAGTATTAAAGAACTCGAGTTTTATTATTTAGACTCTCTTGAAGAAACAGGAAATTAATCGGAGCCAAGGATGAACCATATCGCAATTCAGGAGTGAGAAGGATGAGAATACCATCGGAATTCGTTAATCACCTTAAACATTGCATCCAGGAAGAACACGGCATCCAATTAAGCGATAAAGCTATCAAGGACATTAAAGAAACCATTAACGGAGCTTATCAAGCTGCTGCACATGGATCTCTACAAAAACAGAAAGCATCGGATAATAGGTATTATGAACTGAAAGATATCACGGAAAAGTTAATCAATAAAATCGGGGCGAAGTGAAACAGCAGAAAAAACTTTGAAGTATACAAGGAGGTTAGAACATTGAATTTTTTTTGGAATGTGTCTGTCATTAAAACTGGGGAAAAGTCATTTATAACAGGTTATCATTTTTACGCAAAAGATATAAGAGGTGCTATCGAACAAGGTGAGAAATTCGGAACGGTAGTTAAAGCAGTATTATCAGAGTTTGATGAGGAGTGAGGCACAGTACGAATAAACCGTACAGGAAGAAGGGGTACTGATGGACAAAAATAAGAAAGCAGTACTAGGTATGCTGATAAGGAGAGTATCTGATGGGGATAGATGCCAGTACATGGATCACTTCTCAGAGGCCAGGGACATTTCAGTGGGAGAGTATCAAGAATATATGGATAGTATCACTCCACTGGATATGCTAAGACATATTTTAGCTCCTTATGCATAAGCTTGGTCGAATCTGGTATACTATTAGTACAAAGTATTTTTAATGGGCCGATGTTAGCAGCATCGGTTTTTTAAATTAGTGGTCTCCATGTTCTCACCCACGATACAGCTTCTTCATAATCTTTACGTTTTACAAAGATGTATTTAGGAGCTGAGAATGCTCGCCTTAAATGACTATGAATCTGAGAATATATTTCTCTTTTGGTTAAGTCGTAATCATCCTTTATTGATTCAACTCGCTTTTTGATTTCGTGGTGAATCGTTTGCTGCTGGCCGTGATTTAAAGTGAGCTCCTCGCTTACCTGGTGTTTAATAAATTCCACATCATTTTTAATTACTTCGATTTCTTCTGCTGTTTCCAGTGATAACTTCATTGATGCAATCAATTGCTCCCGATCCGTTAAAACTTTAGGTTTAGTGAGTTCTTCTTTTATTCTTTTGAATTCTTGGATGAATTTAACCTTCATTTGAACAGCTTCCCTTGTGTTATAGCTCATGGCTACAAGAGTAAATGCGTCTTCAGTTAAATCAAATTTGGGCATTTCTTTATTTTGTAAATTTATATAAGAGGACTGGTGAAAATTTACCTGTCCGAATTCTTCACCTACATAATCAATTTGCTTACGAATGTCTTTTAAGACATTGTTATGATCTTTCCCAAATACTTCGGCAATTCTGAGGCTATCAGTTACTGCTTGTCCTTTTGTGATGAAAACTAATTGATTCATGCAATCACCCTCTCTTTATAAAATCGATTGTCGATTGCAAGACTGCTTTTACAGCTGGGTTGTCCGTTAAAGTGGCAGCAGTTACAAGTTGAGTGATCATTTCTTGGTTTTCTGCATCTTTCCGATATTCCTGAATGACCAATTTGTTCCCATCTATAAACATTTCCATTGGAGTGTTAGCATCCCACCCTTGAATTTTACGAACCTCCATTGGTACTACTATTCTCCCTAATTGGTCAATGTTGCGAACGATTCCTAATGCTTTCATAATAATTTCCTCCTCTAATTTTTAATTTATTTTTTAGCTGCTTCCAAAATCCCCTTTTCAACGATCTCACGTAACATAGCTGAACGACTGAAAATTTCGCGTTCCTTTTGAAGCTTAGTGACTTTATCTAATGTTTCTTGGTCCAGCAAAACGGAAACCGTGATTTTATCTGTCATATCTAGTAATCTCCTTTCATATATTGGTTAGAAGGTTATTAACCTCTTAACCTTGATTTGATATTACCATAAGGTTCATAACCTAGCAACCTTTTTCCATTTATTTTTTTATTTTTTTGTGTATAATTAAGTTATGAACTTCATATCTTATTAATAGGAGGTAAGGACATGCCTACCAAGAAACCGATAATAAGCATCGTATTAGATGAAGAAACGTTAAAACAGGTTGAAGATTTCCAATATGACAACCGCATTCCATCCCGATCTAAAGCGTTAAATGAGATAATTAGACTGGGTATTGAACGATTAGAAAAAGAATCCAAGCATGAAGAGGGGAACTGACCCCTCTTTTTCGAATATCACTTATCGTTTGTTTAGATACATTCGAAATGCTGTTATACTAATACTCTTTCGACCTTTTTATATTTAAAGTACCGAATTTTATTTTCCACTTTGGTTTCACACCATCCAGAGTTCCAATGAGCCTGTAACGTTGAAATAATACTAGGTTTCGGTTTAGCATAATAAATTTCGCAATTCCTCAAAATATCTTCTACTGTCACCCATTTTCCACGCCCACGGGTTTTTAAATATTCTTTAATACCATCTATCATAACGGAATAATCAGTTACGGCCTCACCGCCTTTTACGCCGCCTATTTGGGTTTCGTGATAAGGTCTAATTTTTTCTCTTACTAGATCAAATCCTTTCCCGCGATTCATTCGTGCAATGCGGTTGTATCGAGCCGGTATAGTAACACAGGCCATTGTTTCTCCATATTTTTGCATGACTTCAATTAAACCTATTTTGTGGTCTTTTAAGAATTTCTTAACCCAAAAAGGAAGAGGACTTTTTTTATATGGAATGGCTATATACACATAATCTCCATATTTCAACCGATCCATGGCTTGATCGATTAACTTGAAATTCAATGATGTTTTCAATTCAACGATTATATTTGCTGGGCCGTTTATTCCTAAAACATCAAAACTTAAAACTTCACCATATACTTGTGAACAACCGTTCTCTAACAAAAATGTTTTTATAGGTTCAAACAGATCGGATTCCTTCAAGACAACCCCTCCCCTTATCGTTTCAATGTCTCATAATGTTGGTTATGATACATTCAAAATCCCGTTAATTCGCATGTTTGCAACTTCTGCATACTTACTATCCTTTTCAAAACCTATAAAATTCCTGTTAGTATTAATAGAAGCTACTGCAGTTGTTCCACTGCCCATGCAACTATCTAAAATAACTTCACCCTCATTTGAATAAGTCAAGATCATATCCTTAACAAGATCCAAAGGCTTTTGAGTGGGATGCAAATTTAATTTTTGTTTATCAGAAGGATATGTTAATACACTCCTTGGATAACGGTCAGTAGCCCCACCACCAGAAACCTCTTTCGTTGCTTCCCTATATATCTCTCCTTTATTTTGTGTTTCTAAATACTTGGTGTAGCTGTTTACAGGTTTATGGCCCGTTGTCTTTTGGGGATTATAAGTAGGTAGCTTTTTATAAAACACCAATATATTTTCGTGAGCTTTTAAAGGCATTTTTTTTGCATTAAAGTGACCAGTAGCTGCAGTTTTTTCCCATATCCACTCATAGCGAAGTAGTTCCAAGTTACTTACTCCTAAAACCTTGTCAAAAGGAGTTTGTGCAAATAGTAGAATAGCGCCGTTATCTTTAATAATTCTTTCATATTGCTGCCAAAGAGCATCTAAAGGGATAACTGAATCCCATTTACAATTCGTTGTTCCGTAAGGTAAATCGGTGAAAATCATATCAATTGATTTATCTGGAATAAACTTCATTCCTTCAAGACAATCCATGTTATAAATTTTATTTATCTCTATACTCTCCATCTGTTTAAATCCCCCGCCCTTATCATGTTTTGAATGTATCAATACACCTACTTCGTTACATCTACTCAGTAACAAAGAAGTTCTTCGTCCATGGTTCCACTTGGACAATTTCACTTTTAACCAGTTCGGCAAGGTCCCTAATTTCCCACTGAGCACCTTTAGCTGATCTTTTATTATAGAATTCTAAGAAACTCCTTAAATTTCCAGTTAGCACTAAATTACAAGTTGCAGCATTAGGAAGAACAAATCGAGCATCTTCGGCAGGGACTCCAGCTTCACGTAAGGTGTCATAGGCTTGTTGAACATGTTCCATAGTTTCGTTGTAAACATCTCTTGCTGAGTGAGAAAAATCATCCCATATAGAAATCCTCTTTTTGCAGTTTTCTACGCTATCAGGAACCACATAATCAAACCCACCACTTTTAGAAGCGCTTTCCAACTTGTTATAACGCTGGGACTGAACACTGAAAGAAAAGTGTCTATGCCTTGTAATTTGAGCTAATAATGAACGGGAAACTCCTTCTATAGCGAATGTATAAGTTAGGTGTTCAAGTGTGCTGGTATGACCTGAATTGATAATGTGACGGATTAGTCTGTCAGCATCAGTCCCACCATTACCATCACTGGCAGCTTTACCAAAATACTTTTCACCTTCTGTTTCAACGATTTCACTTGGTTCTAAATGGCTGTAACAAGTGCGGATTGCTGTTAATGCTATTGTTTGACCATCTGTACAATCCCAACGTTCATTTGGCGTTTCCCAATCCAAATTACCGGTTTTATCAATTAAAAATACATCTTGCACTAATTGTGTATGTGCTAGTAATTTAACGTTCATCTTTCATCCTCCAACTTCTTCTAAAATTACAAAATACTCTCCACTGGCGGTTAACTTATCTAATTTTCTACTTACTGACATTCGACTTCTGCCAAGCACTTTAGCGATTTCTGTTTTACTTTGACCTTCTTGAAACATTGAAACGGCTGTGGCTTCTTCCCCTGGACTCCAGATAGTGTATTTATTCCGATTCCTATCGCTGTAAAACTCCATTTCAGTCGCTTCATAGGTATACCAACGATGGGAACAAAACGAACATTCTCTTTTTCTTCGAATTGTATTTTTAAAAGGGCGACTATCCACAACTCTGGTATCACGATCCAAACGACCACATTCCGGACATTTCACTCCACTTCCCTCCTCAGTTTGGCAATCCAAGGTGCAGAGAAATCATTAGGCTGGTATCGTTTAACTTGTTCAAAGCTGTATTTGTTTATTGGTTCTGATTGTGAGCTTGCTTGAATTAGTGGTGAAACTACCTCATAACCCCGTTTGATTAGATCATCGATGGTCGTTTCAGCTTCATGGCGTTTAGTTCTGCGAATTGTAACGTTTTGAATCATGCTTTAATTACCGTCCTTGTAACTAAACAACCGAAATACAGCACTGCACATAATAAGAACAACTCGACTATTGGCATTGGTTACCTCCTTAGTTTTGATTTAGCTTTAATTCGTTCTTCTTGATCATCCTGAGATAAACTTCCGTGAATCTTACTAATGCTTCATTTGAAATTTCTTTCCGTTCACCTATGTTTTCGATTGTTGTTTTTGCCACTTTGACCATCTCCTTTATAGAAGACTAAAAAAGTTTATTTTGTTCATAAGCCAATATTTTCTCGGCATTTTCCTTCGTCACGAAGCCGTTTTTGATATACTCATCAATTTTCGACTTCAATAACTCAACATAAGCAACGGTCACCATTTGATTTATATCCGGGCTTTTTATCATCTCTTCATAAACAAATTTGTTTCGACTTTCCGAAAATCGTTTGTTGGATTCTATCCCATCTACTGGTGCGTATCTGTGACATTCGGAACATAATGTAGTTAAGTTATCCATTGAAGACTCACCGCCATAAACTAAGGCTTTCATATGGTGGACTTCTAATTTTTCATCCGCACCGCATACAACACATTTATAGTCATCACGTTTTAATACTTTTAGACGAAGTTGCTTTCCTTTATTTCGTCCTTCGCTATGATTTCTAGTCAACGTTTTTTCACATCCTTAGTTTTGGTAACAAGCATTTATCGCAGCATCAATTTCTGCAATGATTGGATTTTTTTTAATCCGTTCTTCTTCAACCCATTTTTCTTTTTCTTCATTTGACATATTCACCAGTGGAGAATGTATATAAATTGTCGTGTTTTCAATGATTAGTTTTTTTGTTTCCATAGATGCATCACCCCTTATAGGATGTTTATGCGAGGATTGAGGCTTGGCGAACATTACATTCATTTCTACACTCCTTTTTGTTTGTGGTTTATATGTCGTGTACTTATATACCACAAAGAGGTTAAAAAAAATCTTTCATTGACACACCCAACTCTTTAGCGATTTTCATCAAGAGATGAGTACTGGTGTTTTTTCCGTTTTCCACTTTACTTAAATGTGTGCGGTCAATACCTAACCTTAAAGCTAATTCAGCTTGAGTGAGACCTTTTTTCTTCCTGATCTCAGCTATCTTATTGTTACCCAAAATTATATACCTCCTTTTCAGTGGTTTGTGATTCCACATCTTCCGTGGTTTTAATATACCACGCTTGTGGTTTTTGATGCAACACCTTTTTTAAATTTTTAAATAATTTTTTTTATATAACCTTTTTGTTAATATTAGTTTTACGGAACAGCGTAAAAACGTTTAGGGGGAATATACGTGCCTAATGATAAAAGAATGGGCCTAAAGATTAGAGCGTTAAGAGAAGAAAGAGGACTTTCTCTGAGGGATGCAGGCACACAGTTGGGTTTGGATTACAGTTATCTAGGAAGAGTAGAACGCGGTTTCGTACCTTCCATGAAAGTCATACAAAGCATTGCAAACTTCTATGATGTGGATATAACAGTATTAATCGGTAATGAAATGGAAGTGCCTGAATTATTGAAACCACATATTCAAAAGTGGTTTTCAGTGATAAAAGACTCACAACAAAGAGGGTATACACCGGAAGATATATCCAAGATTCTAGATACATTGGACGCTATAAAAGGTAAAAAAATACCAAACGAAAATGAATAGGATGAAATTACCAGCATAATGTGTACCTTTTCGACAAAAATAGACAAATTACACCTATATTAAGCATTTAAAATACTTGATATACTAAAGTAAGTAAACACCAAGAACGTATGTTCGAAGAAAGAGGAATGTAAAATGGAAGATTTTATGAATGTTGTCTATTCTGATGTCTTATTCAAAGGTGATGCAATTTTAGTTGATGATAGCACAGTCCTGGTCGGTACAAGGGAGATTGAACGAGGCGAAGAAAGAGCTTCATAAAATCTTAGAGGAGGGGTCAATTACGACTCCTCCTTTTTTTTGCATCAAATTGTAAAAATTACTCATTGAAGTTGTATATGGACATTTATATAATTGGCTAGAGGTGGATTATATGAAGGTCTTTATTTATTTGCGTAAAAGTAGGAAAGATATAGAAGAAGAACGAAAGCGCGGTGATACATACGATACGTTAAGCAGGCACCGAGAAACATTAATGGCCTTGATCAAAAATGAACAGTACGATTTAGCCTGGGAGCCTTTTGAAGAAGTGGTTTCTGGTGAATCCATAACCGAGCGCCCACAGATGCAAGAGCTATTAAGACGGGTAGAAAAAGGTGATGTAGATGCTGTTGTTATTATGGACTTAGATAGGTTAGGTCGTGGTGACATGCTTGATCAAGGAATGATCGATCGCGCTTTTCGATACTCCGATACTCTTTTAATTACCCCAACAGAAACCTATGACCCTGGTTCTCAAGAATGGGAGTTAGTGTTTGGAATTAAATCACTGGTCGCTAGAGGTGAGTTAAAAGCCATTACACGGCGTATGCAAGGCGGGAGAAGGCATAGTGCCAAGGAAGGGAAATCCATCTCTAAAAAGCCCCCATACGGTTATACAAGGGATGAAAATCTAATACTCCATCCAGATAATGAAACCTCTTGGGTGGTAAAGAAAATATTTGATATGGTAGCTAGTGGTTCAGGAAGACAAGCTGTATCAAATGAATTAGACAAATTAGGAATTTCCCCTCCGAATCCAGAACGTGAATATTGGTCCCCTTCCATGATTACTTCTATTATTAAAAATGAAGTGTACAAAGGTGATATTGTTTGGGGTAAATTCAGTTATAAGAAACGCCATGGTAAGTATGAGAAAAGTCGAGTCGAACAAAAGGATTGGGTAATCAAGACCGCAGCGCATGAAGCGATTGTTTCCAGTGAATTATGGGAAAAGGCGAACATTTCACATTCTGGTCGGAATCGCGCACCTTCCACAAATTTAGATAAAAAACTGACTAACCCTCTAGCTGGTGTTTTAAGATGTGCTGAATGCGATAGATCCATGTTAAACACGCCACGAGCACAGAGACGTAGTTCTATGCTCAGATGTGCAAATCCTGCTTGTAGAGGTATTCAGAAATCGTCCTACCTGGATATAGTTGAAGAAAGACTTTTGAAAAGCCTAGAGGGATATGCGAGCTATTATAAAACGAATACACCTATTGATGAAAAAGAGAACACGATCCAAATAAAAGAGAAAGTTATCATGGCGAAGAAAAAAGAACTAGATGTACTTTCTAAACAGAAAAGCAATTTGCATGACTTCTTAGAAAAAGGAGTTTATGACATAGATACATTCTTAGAACGCCAGAATGTATTACTCGAGAAGATTAAAGATGTAGAATCGATTATAGAGGAATTACAAAAAGAAATAGATAAAGAGAAAATGCAAAATAAGAATATCACCGAATTCATTCCTGCTGTCCGAAGGGTATTGGAAGCATATCACCATACAGATGACATAGATAAAAAAAATCGCCTGCTCAAGTCCGTACTTGAGAAAGCGACATATCGCAGAAAAAAAGAATGGGTTAAACAAGGGGAATTTGAAATACACCTATTCCCAAGAATATAAGATAAACCGCGCGAGATCAATTCTCCGCGGTTTCTTTGTTGAAGAAAGTTTTCAATGCATGGATTACATCAACCTTTTGTTTCAGGATATAATACTTAAATTTATCATTATCAATGTCTTTGTATACTTTAAACAGTGTAGAGGGTGTGCGGTTGTATTGGTATAACTCTCTATCCTATACACAGGCGAACTTAATAATAACACAGGGAAGTTAATCACTTGATTTCATTGAATGTTTTAACCTCTCCCCTTAAATTATACTGTTTCATCCATCCTTCAAACTTTCGCTTCCTGTCATCTGTAGAGGTAAATATATAAAGTGCTGGAATCATCCCTAACCTATCCTTCACTTCTGGAAATACATCAACATAGGATTCAATTTTACTTTTGTTATCCGCCATTCCTCTGAGGTTATCGACTTCAATTAAATGAAGGTACCCATTACGGCTAAATGAGGCATCACTAACGATTTTTTTCTTGTTGGATAAGGCTAGGCCTTTGAACTGTATACCAAACGTTGAGGAGACTGCTTCTTTTGTCTCTATTACATATTCTGTTTTCCAATCCAACGGACAGTTAAAATATAGATAAGCTTCGTTACATAAAAGTGTATGCTCAATTAGCATGTTCTTTTTCACTTCTTTTTTAGATCCAATCAATTCACGACCCTCTTTATTAAGGTAAATTACCTTTTCTTTATTGAACATGGTTTCATGGATATACGGTCCTAGTTGTTTAATCACCCGACAAGCATTGCTGTAGCTCTTTAAATCATGTATTTGCTGCAGGTGGCGTATTTTCGTCATACTCAGTTGGTCTATTGTCGTTAACAGGCTTTCTATTCGCTGTTGCGTGAATGATTTCATTTTCTCTTTCCTCCATTTTTTCCATCATATATTTGTCATCAATGTACGGTACTTGAACGACTCTCTTCTTCTCGATTTTGTAAATGGCCCGACCTGGTGTGCTCGGCAAATCTTCAGCTCCCTTTTCATCTAAAATAACCATGCTGGCTATTTGTGCAGCTGCAATGAATGAGATCCTTGCTACGATGTTCATTTTCACTTGCATCGGGACCGCCTCTTTAGTTGGATATTGGGTGCAGTATATAAGACGTAATCCTAACCCACCACCGATTCGGGATATTTCAGATAAGGCAGCCTGACAGAATTTTGCGTACTTCTTACCCTCACCAGCAATGATATTAGGGGATAACTCGGCCCCTTCATCCACTATCACAAAGGTTCGTTTCTTTATAGGAGTATCAACTATGTTTGTGTATCCCTTTGCCCGAAACATTTTTTCACGCTTCTTTAAGTCATCCACAATATCGGACAAAACTTCTGCTGCTTCGAATACATCACTGGCAACGGCCTTCACTTGTGGCAACCCCTCATATTTACCAAACTCTAAACCGCCTTTCAAATCCAAGAAATAAAACTCAACATTTTTAATCTGGTTCATAAGCAAAGTGTAAAAAGTCTCTTTAATTAAAACAGTTTTCCCGAACCTGGTAACTCCACCTACAAGCATGTGAGGGTACTTTTCAAAATCGTGATAAAGAATACCTTTGTGATTTTTTCCGACTGGGATTTCCCATGTATCAGCCTGTAATAGGGTATCGTCATAATTCCAACTACTTGGTAACCCTTGTTCAAACACATTGATTTTTAACACATCATCAAACTCGATTTCAACATCTTTATTTAGTCCATCTTTTAATACAGGGATAAAGGTTTCAAAAGCTTCGGAAGGTACGCCTAATGGCAAGGAGTAAATATACGTAGTGTAAGTGCTGTGGTTATATTTGCGGATTAAAATAGGGTGCAGGAAATTTTCTCCTTGGTTGATACCGACTTTTCTATTTTCGAATATTTGTTGGATTTTCTTTTCATCTGTCATCTTCTTACCAGGGATAAGAGCAGCACCTAAAGCAATAGCCGGTATTGCTAACCATTCAATCATTCCAATTCCTCCAATCCTCTAATTCGCCCTCAGTTGTTCCATCATTATTTATATTGAAGTATTGGCGATTTCCAAAGTGCTTGTAATACGTTTTTTCTTCATCGTGAAACATGTACATGTACTGACCTAAAGTTTCGTCAACATCCTCTGGTTCATTGCTCCAATTAGCAAGGAATTCCTGTAATGGTTTGAACGCTTTCTCAGTATCATCATGAAATTTCATGAAATACACCCCTTATTTTCGATTTCAATCTTTTCTGGATGGAACAGACAGAAAAGAGATATGTGAAACATATCTGTCGTCAACACAAAACACAAAACAAGACAAGCCAGACAATAAGACAGTAATAAGTTTACAGCCTATAATTCACAATCAACATAATGGATCATGTATTCAAGTGTGTTTACAAGAATAGCATTGATAATTTCTTCAACAAATAAAGGATGCTGCCGTACTTCGCTATTTCCAAAACAATTATTAATAAATCCTCGTTAATTTTTACTCCACCCTTATCCAATAAAGCAATAGCCAACAACGATCCACCTGTTACGCCAGTAAAGACCATTCCAAAAGTAAACGGGTCCATATATTCCACTCTCCTCTACGTTGTATACTGTAATATATGGTCAATGGCCTAAATGATGCCTGTCTATCACAATTTTGATTGGATTTTTATAAAAGCAAATTTGTGGAAGGTATTCAAGTAAAATTGTGGAATATTTTATAAAGGTGATATTATGATAAATAGTAGGATTGGCAACTTAATAAAAAAATCTCCATATAAACGTGAGTATATTCAGAAATATATGGGGGTTTCAGCAAACACTCTGAGTAATTGGTCAACTGGTAAAACCAGACCAACAATAGAAGATGCTTTTAAGCTTTCAAGGCTTTTAGAGGTTACAATCGAGGATCTATTCGATTATGTTGAGGGGGATAAAATTGAGTAAAAAAATTAGTGAAACAAAGTGTACTTGTAAAGGCTGCGGGAATGTGTGGTTCTATGATAAGAAAGATGAACAAATGGTAAAAGCAGAAAAGATGGAGGCATTAGGAAGTGATTTAAGCAATGCTGGAAAAGGAATGATGTGTTGTGGAGGCTGTCTGCCAGCTTTATTTGTTCCTAATAAAGAAAAAGTAAAAGTGAAGGATTTGAATACCTGCGAGAAATGTGGATCCAAAGCCGTTGAAAAGGAAACGGTAACACATGATATTGAATAAATTTTTCTCCTTGTTATTGGTCCTGGGCGTCCGATTTTATCAAAAGTTTATTTCACCAATAAAACCAAAACGTATTAAGTGTAGATATCATCCAACATGTTCACAATATGCCATAGATGCTGTGAAAAAATACGGACCATTAGAAGGTATCCGCAAAACAATAAACCGCCTGAAAAGATGTAATCCGTATAATAGGGACAGTTGCATTGATTATCCTTAGAAGGTGTTAGTATGAACATAAATATAAAAGTGTATTTGCATTCAAAGGGAACGAAATTTTTACAAAGTGGAAGCTTCCCTGTCTTGAATTCAGATTATAAGAAGGATCCTGACTGGACGGCAGCCATTGCTGCATATGAATGGATTCAGCAGATTAAAATTAAGTTCGCTGCCAGTGATGATTTTAGAATAGATGAGGTTTTTTATAACGAAGATAATGATATTACCGAGTTAGTTAAGAAGGTTAAGCCTATATTTTGATTTATAAACAAAAATAAACCCCTACCCAATTAAGAGTAAGGGTTTTTGTCTATGACTTTAAAACATTCGATTCCACGTTTTGGTTCCAACTTCTCCATCAACCGTTAATCCTTGCTTCTTCTGATAAGCTTTTACGGCTTTTGTTGTTTTAGGACCATACTTCCCATCAACATCCTTTTCAGGCATGCCAGCAGCTCGTTGTACACGTTTGATATCAATGACCTTCATCCCTTTTGCTTTTTCTTTCAAAACGATCCCAGGATAAGGGACGATTGGTTTTGGTGTCACATTCACATTAACTGCCGGTTTTTTAGCAGGGACTGTTTCTTTCTTATCTTCTGATGTATCAGTTTCTTTTTTATCTTCTGTTGCAACGGCTTCTTTTTCAACTGTTGGGAATTTCGGCTTCATCCCGTTATATACCTGGCTGTCGGATAATCCAGCAGTCATTTGGAAGTGTGGGTAATCCTTGAATGATTTCCAATCGCCACCCCATTCGAATCCTAATTTCTTAGCTTCTGCCACTACTTCCATCCAATCAGCTTTACCATCTTTATCAAAGTCTTTGTTAATATCCCAAACGGCTGTTTTTCCATCAGGTGTAACTAAAGCAAAGTCGATAGCAAGGCCATAATTATGCATAGAACGTCCACCACGAGCGTTTGTTACAACAGACAACCTTTTTCCCTTACTGTCGAATTTATTCGTTCTCCCTTGCGCAAAAAGATTGTCTTGTTCTTCTTTAGAACGATAGGCTTGTGTAATGATCATCTTGTGGCTTTTTAACCTTTTGTTTGCATTCTCCAATAGTTGTTCTGCTTTCTCTTTTACGTAAGGATGTAATTTAGATAATGAAGTTGCCATAAATTGTTTCTCTCCCTTTTATTAAGTATTTAAAAAAGCCACCCGAAGGCAGCTTATTTAGGTTCGTTATAGTTCATGGCCCTTGTGCTATCTTCAAGACCTTCAGTTGTTGGATCCTGAACATTCCCTAACGTGGACAACACACCAAAGATGGCATTCACAACAGCAAAGACCCATCCCTTGATTTCCTCAGTCAGATGGAAATCTGTTAGTCCTGCTGCATGAGCACCAATTAATAAAACTTCTGCCAAAATAAAAAGCTGTGAGATGAAAGAAATCACCCACAACTTATTTTTGAATCGTACTTTCCAATTTACTTTCATAAGTAGAACCTCCTTATTTAAAGTTTAGTATTTTTTACATCTGCCAAAACGGATAAAGCACACGAAAATGTAGTTACCCCTAACATCACTGGCAGAAAAATTGATCCTGCCATAAGCATCAAAACTCCTACTGACAAATAGATAACAAATGATAGGAATAACCCAAACACTCTCAATGGTTTTATATCGAATAAGAGCCCAATTACTTTAACTGTAGCTGCAACGAAAAAAACTGAAGCAAATAGCCATTCTTCACCGACATTATTCATCGATTCAAACCCTTTTGCGGTTTCGAATAAATGATTGTTTACAAATAACGAAGAAGATAATGAATAAGATAAAAAGGTGATAAATATTTCAAAAGTCGGTATGCGTTTCACGGGCGTTCCCTCCTAAGTTTGCGCAAGCCAGATGACTATCCCTACAAAGCCGCCTATCCCACTCGTGATTAACCCCCCGGTTATTGTGCGCCTTAACCATTTTGTATCGTCTTTTATATCCCCTAAGGTTTGCTGGATATTCGCGATATCTTTATCATGGACTACAGCTTTGTATTCTAATTCCTTTACTCTTTTATCATTTTCAATTTTGTATTCCTTATCATCAGCTTTATGCTCTCTAAACTCCTCCTTGAAATTCTTGAAATCATCCCGCATCTCCAAAAACATCCCTTGCCAATCCAGATTTTTGCTGTCCACCTCGTGACCCCCTTTTTGGTTTGGCATTTTATTTAGGAATCTCCATTTAAAACACCCTCTTTATCTTTTTTTTGGCATTCCTCATAATAGTTTTCACTGCTTTTCTCGCTTTGTTTACTACTCTTTTCGCGCCATCTCTCATCCCTTTTCCCCCTAATCGGAATTGGTTAACTTATCAATCCGGTCGTTTATATCCGCCTTTAGTTTTGTCTTTTGCTTGCACCTTTAATTTTTTCTCAACCTCTTTCATTTTCTCTTCGAGTTCTTTTACCCTCAAATCTAAAATGGAATATCCTACTGGTTGTTCTGCCATTCTTTATCCTCCCTATTCAG
>LSQA01000066.1_pt1 | contig 19899 bp, 19 predicted proteins | sample 651271 | NCBI WGS metagenome assembly LSQA01 (sample SAMN04438314, study PRJNA306036) | termite gut metagenome | isolation source: viral DNA filtered from gut of termites from termite colony 3 | host: Coptotermes formosanus | place: USA: New Orleans, Cypress St. | collected 2013-06-21 | reverse complement strand
AAGAGCCAGGCCCTGAAATCTTCAAGTCGTGCTGCCCCATGCCAGTGCCGGCAACACCATTTGCCTTGGCCTGTGCTGAGGCAAAACGGCCCAAAAGTTTCGGCACCAAGTTCATCAAAATGGGCGAAAGAATGAGTGTGACAACAGCACTGGCGAAAAACAGGTTGTACAGAGACTCTTCCAGCAACTTGGCTTGATACCCGAGCATGGCAAGCACAAAGGAAAACTCTCCGACCTGGGCGATGCCGACACCAAACAAAAGTGCGCTCCACCAATTCGATGTCGCGATAAAAGCACTGCCTGTACCGATTATGACCTTCACCAGTAAGAGACAGTAGTTGCATTTGAAGAAAGGTACTTGGTGACTCGCTTTTGCCCGACAACCGAATATACCAGTGACGATATCAGCCCGTCACGCCTGCTCTTCGAAGAGGCTCAAGGGTAGGCATAGCGAAGCGACAAAGTGGGAAGAAACTAGAAGTAGCTTCTCCACATCGTGCTGGTTTTCTGGCGCGACACTTGCCGAAAATCCATTAATGTCGAAAATCCTGATAGTAGAAGATGAGATTGAGTTGGCAGAGAAACTCCTGGAGTTTCTCATAATGCAGGATCATATCGTAGACGCCGTCCACAACGGTGCTGATGCTATTCAGATACTGAAGAGCTTCAACTATGACCTGATCATTCTTGATTGGGAGCTGGGTGATATTTCAGGGTTGGCTGTGTGCAAGCACTATCGTAGCAATGGTGGATTGTCGCCAATAATTTTTCTGACCGGCAGAGACTCAGTGGAAAACAAAGAGCAAGGGCTAAACAGCGGCGCCGATGACTATTTGACCAAGCCATTCCACCCAAGGGAATTGACCGCCAGGGTAAAAGCATGTTTGCGCAGTCCTCGCCAGATGCATTTGGCAACCCTTATAGCAGGCGATCTTTGCCTGGAGCGAAATCAACGCAAACTGACTAAAGCTGGTGAAGCGATTCATCTTCGCCCTAAGGAATACGTGCTCATGGAATTTCTGATGAGCCATCCAAATCAGTATTTTTCTTCCAAGGATTTGCTCGATTCTCTCTGGAAATCAGATGCTGATGCATCGGAAGACACGATCAGAACATCGATAAAGACCCTGCGCAGAAAGATCAGCGCCGAGCATGAAGAGTGCCCGATTAAGACGTCGCACGGCTTCGGCTATAAGCTCGAAGTGGACGGCTAGCAGCGGATCGATTTTGTAAGAGCCGGTAGATTGTCCGAAGCAAATACCTGCCACGCAATTGTCTTTGCGCAGGATGATCTGCCGGCTCTTTAGGAATTAGTCGCCCAGATACTGCCGTGCGCATTCGGCAAGCAGTGCCGCTCCCAATGGCAGCGCATTCTCGTCAATGTCGAATTGCGGTGTGTGAATTGAACGAGGCGAATCTTCAATCTTCGTGCCGAGGAAGAAGAAAGCGCCGGGCACGACTTGCGACATGAAGCTGAAATCTTCAGCACCCATTTCGTAGCCTGATTCGATCACGTTCTCTTTGCCCAAAAGGCGCGACGCCACTGAGCGCACGACATTGTTTATCTGAGGGTCGTTAGTGACTGCAGGGTTGTCCTGGGTGCGTTTGATGCTGTAGGAGCCGCCCATTACTTCAACAATCGAGAGCGCCTTTTTCAGTTCTTGAAAAATCAATTCGCCAATTTCGGACTCGAAATATCTGGAAGTACCGATTAATTGAACTTCTTCAGCGACTATATTGGGTCTATACGTGGTGCTTCTGATGCCGCCGAATGTAAGCACAGCCGGCTCCAGTGCAGACTTTCTGCGTGAAATTATTGTCTGGATTGCTTGCACTGCCTGCGCGGCAAGGGTGACGGCATCGATGCCGTATTGCGGGTAAGCGCCGTGTGTGGGGATGCCTCGGATGCTGATTTCGAACGTGTCGCAGGCGGCAAGCATAGCGCCGTCTTTGACCTTGATCTGTCCCACCGAAGTTTTGGGATCACAATGCAGCGCAAAAACCGCGTCGACATCATGCATGCAACCCTGCTCGATCATGAGCGTGGCGCCGGACTTTCCGTCGTCGTTGACCATCTCTTCGGCGGGTTGAAAAAGGAAGCGAACCTTGCCGTTTTTAGGCGGGTTTTCCGCCAAAAGCATGGCCGCGCCAAGCGCGCAAGCCGTGTGGGCGTCATGACCACAAGCGTGCATTACGCCTGTATTAGACGAGCAGTATTCGTTGGGATTGTCCTCGGTGATTGGCCATGCGTCCATGTCTGCCCTCAAAGCAACCGTTCTGCCGCCAGCGCCCAATTCCGCTATGACTCCAGTGCCGCCTACGCCCGGGCGCACATCGTAGCCGAGCTTGCGCATCTTTTCGGCGACCAGCTTGCCGGTATTTGCTTCATCGAAGCTCAATTCCGGGTGCTTGTGAATGTGCCTGCGCAGCTCAACTATCTCGGATTTGATTTTCTCGGCTTGTGTGAGGGCGGGCGCTGGCTGGACTTTGCTTGACATGGGCGTCTTCCTGTTTTACGGAGCGCACTGTGTGCGTCAAAAAGGGACAAAACCAGCCGATCATACAACGCATAATGGCAAAGGATACGGGGATCTTGATAATGTGAATCAAGAACCGCTTCTGGTGGTATAGGTAACTGGGGGGCTGTTATCACTCGGCCTGGTGAGGGGGATCTTGAGATGGCTATGGTAAAGCGCTTGTTGTCGGCGGGGATGTTCGGATTGCTCGCATGTATCTTGCTTAGCGGTGGCGCAGACGCGCAGAACGCCGGCGGTGACGGCGCCGCCGATAATCTCAATGCCCGAATTCACAGGCAGATCGAGCGTATCAATCATGGCTTAAAGTCTGGCGCTATCAATTCAGACCAAGCCAATAGACTGCGTGCTTCCGTGCAGAGTCTGCAAAATCAAGTGGCTGCCAAACGCCAGCCTGACGGCAGTTTGAAAAAAGAGGATTTGACTCAGTTTGAAAATCTCTTCAATCAAAACAGCAACATGATCCATTCACTTGTCGGTGCAGGCGAGAGAAAGGCAGATGGCGGAAACGCTCTCGGTCCGAACTGGACACCGGGTAAAGATGGAGCGCAAAATCCCGCTTCCCTATTGAAAGAGATGAAGATTGAAAATCGCCGGGAGCTCAGGCAAGAACGCCAGGCTATCGAGCAGAAGCTGGAACAACAGCAATTGGATTACGAACACCAGATGATTCCGGAGCTAGCCAATCAAAGAAAATCCATTTTGCATGGCAAGCAACAGTTGAAAGATATCCGTAAAGAACAAAACGCCAATTAGTGCGCGGGCGTGCTTTCTGCCGGCGCATCGACTTTTGTTTCGGTTGAAGTTTCTACTTTTTCCGCTGCTGGTTTTTCGCTTGCTGAATCGACAGATGTAGTTGTCTTAGACTCTGTCTCGGTGACTGTGGGAGAAGGTGCAGGGGCAGGTGCGTTTTGTGAGGCTGCCTGCTTATCTTGCCATGCCTGATACACCGCTACCGCAACTATTGGCGCAAGGATTAGCGCGGAAACCAGAAGGATGTTAACCCATAATGGAAATCCGCGCGGGTGGAGTTCGGGCTGGTCGAATTTTTCCATTTTTCTTCTTCAAAACACGGCACTTGTGACTTTAAGAGTCTAGCGTAAGTCAGAAGAGTTTGGCGATTGATTATCTTTCAAAGATTTTTATACTAAAAGATTTAGTATGCTGCGTTTAAAAAGAAAGTTGATTTGTTGAAACGTAGAACTGGTTTGTGTTTTAGGACTTGGAATTGGACGCCGCACGAGAGAAAGGGTGAGTTGGTGCTCGATCTTTCTCTCGTACATGCGCACGGCCTGTGCCGTTGGGTTATAACGCCAGGTACAAGTCGCGAATGAAAATCGATTTCTCAATGTTTCACTCGCGATCTTGACCCGGTCCAGAAGCCAATTTCAAGCGAACAACAGGTGCGAGCAAGAGCGAATTACTTCGGATTCTTGTCGTTGTTGTCGTCGCTGTTGGTTGGCAGATTCGGATTCTTAGCGTCAGGGTTGTCGCGATCGCGGTCTTCGCTGCGCGGACGATTGGCACGGTCGAACAGTCCTTGGAGCTCATAGAGACCCCAGGTGCTGAAGATCATGCAAACGAACGTGAGCTTGATGCAGTCGACAGCGTATGCCGCAGCATCACCACCGGTGCCGATAGTCCAGAGGACTCCGAGACCGAAAGTGGGACCCATGATTGCGATGGTGACGATTAGACCGTAGAAAAACGATTGCCAGAAGCGATTCATAACGGTGCTCCTCATTTATTTCAGAACGCAGGATGCGGTCTGATTCAGCCGAAGGTGACGCGGCTGTTCTGGTTGTACAACTAGCTACCACGAGGGTATTGCTCAAGAACTCAAAGCACTTCAGAGACCAGGAAGACACGTTCTGTGACCAGCAAGCATTTCTCGAGTCGCGTTAAGCGGCTGGAGGGGGATTGCTTGGAGGAGAGGATTTGGTCGGGGAAGTTAGGGTGATTGAGATCAGGAGAGGTAGTAGAAAAGTAATTCCGAGACTAAAACTAAAAGGGAGTTACTTGCAATAACTCATGATTGAAGCTCAAATTGGAGTAAATAATTCTCGTTGGGCTCTTTCGGTGAAACATAATCCTGGCTCGATTTTTGCTGTTTGGGTAAAGATGTAGCGCAACTGATGAAAGCAACTTGAGAATTAGCGCGGCTTGTATAGAGGCAACTCTTTGGATGTAAGGAGGTTGGTCGTTAGCGCTAGCAGGTTTTCGGCAGATCCTGGTCTCTGGTTTTCGCTGACAGGATTTGCCTGATGTCAAGCTGATGAATGAAAAGAAATTTTGTACGCGTTTGTTTGTCGCTTTTGCGTGACGTGCCTTCACTGATGGTGCCGATAATATTTTTTCCTCGGTGGCATTTTTGCACTATCTGTGGTGATTCTCTAAAATTGAAAGTTGTCAGTATGTCGAAGTGTGGGAACTTTGTAGAAGCCTAGCCTGTCATGGTTTTGAGTCGCCGTTCTAAAATTGAAGTGGTACCACCGGCGCCATCGCGAAAATAAAATCGATAGACGGTTGATTTTTTATGTGACATCACTATGATATTGTTCAGTATTATCAGCGCCACTAGAAGGAGCGATCGATGAAGAGGACAGGTCTTAACGCAATCGTCGCGGGTGTTCTGTCCATTGGACTGGTTCTGCCTGCGGTAGCACAAAGCTACAACGGTCAACAATTACAAGGACGCGTTACTTATGTTCCGGCAGGAACATCTGTTGATGCAGTGCTTACAAGTCCAATCGACAGTGGAGTCGCCAAAGCGGGCGATCTCTTCAGCGCTAAGTTGTATACCCCGATGTATTTGGGTACCGACCTGGTGCTACCAGGAAATACAACTCTTGAAGGACAAATGGTTTCGGTAGATAAGAGTGGAATGGCCGGGACAAACGGCAAAATGACTCTCAGATTGACCGGCGCCGTTACTCCCGATGGAGTGAGATACCCGTTGTCTGCGGTTATCACAGCGAATCAAACCGCATCGGTTGTTCACGAAACAAAAGATGGTCAAAGCCTCAAAGGCAGAACTACATCGAGCACCGTCAAGAGTGGCATTGTTCGAACCGGTCTATGGACCGCAGGCGGTACCCTGTTGGGAATCTGCTTTGCTCCAATAGTCGGTGGAGCTGTCGGAGCAGGAGCGATCGCTGGTGTCGCCACCGGTGGCGCAGTAGGTTTGGGCAGCAACTTGTGGCGTAAGGGCAAGGATGTAAAAATCCCCAGCGGCACAAGAATTCAATTCTCGTTGGATCAGCCGATGTCGCTTACACAAAGCGTTTCGTCTTCACCAGCGAGCTACCGCTAAGCACAAATCAGGACAAGAGAAACAAGAGGCGAGGGACCTTATGGGTCCCTCGTTTTCTTAGCTATACTAGATCGGTTTTGATTCTTTAGAGTTTGGTTTTGTAGTACCGGTTCCGTATAGGGTTTTGTAGGTTGGTGGCGGGTTGCCGTTACCATAAGACTTCACCATTGCAGCAATTACTTCACGCAGTTTTTGCTGGTTTTTGGTTTCCTGATAGATCTTTGCCAGTCCGACATCGAACAATACTGCTTCGCCCGCACCTTTGTACTTCAAGCTTCCGTCCTTGAAGAGTGTTTCAGCGTGCACGTAGTTTTTTTGATTGTACTTTTTCAATGCCAGGCGATATTGCTTCACCCATTCTTCATCGAGAGATGTTGTTTTTCCGTCCACTTCTTTGGTTGCGCCGCTTATGAAATTCAAACCATAGCGAATGCCGCCTTCACCGCCCAGGTCAAAGCTCGCGCCGTTTTCGGTGAGGATTATTTGCGGTGGTGTTCTTTTGAGCAGAGCGGTCACATCTGCAGGTTTGTTCTCTTTGATGAAGAACTTGTTCATGGCTCGTTCTGCTTTCTTCGCTGCGGCTTGATCGTTCTCCGCTTTTGCTTTTGCAATTGCCTTCAAGTACCAGGGCTTTGCTTCATCAAAGCGTTTTTGGCTGGCATACCAATCCGCGACTCCGAGAATCTCGTTAGAAAAACATTGAGCTACTGCCTCGTTTTGCTTGATGGTAGCCAACATGAGATGCTCTGCCCGTGCGTAATTCTTCTCATCTGTATAACATTCGACCAGGTCAAACTTGAGTTTGTGTTTGACATCATATTCGGTGGCAAGTGGAATCAGCTTACCCAGCAGCTCTTCGGCGGTTTGTGGATCTCCATTGTGGAAAGCGGCTTCTGCATAGCCTTCTAATTCGTTTTTGTACTCGTCACTGGATTTGTCTCCGAGCTTTTCTCTAATAGCAAGGCATTTTTTGAAGAGAGTAATTGATTGATCGCGTTCGCTGTCACGAAGCAGCAGAGCCATTGCGCTCATTATCGGCAAAAGTTCAGCTTCTGGGGCTTTGGTCTCTTCGAGGTGCTGCAAGTGTTTCTTCAGCAAATCCCGGGCTCGGGCATCCAGTTGGTAGGAATGTCTATCATAGAAAAATGGAGTGCGAAACGAGTCACCCATGCTCTGCGCCTGCATTGCAGTCGTTCCTGATGCGAAACAAATTGTGGTCAGAATGCAAGGCAGAAACAATTGTTTCATCGAGAACTCCTGGATTTGGAAGGTAGTAATTCGATAGTTCGTCAGTGTTGCCACTGAATGTGGTGGCGTAAAGGGTGCTGTTCTTTCTGACGGGCTTGTCGCCCATCTCGTTCGGCCAATGTTATGCCACTTTTTCTGTGTGGTTCCAGATTAATTCTCGGCTTTTTTCTACGTACTTCTACGATAGGGTATCTCCCCAAGGGCCCTGTCTTTTGGTACATTGTCAAGAACTTAGACCGCCCTTGCAATCAACCACAAACGGTTTCGGCACTCCAGCCGCTTCGAACTTCATCAGTTCGGGTGTTGGATCTCTGAACCAGCTTCTAAAGAAGAAACTCTTTGGCATTCGAGACTTTTCCCAGCACTAATTTATCCTCTCAGATGGCAGCCCAGGCTACGGATACAGGCGCTGGCGAGAAAAAGGCTGAAGAGCCTCCCAAGGAAAGTGGGCTTTTAAGCGAAGTTTTTGGAGACCGCAAAGAGCGCACTCTGGCTGGTTGCGCCATAGGCACGGTCAGAGATGCATTTTCGGGCAAGCTGACCGAAGAAGAAAAGGTCAAACGCGCCGAAGGCAACGAATTTGTGGCGACAATCGCCGCCGACACTGCCGCCATGATGAGCAAGAAAGTTGCTGTCGGCGGGCTGGTTCGCGCCACGATGATGGCGGATACGAAGGGAAATGCCCGCGATTTCACGCTCGGATTCGTCAAAGACGGTCTAGAAGGCGTCGGTCTCAACTACATCGGCAAAATGGCCCAACCCGGCTCGCGAGCGTACAACTTCGCCGGCAGCCGATTGGGCGTCGGGCTGAAACAGGAAATTTCCCTGCATGCCGGCTCCGGTGCAATGTTCGGAGCTTTGAAAGCAGGTGCTGATCCCATGGCATGGCGCGACAAGGACGGCCACTTCTCCTTCCAGAGCGGGCTCAATAACCTTACTGACTGGAAAAAAATGTCGACCGCTACCCTTACAGGTGCTGTAATCAACGTGCCGGCGGGCATGATCGGTTTCCGCATCGCCAAATCTTCGACTCTATCTGTCGCCAACCGCACTGGCTCCGAGGCTCTAGGAACCGTCACAGGCGGCGTACTTTCGGGCGGCGGCTCCGGCGCCGTCTTCGGTGGATTGGATGCTGTCGTTCATGGAAAGAGCCTCGGTGAAATCGGCAGAAGCACCTTCGACGGCATGCTCATCGGCGCCGGAACTGGCGGAGTCATGTCAGGCTTCCACGTTTTGCGTCCGGGAGCAAAACCACAACACGGCGAGACCGGTGAAAACCAGCAGCAGCGACAGTCTGGCGACAAGCATGTCGTTGAGCGGCAGCCGGCTGAAAAGAACGTTACCGAGCGGCAGCCCGCCGAAAAGCTCGCCACTGCCACCGCGCTGGAGTCGGACTTGCCGTCCATGAGCGATGCCAGCCGCGCCAAGTTGTCCAAGGAATTTGAATATATTCTGCCGGAAGAAATCAAAGCCAGAATGTTTGCCGCGCACGACACGATTGCCTATGTGCCGGAGCCGAAATTGGGCGTGGGCGAATTGCATAAGCGTTTGACTCTGCAACCGTCGACGGAAATATCGGTGACCAGAGTCAAAAAAGGCGTGGAGCTTCCGGAGACCTTCAATGATTTGAAGGATTTCCTGAAGTGGACCGAAACCACCAAGGAGCCGGCAAGAGTCTACAGAGTCCAGGGTTCACAAACTCAAATTATCATTCCCGAGTCATATGCTAAAAAACTCGATCAGCTTCGAATTCTCAGGCATTGGGCCGAGATGGACGCACCTAGCTTTGATAATTTGCCTGGCGATACCCGCAGAGTAATGCAAAAGGAAGTAGCAGAAGGTAGAAGAGATCTCCTCGAAGCCGCATTCGGCGACAAAGCTGACACTATTGCAAAAATCATCGATGCCCGGGTCAAGCTCACCACTATTCCCGCCAACCGCCGAGCCCTGCCGGAAGATTTCATTCAAGCAGTCCAATCCCTGCCCAATCCAGGTATGGTCAAGGAATTGGTCCTTATGGACGAGCCATATTACAGAGATGTTTACAAAGAGAAAGGTGAAGGCAACTCTATGCCTGCGGCGGCAAACGCCAACGAAGAGGGCAGAATAGTTTTCTTCGAAGCTGACAATACACTGCCAAAAGGAAGCACCGCAAGCAACAAAATTCATGAATTTCTCACGCATGAATGGGCTCACCTGGTGAAGTTCAAATTCAAAGAAGTAAGCTCACTCTTCAATGAGGCTGCTGAAATCGAGACGGGCTTTTATTCTCGCGACTACGCGAAGAGGCAGTATCCGGACCATCCGGACCTGAAGCACCACGAAAATTTCGCTGTCCACCTGGGCGAGAACCTCATGATGCCCGATGCCGACAACTTCTTCTCGGTCGCTCACCATGCTCCGATAAGGACCTCCTTAATGGCCAGAGGTTGGCTCGAATCCATGATGGGCGCCAAGCAGAAGATGACTATCAACCCCGCTGATTTCGTCGAGCGTATCAATGAAATTCCGACAACTGTCGCCAATCGCGATATGCACGTTGCCCGTTTGAAGTACATAGCTGAAGAAATCGTACCGATCGCCAGACAACGGCTACTTGAGCAAGTTGCCTCCGGAAATCTCAGCGACAGGCTGCGCGCGGCTATGATTCTGGGGCGGATTGGGCATCCTTCAGATGTTCCTTTTGCAGAACATGTTCTGCGTACAACTACCGAGCCGCAAATCAAAAAGGCGTTGTTCAGCTCTATTGTCAACATTTCCGATCGTAGTCCGGACGCTCGTTTGAGCTTCCTGATTGAAAATGCAAAACCAGGACATCCTCTTAGAGACGTGGCGCTGGAGGCGATGTCGGGCTACCAGCACCCGGAAGCGCGCGCATACTATGATGCGCTCAGGCTTTCAGCCAGTGAGGCAAATTTGCCGGAGTTGATGAGTCTCATTGAGAGAACACCAGTCACCGGCGCCAAGAAGATGGCTTTTGAAAGTGTGCTCAAACTCTCTAAGTCAGCCCCTCATGCAGAGGAATTCTTGCAAACGTATTTGTTGAAGGTATTGCGTAGCCAGCCTGATTTGAGAATAGAAGCACTCAATGAAGCTGTGAAGCGCCCATCAATGGAGCTTGAGCTAGAAGCAGTCAGACTGCAAAGAGTCAGCGACAAACAAGTGGCTGCGCGCGCCAAACAGGCTGCGGCAGAATTTAAAACAGTAAGAAGCATCAATCAATACAAGCAGTGGATAAATGGCTCGGACCAAATGGCGAAGTATCAAGCCATTCAAGAATTAGGCTGGCTCAACGACCATCGAGCCATCCCTGTGCTTCTGGAAGTCTTTGCTGCAGGCCAGCCTAAATGGAGCAGAGAAGCTGCGATTGCACTTAGTCACTACAATGCCAATGTAGTGGCTGTGGCAGCGCATCAATTGCAGCGCAACGGCAGCCCCGTCAGGTGGGGTGATGTGCAGCAACAACTTAGAGCTTTAGATTAGTCGGGTTGTTTCGGGCTATGCCGGGTGGAACATCTGAAACAGCTTGTCCATAGAGAAGCTCATTCTGACCGGTCTTCCATGAGGGCATGTGTCGTTGCGCGGTGTAGCTATCCAGTCGCAAAGCAATGAGATGATCGATTCTTCCGACAAAGTCATTCCGTTTTTAACAGCAGATTGACAGGCGACTGACTTGGTCGCTTCTAGAATGATGTTGGCGTGATCGCAGGTAATCAGCTGGTCAAGCAACTCTTGAATGGCTGCTTCGTAATTTTTGTGAGCCAGCTCGAGTGGAACTTGTGTGCATGCACTGCCACCATCCTCGGTGTGTTCGAATTCAAACCCGAGTTTTGCGAGAGTCTCCTGGTTCTCTTTTAAGCACGAAGATTGTTCAGCGCTCAATCTCAGAGGCGCTGATATCAACAGGTGTTGCGTGAGCTCAGTCAATCTACCGGGCTCGTTTTGTGCGGCTAAAAGACGTTCGTAGATTGTGCGTTCGTGAGCAATGTGTTGCTCCACGATTTCTAATCCTTGTGCTGATTCGATCAAAAAGTAAGTGTTTTTCAAATAAGCGAGAAGCCGCCAACCATCAGGCAATTCGCGACGTGCTGTGGTTTCGCTCTCGACGTCTGAACTGCAATTAGAACTATCGCTTGAGGGTGTGAAACTTCTTGTATCAGCGGATTGACTGGTAGGCAAATTAAACGAGAGGCGATCGCGGAAACCTAATTGGCGGGCCCGCGTCGGTGTTTCAGCTACATAGGAAACAGCCTCTTGATGCGAGTCTTGCGTTGATTGCTCAAAACGGGCGTAGGCGATTTGAGCGTCCGGTGATGTGTAAGTTTCTGTTTCGTGAGAACGCGATTCAACTATAAGACTTACTGCAGACAACTCGGGTTGATGCTGATGATCATGATGATGCTGTTTCTGATTGTCATGCTGCTGTTGAATTTGTTGATGCTCAAGCTGCTGTGCGAAATTCGGACGCGGTAATGAGCGCAGAGCTGTGACAATCGCTCTTTGCACTGTCAGGTAGACTTCGTTGCCCTGACTGTATTTGATTTCTTTTTTCGTCGGGTGAATGTTGACGTCGACATGTGACGGGTCAATATCGATGGCGATCACCGCAAAGGGATGCCTGCCTCTGGGAATCAAGTCGCTGTAAGCATATTCGAGTGCTTTGTAGGTAAGCGGACAGCGCACGGGGCGATTGTTGACCATGGTCAATATCGCTTTTCTGTCGCCTCTGAAGTGAATCGGTTTTGCCACCAACCCGTGAACTTTCACGCCGGCGGTGACGTCGTGATTATTTACTTCAATCAGTGATTCGTTACCGGTAAAGAGCTTTGCTTCTTTTGCCACTTGTGCAAGGTCGGAAGAACCGCTAGTGCGCAAGTGCACTGTGCCTTCGTGCTCGACGGTTATGGCTACATGTGGATACGCGATCGCGAGACTCTGCACAATTTCTTGAATATGGGCGAATTCAGTCGATGCTTTCTTGAGGAATTTCATTCTTGCCGGGACGTTGTAAAACAGATCCACAACTTCCATGGTCGTTCCGGGTGCGCAGCCCGTCTCGGTGCAGGTCACTTTTCCTTCTTGCGCGTCGATACGAAATCCGCTGGGCGCATCATGCAAGCGTGTGTAGCAAGTGACTTTGGCAACGGAAGCAATAGAGGGCAGTGCTTCACCGCGGAATCCTAGTGAAGTCAGGCGCCAGAGATCATCGGCACTGGCCAGTTTGGAGGTGGCGTGGCGCTGGAAAGCCAGCACGGCATCTTCCGGCAACATCCCGTGCCCGTTGTCGGCAATTGAAAGAGTGCGGCAGCCTTCCGATACACTGATCGATATACTTGTGGCGCCTGCGTCGATGGCGTTTTCGACAAGCTCTTTGACGACCGACGACGGGCGCTCGACCACCTCTCCGGCGGCGATTTGACTGGCTATGTAGTCAGGTAGAACTTGAACTTTAGGCACGGGCAGATTCTAACAGAACAGTTGATGCCAATCCGCATCCGCAGCCCAAGCTGATAGTTGAAAGTTATTTATGTCGCAAGAGGGACGCCCTATGGCTTTCTCGCAAAGGTATATATCCAAAACAAAGAAATTTAAGGCTCCTGCAAAAGCTTTGAGAATGAGCCATATATACTTAATTTCGACCTTGGTTTTCATGCATGGTTTCACTGTGAATTACCGTTCTTCTGAGAGGTGACAGGGCAACATGGGTAGGGACATTGCGATGCCGGACAACGTTGTCCTGGAGCTTGTCGGAGACTCCACCGAGATGGACCCGGAATTGTTCTTTGAAGAACTTCTAGGGCTTGTCGAGCGCTCGATTTTGCAAGGGCGCCTTTTGATTTCCTTGAAACAAGCGGGTTTGACGCTAGTCGCTCTCGATACAACGACCAAACCGTTCAGGCAAGTTCGCGATTTCCTTGAGGAAAACCCGCTCAAACAGCAGCGCTATGAAGCTGAGGGCGAAGAGGGCTGTTATCGAGTCGAGCTGCCATTCACTGACGAAATGGTTCAAGAGTTGGAAAACTTCGCGCCGGAGCTTGATCTTGATCCATCTGAAATCGATGAAGTGATTGCCGCATTTCTACGTCTATTTCATGCATTTGTAGGATTTGAAGTGGATAACGAGGAGGCCGGATATCAGGCGGCAATACGCGGTTTGAAAGAAGACCTCGATGATTTTCATGAACAGGGCTGGACGATGTCCGGCATGGCGGGTGTTATAGACACGCCGGCGACTATGGACACGAACATTGTTTGGGACACCGAAGTGAAGAAGCCCAAGGAAAATCCGTTGTTCTGTATTTTTGACTGACGAAAAACACATCAAATTGCGTTTAGGTCGCTGGTTTTGGTGGTGGTATTTTCCACTCTGAAGCATTCTGCATCCTAGTACCTTTTGTTGAATTTTTCTTGCAGATTACGAGCGCATGATTGTCGTGCTGAACCCCAGCTTCGTTGGCATAGGGATCGTGAAGGAGTTCAAAGCTGTAGATTGCTGCGTTGTCTATAATCTCGGCTGCGTCAATTGCTGCAACTGCAACCCATTCCTTTTTTCGTTCGAGTATTTCCTTCCAGTCGACGGTAACGAATCCAGGGCCTTCTACGAAAACAGACATTCCTGCCTGATCAAATGCAGATGGTTTTGGCTTGTAAGATTCATAATCAACGTGTCTGTCGATTATGCACCGATAAAGTTTGTGTTCTCGCGTAATCGGCAACGAATCTCTATCTGGTCCAAACTTCTTGCGCCTGGTTTCGCGATCCTCTTTTGCTCTGTCGCACTCTGCTGGTGGCATAATTTAAGGAGCGAGAAATTGGTGCAAGATTGGAATCACGTCGTCTAAAACTTTAAGTTCTCCATCTATGGTGGAGCCGTCCAGATGTAGCAGACACCAATCAGCGCTAAACGAAGTGTTGTCGTGAACCCACAATTCTAGCTGTCTTTGTGGCTGGTTAAGCTTCCATGTAAACGCGACCATTCCAGAAGAACCAGGCGTGATCTCCGGAACTGGAAGTGCTCTGCCAAAGGCGCCAACGGAAAGATTCCATATGTCATTAGCTTTTCCGATAACTGTTTCGCTTGGTGCATCAGATCCATAGCCATCCCAATCTTTTGTCAGAGAGCTAAGTGCTTGTATGGCCGGGTGTCCATAGGTCAGTTCCCCTAGGGCATCCGGTAGAAATTGGCGTCCGTATGCAGAGCTCATGAAGTGTTGTGCAATTAACTCAACATAGCCTCCAAGCTGTTTTGCCTCTGCTGAATTCATGCGATCCAGATCGATCAAAATTTCGGGAGGAGCAAGAAGGCATGACCGTTGAACGCGCCCTGAATCATCACTCATCAATCAACCTCCTTGTTGCATCTGTAATTGAACCTTCGAAAATCTCATTTTTTCTGACGTGAAACTCTTCGAGAAGTTGCCATAACGTGTCGTCCTCTTGTGGTATCTCCGAGACTCTAAAAATGTCTAAATCCAGAAGGATAGAGAGCTTGTCGGCCGGGCCATCCGCCTTGGCCTCGGTGAGCACAAGCATAGCTTTGAGTTCAGGTTGCGGCAATTGAAGCTGCATGAAAAACCCATCAATTTGGCTACCGAGTCCTGGTGCCACTTTGGGAAGCATCGTTACGAAGTTATCTAGTTCCTTTGTCTCAGGAGGTAGATCTAACCGGTTGATAAACCTTACAGCTATTCTGTTTATTTTTACCGGTTTTACGGCCTGTCTATAAAGAGTCCATAATCGCTGAGCCTCTGGCAGGAAATTATGCCAGCCTTGATACGGATGTAGCTGACTGAATGTGAATCCATTCACTCGTAACTGTATTAGTTGCTTTTGCTCTGGACCAGATAATCTGACACCTAGGAACTGTTGGCTACTCGAAGGACTTTGTGCCCCTGGACCCATCTGAAACTGAATGGAGCCTTGCAGAATTCCACTCTTTTGAGGGTAGCTCTTGGTTTCTGCTTTGGCCAATGCTTCAAACACATCCGGCTTGGTATCAGGCGGAGCTTGTGTTTGTATGTCGATAACCGCTTCGGTAATCGGTGCTTTACTGTACTGATGGGTCCGCTTCATTCAAAACTATCCTAACAGCTAGCGAGACTTAGGCAATAGTTTCACTCCTTGGGGATGCCTATTACTTTTCATAATACCCGCAATTCCGGCGCCTTTGGGTGTCTCAACAATTTCTTGATTTGTCTATTCTCTTCGAAGACATACTCTCTTGGTCCAGTTAAACTACCTTGAAGAGGTCGCAGCATGCCGCTAGTTTTATTGCTTTTGAAACTAGCAATGACAGATAAATAGTAATTTTTAGCCAGAGACAGTCCCTGATTTGCCAAAAAAGAGATTACTTTGCTTATTTCTAGCTGCTGCCGTGGCTGCGGCAATTGCGATTGTCGGTATGCGTAATGTTCCGCAGTTCGAAACTGAAGTTTTTGAACGTTTGATGATTGCATTTGGCGAGTCTGAAGCAGCTCTGAAAGCCGCCAGGGGCGACGCAACGTTGCGTGACGTGTGCAGTTGGTCTGTGGCCATTTTGTTGTCGTATGTAGGTGTTTTGATCGGGTGGAAACTGCCTGCAATCCCGCGCATATTCGCGTTTTTGCAACCGTTTGGTGTTTCTCTGCTTCTGACCTGGGCGGCCTGGAAGTATTTGCAAATCGGCCTGACACCTGTAACTTTTATCATTTCGATTGCGCTTGGGGTGGCGGGAGGCTATGCCATGCGTCGTTGGGATGCTGCGGATGTTCGCATGCAGTCTCAGTTTTACCAGCTCAGTTTGAGAAACAACGAATTGCGCGATGTGCGTTTGCAGATGGTTCGTCAGGACGAAGTCGAGCGCCGCATGCTGGCCGCCGACCTGCATGATCAAGTTTTGAACGATATGAAACGGTTGCGTAAGAAGTTTGAAGCATATGCAAAAGACAGAAACGATGAGCAAAAAGAGGAGATTGACAGAATCCTCGCCGCCACAATGGTCGAGATTCGAGAAGTAATGGATAGTCTCTGTCCGTCTGCCTTGGAGCATCTTGGATTGGGTGCTGCCCTGGAAGATTGTTTGCGCAAGGCCGGTGAAAAAGGGGGATTCAAGGCGCGTTTTAAGAGCAAGTTGGACGATGCCGATGTAGAAAAACTTTCCCTGGTTGAACAATCATTGTTATACCGGCTTGTTCAAGAAGCGCTCACCAACGTGATTAAACATGCAGAAGCCAAAACAGTGCGCCTGAATGCGGAGAGAGATGGTGAGAGTTTGTTGGTGACCGTTGCCGATGACGGCAAAGGAATTCCCGAAGGCAAAATGAATGAAGATTCCAGAGGTTTACGCTACATGCGCCAGAGGGCAGATCTGATTGGGGCGACGATTTCTTTTCGCGCGGGCGAGGGAGTCGGCAGTCCTGGAACCGTTGTAGAGATACGGGTCGACCTGGCGGGGAGAGGTGCAATTGAAAGTTCTGGTAGTTGAAGATGTTCCGGCACTGAGAGCGCATGCTGTCGAGGTTGTGAAACGGATGTTTCCCAAGGCGGAAATATCGGAGGCAGCAAACGGCTCACAGGGACTGGAGCTTGCTCAAACTCATGCGCCCGACTTCATTATTATGGATGTGTCGATGCCGGAAATGAGTGGCATCAAGGCTGCTCAAAAAATCTGGCAAAGTTTTCCCCAGCGCAAAATTCTCTTCTGGTCTCAATATCATCGCGAGGCTTATGTTCGCGAACTTGGAAAAATCGTTCCTGATGAGGCAATTCACGGGTATTTGCTCAAGTCGGAAGGCGACGAGAAGCTGGAAGAAGCTATCAATGCTGTTTTCAACGAAGAAAACCCATACATCGACCCGGTAGTGCGCGGCGTCCAGGCTCGGCTCAAGTGCAAAGACAGCTCACTTACTGACGTAGAATTCGAGACGCTAGTGGACATCGCCACTGGGCTCACTGACAAAGCAATCGCTGCGCGCCGGCATATAAGTGTCAGAGGCGTGCAGAACCGCCTCTCAATGCTTCTGGAAAAGCTGGTAAAGGGCGAGGATGCTCATTTGCGCGAAAGCGCCGGAATGGAGATTTTCAATCCCCGCACACGAGTGGTTTTCGAGGCGCTCAGGCGTGGTTTGGTGGACCCGGACGAAGTTCAAAAGTTGGAAGCTGACCTGACCGAATGGATCGATGAGGAATTCGATTATCAACGCGTGGACAAATAGGACAGCTGGCTGAAAGCTTCTATTCAAAGCGAATTGCATCATCTTTGTACTTTCTTGATTCGTGAAAATCCTTCGAGACGGCAATCAAAATGCGTTTTTCGAAAATTGGTCGGTGCGGGTTTTTATATCACTTTGACTTCGGAGCTGCGCTAGGTTTGACATCGGATCTGCCTGAAGAACCGGCAGCTGTGCACCGCTTTGGCGAAATTCTCAATGTGCGAAATTTTTTGCATTTCGTCTCTGAAAATCTATAGGTTCTAATTCCAATTTCCATTCCCGATTTTCCTATTTCAACCTAACAGCGCTAAGCACTATCACTCTTTTCACTTCGGCATCCTTTCGCGCTTCTGAGCGACGTTAAGTGCCGAATGAATCAAGAAAGGTTAGCGTAGCTGCGCTTGCAAGAAGGAGATTGATGTGGCCAAGGAAAGCACAATAATTTCTGTCGGCCAGGGTGAGCTAATTCCTTGCGATGGAGTAGTGATCGAAGGTTGTGCGCTTGAAGATGAAAGTGCAATCGCTGGTGTTTCGGCACCTGCATTGATTGACGATACTCAAGGCCGCAACAAGGTCTACAAGGGCGGAGTGGTGGTTAGCGGTGAGCTGAAAATCAGACCGACTCATTCCTAGTTGCGCGTTCAAAATAGAGGAGAAGTATCATGTGGCTAATCGCAATAGTTTTCATACTCGCTGCGATTTCTCTCGGCCTGGCGCTTCGCGAGCAAGAGAAAGACAAGGCAGTGCTCCGGCACACTATTCAGGTTAATCTCTCGATTCTGCGTCCAGAACTGGCAAGGCTTTCAGCGTTTGCAGAGCAGCAGGAACAGTCCGCGAAGGTTAAAAGGGCTCGCTCACTGCTGACCATGTCCAGTGTGCTGGCAATGGAGGTTGAACGCAATTTGGACGCCGCTTCTGAGCGGGAGCTCGGCGAGAAGTTGAGTTTGGCTTTCCGGGCAATGTCGATTTCCACCCAGGCGCATCACCTGCTCCAAGGTGCTCAAACCGTCAATTTCGAGTAAATTGAATCGCCTCAAGAAGGCGCTTTGATTGGCGTTGTGTTGCAGTTCAAATATCGAGAACGGTCGGATGGGTTCCGACCGTTTGGGGGTGACCAGGACGTCGTTGAATTTTTCTGACCTGCCCTGTCCAAGAGGATCGTAGCAGGCGGAAATTTCACTTCGTTCTGGTCACTTTCTTTACTTTTTGACCTTTTTGGTCCTTTAAGGCAAGCAGGAATAGGGTTTCGAGCGAAACAATGCAGAATTTTGTTAGGGATTGATAGGCGTGCACGAATTTCCCGCAGAGGTAAAACCACTGAGGCTGATGGGGATACATATGAAATTTAGGCACGCCCAGTGCCTGACCCGCTGCCAGAATACCGGCGGGCGGGGTCCCTTGGTCCAGCCCGAAGAGCGCAGCGTGGCTGGACTCAGGGCGCGCGCTGGTAGGCTATTTGCCGGGCAGCACTAGGGCGTGCCTACGTTGAACAGAAGCGGTTCTCCTCCTCTTCTAATTCGTCAGCGCGACAGAGTCCACAAATCATGCGGTTGTTGTGGAAGCACCAGTCTTCATCTGCGGCCATTCGTTGCACTTGATCCATCAGTGAATAGCCTGCGGACTGCCAATCTCTTGCGTCAAAGAGCGTCGACACAAGCGCTGTTTCTGCAGCCAGACCGCATTCATTGCAGTCGAGAAGAAGAATCACCTTAAGCATGGTAGCTTCCTCCTCTGTATCCATCTAAGTTCTCACGCAGTTTCCGCAATTGTCGGTACCCTCTCAGAGTACGAAAGTGCCTCTCCGCCTCCAATATGCTGCGCGTGACCCAGAGTTCGATTTGCTCTTCCTTGCGAAAACGCGACACCCTTCCCATGTAGCGTCTCACTGATGAGAAGGCTGACTCCATGATGTTTGTCGTTCTCAGAGACTTTCTGAGCAGACCGGTAATGCCGAGTCGGTGTACTGTTAGAGTCTCGTACAATCCCTCGGTGAGCGAATTGAGCGCATTCTCACTGACATTCGCCAGCTCGTTGCGGATCTTCTCTAGACGTTTCCATGCAGCTTTCTCGCTGGTTTGATTGTAGGCAGCTTGCAGTTTTTTCCTCATCTCTGCGCGCATCTTCTTCTGCAAATACCCCTGAACATCACGGATCTTGTGTTCCTGACACCTCTGGATGGCAACGTCCTGACCGAACGCTGCTCTGATTGTGTTCGCCAAAGCCTTGGAGCCATCAATGACAAAGAGGTATTTCTTGTCAGTCGGCAGCCCTCGCTCCTTCATGTCACGAATGAGATCCCGGCAGACGATGTCGTTTTCCGTAGCACCTACCCTCAATCCAAGGACGTGTTTTTTGCCGTTCATGTCGATGCCTACACAAGCAATCATCTGCTTCTTAGCGACATGAATACCATCGAACAGAAGAACGACAATGTCTAATTTGTCCAACCGACTCTGGCGAAATTCCTCGACCAATGGTTTGGTTTTTGCAAGCGCCTTGCGGCTCAAAGTGCTCTTGCTGACTCCTTTTGCTTCCAGTCCACGGACAAGAATCGATTGATATTTGCGAGCAGAAACACCGGCAAGAATTGTGGCGATGAGGTGCTGATCAAGCA
>LSQA01000065.1_pt1 | contig 20506 bp, 32 predicted proteins | sample 651271 | NCBI WGS metagenome assembly LSQA01 (sample SAMN04438314, study PRJNA306036) | termite gut metagenome | isolation source: viral DNA filtered from gut of termites from termite colony 3 | host: Coptotermes formosanus | place: USA: New Orleans, Cypress St. | collected 2013-06-21 | reverse complement strand
CAACTTGTCTATCTGCAGCACCTTCTGGATTCGGGAAGTAGTAAAGTATTTTTATACTCGCCTTATCAAAATCATCGGGGGAACCCCACCCCATATCTTCTATAAGATGAGCAGTATCACTGTAACCATGTATCGGGTATTTCAAGTAAAACTCCTGTACCTATTATACATCTTTTTTTAATTCGGATAAACCGTTATATACACAATTTAATTTCGCCTTCGCTGGACTGCTGGTAGATTTTCCACCCATCATACAGCAACACTTCTCAACTGGTAACCCACTTCGGTAAGCCTTAGAGAAATAGAATCTCAACAGCTTACAATGCTTAGCCCTACAGTTAGAGATAAACCAACTTGTTTTCAAAGAGACGGCTCCGAAACTCCGAACACCTCTGCAGCAGATTTACCCTTGTCCTCCGGCCTTCCCATAACCCGTGACTGGTTAAATTGTCTCTTTTCTTCATTCTTTCGATCACGATCTCCCTGCCGAGTATTTTCTTTTTCATTCCGCTTTAACGCCGCCTGCGATATACGAGACACATCAAACCGATACTTCTGCCCTTCCGTTCCACCTAACAATTCAAGCCGAAGTCCTGTTGAACTTGCTAGCATTTCTACAGTCGGAGAACCAATAGGTAAAGAGAAAATAACCCGCTTCACAACGTCAAGAGAAGTGTAAAACGGTTGCGAGAGCTTGCCGGAGCCAACAGCAAAACTGGCATTCTGATCTTGCCGGAGTACAATGTTCTGCCCGGCTGATCCGGTAACTTCTTCAAAGGTAACCACATGACCGCCAAGCGATGATATAACTGACATCGCTTTCTGGAGAAGCTGAATATCCACAGACATATTACCAACGATATCTTCGGAGATCAACTTTGTCTCCATCTTATTGTTTCCAGAATGCTTCAGGAATGATATTTCAGTAGACTGGTAGTTAAACCAAACCCTGTCGTTCACAGTCTGGTACTGCAACTGGTTTTCAAATACCGATGAAAGAACCGATATGTCATTCTTACGGAGAAAAAACGGTTCATCTACTTCAAAAGACAAATCGAATGAAAATGCGTATAGCATAAAGAAACCCGATGCCGTTTTTCCGTTAAAAAGAACTTTACTGTCAGTTACCCGCAATGAAAGAGACACTAATTTCTTAATGCTTTCAAAGACTGATCTCGGTATCGTAAACATTTTGTAAAGCTCACGTTTCGGAGACTCGCACTCCAACGCAGTCTGGTCAAACTTAAACACGTCAAGTTTATATTTGACATAGGTGTTGTAATAGTACACGTTTCCATCTTCAAACAACAACACAAAATCAGAATACGATCTTACAAGCGTTCTGATAGTGTCGTACTTAAAAAAGTAAGTCTGCTCTGATTCAAAACAGTTTGCCATATTCGACAGTTCAATTTTAGACTTCAGATAATAGTCCTTATTAGTCGCAAAAACTTTCACGTAATTCTGATTATCCGCTTTCTCCAATGTAAGGGAAAAATAAATTGAAGTGTTTGAAGGGAAGTTGCCAATAACTCCCAACAACTTAATAAACTCATCACGGTTTATTCTCCAATGCGGCTTATCGCAAGTGAATTCTTCGACATCAACCTTCTTGTTATCATCCGATTGCTGATCTGGCGAATCCATCGACATCATATCAAAATCGGAATCAGATAACTCTATCTGCTCCGCTGAAACATTCGCATTGAATTCTTCCTTAATTCCACCCGAACTACTTTTCGGCTCTGTCATTATAATAACCCCTCTTGAATGAGACGATCCATCATTCTTTGTTTTATGTCCTTATCAGCAAATCCATCAAGGTACTGCCTTACATACAGCGTAATATCGTTAGCACTATTATCTATCTCCGATATCGACTTCATAAACTCTGCCAGTTGTTTATCTGCGTCCTTCTCAACTGAACGAGCAGCGTCCATAAAAACAACATCGCCAGATTCATGCGGTATATCGACATAACTAACCGCTAACGATTCTGTGTCTAAAATCGCAAATTGAACCTTTCTATTCTTTTCATTTAATGAAGTACGGAACATCCCACCCGGAGCCAGACAAAGAACTCCATCAGTAACAGTTTCATCATACGCTTCATGATCATGTCCAAGGCAGAGAACCTTCATGTTCCGGTAAGACGACTTCAACATATCCCACGGAATAATCAGTTCTTCTCCCGGCGGTCCTGAATTGATAAAATAATGAGCTAACACAAGCTCTGCATTCTTTTCATCTTCCCATGTTTCAAATGAGTTGTCCTGCTTATAACTATATGCGTGAACAAACGCAACATTATTTCGTCTAATTCCGAGAAGTCCGGTCTTTACCAATGTTCCGAAAGAAGTATCTCCATACATCTGATAATTCTTTCCAACGCAGTTTCCAACATGATTACCAATTAAAGAGTAGACAGAGATGCCAACATTCTTCATCCAAACTAGACGGTCAATTACTTGATTCAGATATTTAACATCAACCTGCTTATGAAAAAAATCACCTAACAGATATATCTCCGGTATCTTATTGTCTTGTGCATACTTGAATATAAAGTCTAATTTTTCTAATGTTCTGGTAACAACATCATCCTTCCGAGAAAGTATCTGCGTATTAGTAAGGTGATTATCTCCACCAATAATAATTCTACCGGGTAAACCTTTCATTTCATTTCCTTATAGTTGCCGTCATCAACAACATACACTTTATCTGCATAAGGAAGCAGTCTAGGGTCATGCGAAATACAACAGAAACTGAAACCCATATCTTTACAAAAGGCCTGCATGAATGGTATAAACCTTTCTAACGTGTCGGAATCCAGCCCAGATAATGTTTCATCAAGAAACACAACTCTAGGAAGATTCAGCTGGACTATAAAGAAAACAAGAAACACTAACCCTAACACCACCTGAACAGAGTGAGCTTCGTTCTCCTCAACAAGTTCTTGATAAACAGTCTTATCCGGCATTTCCAATTCCGACACTAACCGCAGAACAACTTTCCCGTAACGTTCCTCCATCTCAAGCCGGATAGTTTTCTGCGTATCGTTAAAGGTGTATTGAAAAACTTCAGTCAATCGCTTATCAATAGACTGAATAAACTTCAACGTTACTTTATTCAGAATATCTTTCATAAGGGTCTGCTGTTTCTCAAGCAGTGTCTTAACATCAGTCTTCTTCTGAAAGTCATCTTTTACCGACTTCAGTTGTTCATCTAACAACTGTTTCTTCTGGAGAAGTAACTGATAATTATTGTAATCATTCGATACTTGTTCAGAGTATTGGGGATCATCAAAACGATTCTGCTGCTTTCCTTTCTGGAGATCATGTAACCGCTGACCAAGCTCTAACTTCCGCTTTAGAAGCGTTTTTCTCTGCTGGATTTTAACAAGCGATATTTGATTAAGTTCCATAATACCCTCTACGTTCAACGAGAACTGTCATTCCTGCTCCTCTGTTCACTTACACGTTAAATGGGTTGCTTTTGCTTGCCGGAGTTAAAGGGGGCGCAACTATCGGCGGTACCGGGGGAAGGACCTGTTGCGGAGCGAGCTGAACAGTTTCTGGCCTAATCTGCGGAACATTAACCCACTCCTGCAACTGCGCAACATTCTGCTGAATCACCTGAGCGAAGTCAACACCGTACTTCTGGGATAACTCTTGCTCAATCCGCTGACGTTCTTGCTGCTTCGCTTCAATTAACGCATTGTTACGCTCAATAAGCGACTTCTTTTCCTGATATTCTTTATACAGTACCTGAACTTCCTGTCCTGTCATTTTAATAATCCTCCTATTAACCCAAGCACATATCTGTTTCCGCCAATGGCTTATTACACACCGGACAGATACCAATTTCTTTTATCTGATTCTCAACAACAGATAACATACTTCTAATCTGTTCTGTTGACGCCGTATACTCATTTATAATTTTTTCGTAAGAAGATAAAGAGTAGAATATCTTAACATCTTCTTCGGGTAACGGCTTAATAATTTCTTGAGCTGGCTTTATTTCTTCGGATAAAGATAGGAACTTCTTAACGTCTTCTTCAGATACCGAAATCTCAAACACTACCTGTTTCTCATCAATCGGATCTCCCAACGATAAAAACTTCAGAACATCTTGCTGATCTATGACATCAGCAATCCTACCGTTCGGAGTTGCTTTTAATATCGCTTCATCGATCTGATTGATCTGCTGTAACTTCCCAAGTTGCGCAACGCAGTTCAAGCAGTTCTCTATTTCTTCTATTAAATGAAGATCAGACCAACCGTACTCCTCAAACTCTGTAAGTTCTAAACAAACCTTATTGTATTCTTCCTGAATCGAAAACAGAGAATAGTTCTCATTTTTATAATCTTGTAGTGCTTTATACTCTACCAGTATTTTTTCTGAATCTACTTTTCCAAAATCAGCATTTACCGCAACCTGTTCTTTAGTTGTAAACTCTACCGATGCCCTAGAGGTCAAAACATTACTATCAGCAACTTTCAACTCCTGCTGAATTTTCATATTCGCTGATAACAGCTTAGCTACCGGAGCGTACATTTCAGATAACAATTCGTAAACATCTACCTGACTAAATAGCGGAACTTGCTGCTGACTGACAAGATTAGGTAGAAACCGTGTGTCCTTAAACTTAAACATCCGCAATGGAAAGTTAGGAAACACGTCATTTAACGACTGCTTATTTAATTTACTGTATACCTTTCTATCATTCCCAATATAAGAAACATCGTTACCGGATCGCTGGTACATACACTCCTGCGGTTCTTCTCCCGGTTTCGCAATCTGCATATAAACTTTGAATTGATTAGTACCACGTCTAGCATGTTGCGCATTAGATTGATTCTGGACTGCGGCCTTAATAGCCTTAAACAAGGTAGATTTACCGTTACCGTTCTTTCCCGATATAACAGTAATTCCTTCAGTTTCTACTTCCGCATATTTAATCCGCTTATAATCACGTACCTTGATTAACATAGTACCTTCAATACTACAATCAGTATTTTTTTGTATGACGGAAGGGTCTATTCTTATTGTACTGCATCTTCAAAGCAACATGAGTAGCCAAGTCTATATGGAACAGCTTAGCCATGTCAAGTATCCTAATAAACGCATCTGCCAACTCATCTTCGCAAGAATCCTTTATTCCGTCCCGAAACACATCATCAAACGTATCCTTCATGTACTCACCTGTACGCAGAGCTTCAACGGAATCTTTATCTGCGGATTTATTTTTCCGATGAGCTTCTAACGCCTCCGACAGTTCTCCGTGAGCCAACGCAATCCACGTACCAAACTCTTTAGGGGAATCTTCATCATGGAATCCGTGCTCGAAAGCATTATCGAAAATAGCCGAAGCTATAACATCTACTGCATTAAACGTGTCGATACTTATAGGTTTTCTGTTAGCTGACACATCAAAAGTCATATCAATCATTCAACTACACCCTCTGTAACTTCAGAACAACCAAGTCCTGATTTTCCGACATCTGTTCTTTTGCGCTATGAAGTTTCTTCTGAGCATCTTCAACTTCCTTATCACTCTTACACGCTTCAGAAAGTATAACCTTCCCAGACTTTGCATTTTTCAACACTACTAACGAGCTGCCCATAATTCCTCCTAGTCGGAAACCTTTAGAGCACCACCATTGCTTTTCTGCAAGTATTCATAGTAGCCTTTAACATTGCTGTAAAAATCTTCCATGAACGCTTTCTGGTTCTCTCTAATATACTGGTAAAGTCCAGCCCGTCCTGCTACTGTTGATTCTTCCCCATTTAACGTTACTCCGAAGTGAGCACCTTTCGGTTGTACTATCCCTTTCCAAACAGCGTATTCTTTAATGGCTTCGATGTTCGACAATCCCTTACCAAAGATGATCGAAGCCGGAATACGTGTCTTCGGTGGAGCGTAACGATCCTTCTCTGCAACGAGCCATCCCTTCTTTCCCGCAATCTGCTTACCAGAACCCTTATTACCAATATCTTCTGAAAGCAGTTGACGATCTCCAAGAAACATAAACCGCAGAGAAGGGTAGTGAGCTAAAGCGTTTCCACCACCAGAACCATCCTCTGTAGTTTCTCCATACCCGATAGCGATCTTGGTACGGGCCTGCGCAAGAATCATCATAGTCTTGTCAGTACGTTTCAAAAGGGCATGGTATAACCGCAGAAAAACTGATTGGATTCTAGCGTCAACACCGATTGAATGAGCTTCAATACCAGATTCCATTATCTTCTTCGGGTCAGAGTTAATTGCCTGCAACGAATCCAAAACCAAAAAATCAGCGTCGGAGTTGATAAACGCATCGCAGATAGGCTGAACTTCGTCCCAGAAATCTCCCGTAACCCAAGTAAACCCGGGCTTCGGGCCGTCTTTGTTTGCCAGTCCCATATCATAAACCAGTTTATCTGACGGTTCGACTTCCAGAAACACAGCCTTTCTACCATTAGCAATTAAACTTCTAATGATAGATAAAGCAAGTGTTGTCTTTCCGTCGCCAGAATGGCCCCAACAATGAATGATTCTACCGAGCGGAAGTCCCTTTCCCATTGTCAACAAATCAAACGGAATCAATCCGGTACGAATAAACTTTGTGTTTTTATCTTCTTCGTCTTCGCCAGCGCCAAGACTTGCCCGATACTTATTGAAAATATCGCTTGAATCTGCCTTCGGCATCACCGTAGCCATTTATTTCTCCACAATTACATAAGGATATATCTTCAATACATCTATTATAAAGAAACAAAATGAAGTTGCTGCATCATTCTTAGCTTTATCGAACACAGCATTCTTTGCTTCCTCGGTAGTCCAGGGAAACGGTGTATCATTTTTATCTTCCCAAACCTTAACAAACTCGCCAGCTAGAAGTCTACGCAATTTCTGATCTTTTAGTTTTCGCTGAACTGTGAATGTTTTTGCAACATTCGGCTGAATACCCATTATCTGCCATTCTTTAGGTGAAGATTTTTTCCATTTCAATAACTTATTTAATAGTAAAAAGGACAAGCCATATAATCCACTTGACTGCATTCCATTATGAAAAGGAAGCTCATACAATATCTTAATCTCCGGCTCTATCGGTGCTGGTATATAAAGGGCACTTCTACCAAAACAAACATCTATCGCTTTACAGATAGAATCTGACATCAGTTCCGCCCGATGATAATATCCGGTATAGTTTTTCATTGGCGGAGCATTAGGCTGGAGCATTTCTGCGTGAACCTTCTGTAACCTATTGTCTAAAAAATACGCAGATACTATTCCAGTAGAGGTATAGGAAGGGTCAATAAAAATAGAAACTCTGTTCCTAGCAAGCCGGAATTGAAGCTCGCTAGGAACAACAGTAGTCTTGACATTCCGCATTACGTTTCAATCAATCCTGCAAGTTCGCTTTCCGTCAATACTTGCTGTTCAGGAACCGCATTCACTTCTCCTTGTGCCGGGGCAGGGGGCGGTGTCTGCACTGCTCCCGGAAACGGTGCTGTAGGGGCCGGAACCGCAGGGAACGGAGAAGCTAGAGCAGGACTATTTCCTGCGGGGGGCGGAGCCGTAACTACTGTTCCCGGAAAGGGACTGGCCGGAACTGTTGACTTAGCGGGAAACGGAGAAGCTCCTACTGGCGGCATAGGTACAGAAACTGGAGCAGCCGGAGCTGGGGGCGGAATAGGTGTGACAACTTGTGCCGGAGCTGGGGGCGGTGCAACTTTGAACATAACTGCAAACTGCGGAACTTCACCCAATGCTTGCCAGTTTGCCATTCCTTCTTTCCAAGCCATAGTCTGGCTATTGATCCGGTTCTGCTGAGCCGCCTGCTGAATCTGCTGAATGTTAAACGGACCCTCTGTCTTCCCGTTCATTGCCAACATCCACTGCTCTTGTACCGGGGCAATCGGAACTCCAGCAATCCCAAACCCGGACGGAGCGCCTTGCGGAAGTGAGGTAACAACAGCCGGAGCCGGAAGCGAATGTACTTCTTCATTCGGAGACGGTTGCTGATATTCTGACAAATCAATGTTATTGTTCTGGAACAACTGAACCCAAGACGCATGAGTCATCGGGGTCTGTAACGAGGTTTCCGCCAAACGATAAAACCCTTCCATTGAGGCGAGAATCTTCTGATGCAGTTCAGGCGGTGCCCAATCCAGCAACCGATTACCCGGCATCGCTTGAAACGTAGTTCGTGTTCCCTGACCCTGCTTGTGGGTCTGCCCGGACCAGTCAACTTTCGTAACAGTCGATCCAGCCCGCCGATATTCTTCTTCCCATTTTACAAAATCTTCATACTGGGCAGTTGATAACGGAAGAGCTTGCAACAACCCGTCGAAAGACTGTTGTGGGTTCAGATAAACCCAAACCGGAACATAGTAACGTTGCTGCGGAGTACCTTCAACCGCACAACAAATAGAACCAATGCATTCTTTAGAACCCTTATCATTGTTGTAGTTTATGAAATGGTACTGTTGTGCCACAACTTTATCAATAGAGAGAATCGAGAAACGCAGATCAACTCCCTCACGAAACTTCACACGTTCAAGGTACGCAGATTTCATCCTCTCACCAAAACTCATTATTGCCATAGTCTTCTCCTATCTCAAATACTACTAACCAACAACAAATCTACAAACAGTCTGCCCCTTGTCGTCAACTATACTATAATATCCATGCGGTATTTTAATTATGGGGATTAGTTTTGTCTGCTTTCGTTCAATCGGTTTCTTCACTGACGCTATTTCTTTTATTGATATTAGCGGTTTCTTTTTAGAATCTTTCATAAGACAAATACGGCTTCCGGTAGATATTGCCGGAAGCCGTTACGGTATTACACCGATACCTGTTCAGTGCCGGAACCAGCAGGCGGGTCTGCGATCGCCGTATCACTTTCATTATCGAAGTCCGTTGCCTTCGGCTGACGGGAGTAGTTCTCCTTCTCAATGTCCTGCAACTTGTGGAGAATCCGCAGGGTAACTTTCTTGATCTTCGCAGGGTCAGTTACCCGCTCCTTCGACACCAGCCCCTGATTCTCGATAAAGAACCTGTCAATAGCCGAAGATTGGAAAAACCGGAATACGGGCCGTTCATGCCCCTGACGTTTCGACTGCGTAACCCGATACCGACCGATACCGGAAAGCGAAGCCTGCTGAACAGCGGCGGTAAACGCAGATTCAAACTTCTTCAAATCACGGTAAAAATGCCAAAGCGAAGCCTTGTTGTGAATCGTCCGACCCTGTACCCGGAACTGCAACCCCTGTTCCTCTGCGAATTGAACAAACGCTTCCATGAACTGTTCCTTAGCCGCCACCGGCTTCCGGGGCGCTCTAGGACCTTTGCCAAGATTAGGATTAGCCATAATGAACTCCTTGAAAAACAAAATACACAAGAGCTAACTGCCCTGCATATTTGTATACAAGACACATCATTGCAACCGGCTACTTGTTCTTTGTTTTCTCCGACTCGCAGATACCAAGTATCCAATACATTCTGAAACCCTTAATTGATCGAGTTCCCCATCTGCTCAAACAATGAACATTACCAACCAACGCAGATAGAGGGGACTGCATACTGTCTTCCGGTAACGCTCCTATTACATCTGGCGGATTCACGGAAAAGGGCTTATCAGCGATAACAACAAAGCCATTACTAACTTCGTTTTCAAAGTGTAGGTTTCTCTGAACAAAGTTCTGTACTGTTAAATCACGCACTTTCAAAATACCCTGCTCAAACTCTTTTACCAATTCAGGGTCTAAACAGAAATCAATATCGTCATCGAGAACAACATCTTCAAGTTTAAGAAACTGATTCCAACGGACAGAATCTTGAAACAGATCACACTTAAAAACGTACCCGGTAAAGAACATGGTCATGGAAAAATGCCTGTTAAAAACATCCTTCATTGACAGTCCATTTTCATTCTGATTCATGGTGCGTCCAATCTGTTTACAGTAATCATTGAACGAAATACTGTTATCTTTAACTTCCTTCGGCTGACTCATACTCATTATACAGTCCGATAAACATCAATCAACATTTTCAAAGTGAACCGAATCGAAGTTGCCAACTCCTCAAGCAAATCAGCGGTCTTGATGATTGTCGGAGGTCTAGGAGAACTACGAACATCGTAGATTAACTGAGCTGCTCCCATTAAATCAAGACACAGTATTTCTGTCTGATTCTTAATAACATCAAATCTATGAACAGCATCTGTACGCTTTAACCCTTCCTCAATTTGACGAATAGAATGATCTAACGCATTCTTGCAAGAATGAAGAGCACCGATACAATTCTCATTCGGTAAATCCATTATTAACTCCTGTCAACAAAATACGACTGCAACATAAGTAAATCATTCTTCCAATCACTTGTTATCTGAAAGTTCTCTTTGAACTCCCGCTTCTTAAAATACTGGAGCATCTCATGTAGTCTATTCTGGTATCCTGCCTTCTGGCCAGCCATCCACTTCTTATCAGTTATTCTCACTAGCAACGATACTATAGATTGAAGTAACCGCTCCGTACCGTTATCAATCACATAACACATTCTGTAGTGTAACGGCTTCGCAAGGAACGATAATAGATAATCAAAGTCAGTGTCTTCTTCCGAAATAATTCTATTACACTGCTTTAATGTTAGAACCGCCTGAAATAGCTTCTCAATTTCAGTATCAACTTGTCTGTTAATTCTCTCAATTTTACTTTCTTGAAAATAAGCAGTATGCCGTAGGAATGCAACTAGACCGCCATGCTGACTAAGAGGAAAGCCACCTACTGATTCGATAAGTTCAAGCTCGGTACCAAAACAAACATATTCTGAATTACCGGATATGTAAACGATAGAACCCGGACAGTCAAACTCAATCTTCGGATATAAAAATCGCAGATAGTATTTATCCAGCTTGCCAAGCAGAACTTCTATTTTCTTTGCTGACATCGATCGTCAATCCTCATCCCATAGCTGCTCACCATCTTTCAGATTCTGCTTCAGTTGCCGATATAATTTTTTCTCTCCTCGCAACTCTCTTGTGTAGTGGGCAACTGTCTGGACCTTCTCTTCCTTCGTTCCGTTCTTCTCGACAACAACTGTACGCTGAACATGATGCGGAACATTTACCGTAAATGTTTCAGCCTGTCCTGTTCGTTCTTGACGCATCAATTTACGGAGCTTCTTTATTTTCTTACTGTTCATAACAATTCCTTTATCTGCTTCAAATCTTTTTCCAGTTGCGATAACAAGGGGAACTCGTCTACCTTCTTATACGACCGCTTGTTCTCAACGTTAATAAATCTGGAGAGCATAACTGGCGATACCTGACACGCAAAATAACATACCATATCGCCTTCAAAATCTTCTACAAACTTTAACATCTTTCCAACCAAAGAGCCGTCAAGAAGATAAAACCGAGAGACCCCAACACTTCTCCCGGAGAATTGTTCAATTATCTGTAGTATATTTTCTTTCGATATGACCTCTGTTTCATTCCGAAACTTCGCAGATATATCATCGGGACTTCTGACCAATGCTGCTATTTTCAAAGTAAAGCCTCGATCAGCGAAGCCGCCCCAGAACCATAGTTCTGCTCAACAACTTCCTTCATTGAAAGATTCTGCTGTTCTTCATATTCACCATAAACAGAGTGTAACCAATCATCAAACTTATGAACATCAATCTTAACTGAAAAGAAAATAACGGATACAGTTTTATCGTAAAATTGCGCAAAGTCAATGTGAAAGAGATCACGAAACATTGAAGCAACTCTACCTCTATCACTTATCTTAAATGTCATTTCTTTATATCCAATTTCTTATTATAGTCTGGGCACACTTTTTTACCTTCAAATACACAACCCTTACAAAACAGCTCCATCGACTTGCGCAGATTACAAATCTCCCTTGCTGCTCGAACACCACCTGCCGGATTCATTTCAATCGAATATGATTTTTTTGTCTTCCGGCAGGCAATACGTTCTTCCTTCAAGATTCATTAAGACCAAGCTTCTCCTGCGCATTCCAAAGAGTTAAAGCACACTTGAACACTTCCCATAACCCAGCAACTTCCGGATCATTTATCTCCTTCCTCCAAATCTTTGTCGGCTGTCCATCTTTTGGAAGTAGCATTACTGTTACTCCATCAACTTGAACCTTATGTTCGGAAAGAAGACAAGCATACGCAGTAGCTTGTATCTTGTGAGAGGGGAAGAAGTCTTTACTGGACTTCAACTCAACAACGTCAAACTGACCGTTCGGGGCCTTGCAGTAGAGATCAAGACGCCCGCCAAATTGGTACTTCTCGGAAACCAAGGTCTCTTCCGAACGCAGAACCTCATAACGTCCGAACTGTTGACAGAAAGTCTCCAAATTCTTCATACAAGTATTCACCTGCGCAACTGTCGGAGCAGTTCCTGACATAATCGGTAATGTTCCGGTTTTCAAAAACGATTCCGCATATTCATGTATAGTCGTCCCTAGATCTCCCTCCTCCCGGTAGAACTTCGCAAGCTCAATACCCTCACGCCCGATCTTGTTTGCCCAGAACATCAACGATCTGGAACCCATAACCCCCAATACCTTCGAGATAGAGGGAACTCTATCTCCAGAAGCATTAGTCAGTTCTTGTCTACTCGCCATTGTAATCTCCTATACACATAATACATCAAAAGACTACACAGCCATTTTTTTTATAAATGAGAGGATCTGCTTCTGACGTATTCGGATAGTTTGCGGCGAGTACCCATAGCGCTCCGCCATATCATCAATATGATCTCCCTTCCGCATCGAATCAAACAAGTCTGATAAAGAAAAAGAGAGGCCAGAAACTCCAGCCTCTCCTTCCCTAATCTTCTCCGAACAACTGTCAAGGAAAATCACGTTAGCAATACTGTCTACAATATCATTTGCAAACGCACTGCTAGAAACATCTTCCGGATCTACAACACCGCCTTGCCAACCGGAATCTTCATCTTCTTCGCCACGCTGACCGATTCTCGCAACTTCCAATCGACCAGCCTTACTGTAGGTGTTTTTTGAGAACGAAACTATAAAGTTTCGTACATGAAAGAAAAGGAAGTTCATGTAATTTGAAGAGCGAGCCGGATCAAACCAAGACCAAACATCACGCTCCCAGAAAGAAACAAAAGTCTCTTGAACCAAGTCCTCAATAGAGTACCCGGGCGGTGGCGAACATCTGTACTTCTCATGCCACGCCTTGATGCACCTTCGGATATTTTTCAATTCCTCTTGAAAGTCAAGCGATTCAGTCCTGCTGGACCGCTTAATTTCTGGTAACTCATTCCCTACAACCGCCAGTTCTTTAGGAACTAGATAGGTTAAACCGTTATCGTCCCTAACCCGATAGTTTCTCGATCCTCTACCGAGAATCCCTGTAATAATAGACACTTCAAAGCCCCCCCTGTATGTGGTTTCATTTTATAGTAGTATATTACGAAAGGAAAGCCAAGTCAACCAACACTGGAAGGTTATGTAAAACTCTCTGATAAATCGGTAAAGCTGATTCCGTCATTTATCTCGCTATTTTTATTCTCTTGTTTTAATTCGGTTTCTGGTACCCGCTCTACTATAGCAGATACCAGCCCCTTATTCTGAACTAATGTCTTCACAACCGTTTCCAATGAAGATCGGTTCTCGTCAGCCCATTTCTTTAAGCCGCCCTCTAAAACTTCAAGAGTATGTTCGGATCTACGCTCCCATTCATTAACAGTCGATGTACACGCAGTTTCGATTAACTTTGCTAGCTTCGCATAACGAGCTTCAAAATCCTGTATTCCTTCAAGAAGCCGATAAGAGGGGGAACGTTTATAGTAGAGCAGCGCATCAATAATGAACTGCTTCCTTTCATCTGGGGAAGATATAGCCTTCAGAGCATTTACAACTTCAACATGATACGGATCGGATAAAGACAAAGATATGTATATCTGAACATTGTTGTTATCGGATTTCTTAACTGCCATTTATAATATCACCGCAAGAAAAACCGTTAGTCCAAGAAGGAATCCGACAAGAAAAGCTACGATCGAATAATAGAGGGGGTACACATAAAGCCAAGAACCGTTACTATAAACCCTCATTAAAATCTCCCATAAGAAGCGATAACGCCGAGACGTTCAACGCACTGCCCTATTACCGTATTGAATTATGTTTTAATAACTGAACCTAGTGCAGTCAACGCTTTCAGCTCTGTTCAGATACAACACGTCGGAGAAACAGTAACATTCCATCAGCATTAGCAAAAGTCGCATCTTCCGATTTTTCAATTCTCGGATACACTTTCTGTAGTGCATGAAAAAACAGCTCTGCTCCGCCACCGGTCAGCAAAATAAAATCCGGCGTCGATGCAACCGAAGACGAAGCAAGAAACACCTTCAGCGTCGATTCAACTTCCGGCGTCCGCTCCTCAACAGCCCTTCTAACAACTGATTCTAAATCAATCTGCTTGCCGTCCAGCCGATACATCTTCTTCTGCACAAGGAAACTATGTTCTATTTCTGACGGAAGTAACGACAGATCAAATTCAGATTGCAGTATCTGGGCCGCCCGGCTGAAAATCAAAACCGTACCAACATCGTAAGACTGTCCTTCCCTTACAGCCAACGAATTGATTACTGATATATCAACAGTTCTACGCCCAATGTCAATAACAATTCCGGTAGAACTCCGAAACTCTTCACGGACATTAAGACTACTGGAATCCAACACCTGCTTCATCAGAGCCGAGTAGCCTTGATAGAGTACAAATATCTTTTCTATACTAAAACTGATCTCCAACTGATTTTCTTCTGGGCCGATCAAACATGATCTTTCATTCTTCAACATTTCCTGATACTGGGACTTCTGAAAATAATTACTGTAGGTGAGGTTAATTGCCAGCATAACTTTTGAACACCCTGTCTGATTAACTGCAAGTCCAATAGAATAGAGAATCGCCGCCTTAGCAAACTCAATAAGCCCGCTTCCTTCCGAAACTTCAAGAACAGTAGTGCCGAACTGTTCTGCTGTTTCTCCCAACAGATAAGAAACACCGCCAAACTGAACTTCGTACCACTTATCTGCCGAAGGCTTCAGTTGTGCTGATCGAGAAAAATCAGTTCTTCCAAGCGCATATTTCGACACAAACGTTTTTGCCGAGGATTTCTGACCGGGAACAGCCCATACTGATTTAACAGCTGATCTGCCAACATCAACCGAAACCAGTACAGTATCTTTTGCTTTTCCATTATCCGCAGATGACCCAAACAACCCCATTTCTCAAACTCCAAACTTTTCTAAGAGTGCCCGGTCAATCTGATCTGGCAAATGCTGTAACGGAATGAACCGAAACCGCTTCCCAATCCATACGACTTTGCCGTAATCTTTCCAGAAACTCACTTCAAAGAATGACGGCTTAATCGAAAACGGAAACAGATAGAACTTAAAGAACGGCGCTACCATTACCTTAAACGGAACATGAACCACCGGATCATTGTGAGTCTTTACGGTCTTGAGCCGATCAGCCAACAACCGCTTAATAACTCTACTACGACCCCAAACACGAGGGCCGTCATAGGAGACCGCCCGGATATTCTTAACATCACCATTCCATTTACTGTTAAAAGGTGAGAAATGCCAAGCAGCATCTTCAGCAGCAATCTGCGCTAGTCCGCCACCCAAAGAGTACCCAGATATTAGAATGTTCTTCACTTCCGAACTGTAGCACATCTCCAGAAACCGATTACGGATTCCAAGATACTGTTTCCAGATTCCTTCATGAACCTTCAGTCGCAACGGATCATCATCAAACAATCGAATGGATTTAGCGTAGTAGTCGAAGCCGCTTCTCCAGTCTTTCTTGTCAACCGTAGCCTCAAACACCAAGACTACCGTTCCGCCAACAAACTGGAGAAAGTAGTCAAGGTTCGACGGATCATCATGCTTAAACGGATAATTCCTTGTTTCTTGAAAATGCCTAAGAGACGGCTCCCAATTCAATACTAGATTCTTTTCTGTCTCTGTAGATGGATTCATTTACTTGCGTCTCCTCTGTCTGCTGATCTTAATAGTTTTACCTTTCGCTTCACGCTTATAGGCTTCCGCATCATCGAAACCAGTATACACGGTAGACTTATCAGTTAATCTAATTAACGATTGCTGTAATCTGCCTTTACTCATTTACTAAATACTCCAGTCGATGCCGTGTTCTGCTTCCGCAACTAGGGTCTCTATCGAAGATTCAAGAATGTGCTTTCGAGCCTTTACCTTTTCTGCTCGTCTGTCCATAACCATTAACGGAATAATTACCGGAGAAGCGAGTACAAGAAACGCTAACGCAAGAGGCCACATAACAATCGCTCCTGAGCAGTCGTCATCAAATTCACTGCTGTTCGGGTCTCCTTGTAGTAACTTCCTTACCAGACAGCCGATAAGAATATAAACAACAAGACTAACTATCCCAATGAGTATCTTTAGTGACAGAATTAAACTCATACTGATAATCCGATCATCTCCGGCTGAACCCCAAAGCTTGCTTCCAAGAAAGGCTCCAACTCCGGATCAACGGTGTAATCACTACAACAATTCTGCCGGGTAAATCCGCACTCCAGAGAACGCAATCCGCACGTAGTACAGATACAATTATCAGCTATCACAAGCTCGCTCCTTTCCAGACTGCTGATCAATAATTTCTTTTGCGGCATCACCTAACAAGCTCCAAGCGCTTTCTGGCAAAACATGATACGGACAATTCCAACAACCGTTCTCGGAGTTAATTCTACAATGATCATTATCAAAAGAGTTATCCTCTATCTGTAGAATCTGACACTTGTATACCTTATTCAAGACTGCAATAAAATCTTCTGATAACGAAAACAAAGTCTCTTTCTGTACCTTAATTTCAGGTAGCGATTGAATACCTAAATCAGTTGTTAGAGCCATAAACAATTTCTCCTGTACTATACTCTAGTATCCCGCTACTAGAGTTAAAGTAGCCATTTCTCCCATAACCGCAAGATTCTGGTAAGTGAAAACCAGAAGTAATCCATTCTCTACAGAACTTATAACAAACGCATTTCTCGCAGTTAGGCTTCGTAGGCGGGTCTAACGGATAGTGAATCAACTCTAACGGTATTTCAATTACTGCTTTTAACATTAGATAGTCTCCACCAAAGAACCCATTATCTTCTTACGGATATCAATTTCAAGTTTACGCTTAACTATAGCCAGGCTACTGTGATCTTCCAATAATCTCCTACTAGCCGGGGCCATGCCGGAAACTGAAACTAATTCAAGCGAACCGCAGTTCCGACTAGCGCCATAATAGGGTATCTGCTTCAAACAGATTCTGGCAACAAGCGGTAGTTGACGAGCAGATATCTTAACGGAAACCGAAACACAGTTCTTACAATAACCACAGATAGTTTCTAGCAACTTCCCATAACGAAGGTGAGAGATAAGCAACGGAAAGGGTAAGACTACGTTACGGAAGTCTGGACTACTTGGCTTCTGGGTCAAGTAGTTGTTAAACTGCTTAACAAAACTATAGACTAGCGGAGAGCTATCTAGACATTTCACCGTTCCATAATCAACAGAGACTTGAAAGTTCTCAAACGGTATCTTAACTACTTTATGCGGAAACCCGGTACGTTCTAAATCAAAGAACACATTCGACTTCTTCAAAATCTCTTTCTCCGTTTCTAAGTTTCTTCAAACGCAACCTTTATACTTCTCTGTAATCAGTTGTCGCTATCAATCCAAATCAGAACAATTCATTCTGAACTAGCTCTCCTGCTGATTTTATTTCCAGTTTGTAGTCATCGGCCTCTTTCTGGTCAAGTTCTGGCTTGTTGTCGCCATACTGGGCTTCATAATAAGTTTTCCCTACATGGTATTTATACCGAAACCGATAACCTACATAATCCATAGCAACTTCAAGGGCTGATAGAATGTGCTGAACTTCGCTTTCATCTGCTTCAATAAGAAAACTATCAAAGTTGGTAGTGCGTAGTTGAATACCGACACTTCTTAAACACAGCGATACTGCTATTGTACACGACGCCTGCCCAAACTGAATAAGATGATTGGTAACAAGATTAGCCATTCTCGGAGTTGACGCAGAGCCGATCTCCTGATAATCAAATAATCCCTTAATGACTGTTCCCGATATTCCAGCCTGACTGCGAATTGATTTTATCCATCTCCAAAACTTCGGATAAGAAGTTGTAAACTTATGCGAAAACGATAGTGACGGTATCGAATCCGGTACGGACATTATATCTCCTGAATAGCAAAGCGAATAGATAGCAACTTTCAGATCTTCCTTCAGTTCCGGCTTAATTCCGAGACGCTCATACCATATCTCCCAGAACCTGCCGGATAGTATTTCATTCTGCAAGTTCTCATCTTCTGAAAGATAAGACAATACAGTTAATTCCGCAGAAGATAGATCAATATAAATCAACCTCTTGTTACTATCGAACGGCACTACCGCAGTACGCAACGCCCTCGGTAGGGAGTAGATTGTCTGAAAATAAACCCTTCCGTCGTCGCAAGTTATCTCCGGTGTAAGTACCCCACCTTCTGATATCTTTGTAAAAATCCCGCCACCGCCCTTTTTAGGACCTTCAATACAACGACGCTCTATTTCAAGAGAGGACAATTTAATAAGATCTTCTAGCACTTCATTTCCCGAAGCCTTGTTTTCCCAAAACTTTTTCTCGCAGGAACCGCTCGCAGGGAGCAGATGAAAATGGGACAAAATCAATTTCTTGTGTTCAGTAGAGTTGACATTGAATGCCGTATCTTTTTTCCCGCCGATTGACTGATAGAAGCCGGTTAATTTATTATTGTATTTTTCGTAAAGACGCTGTACAACTGAATGACGCTTATGTATGGCATCAATATCAATCTTGAGCCGATACGGATCATCTTTTACGGAGTTGAAAAACTCCTGCCTAATTTCTTTATGATTTAATTTTATTTGTTCCATAATCAAATTATATCACGGTTCGGATTCCTCCGCAACTATCTCCTTCCATACAGAATCAAAATAAGTTTCTATATTCTGGGTTCTCTTTCCATTCCGATACGCAGTAGGGCCGTAAACCCATGCGGACATGGCTTCTCTCATTGTAGGATATTCCTTAGACAAATCAACAAGGTAACCAATTCCAGCCTGTAGGTTCGTTTCTGGTGATTCTAAATCCGCTTTGGATAAAGAGAAGCGTTCTACAAAATAATCTACGTATTGCGGGGATAACCCTAAAACATTGTTAGGGTAACGCAAGTTTCCGGGACGCATAAGAAGGGCAGTGACTATCTTAACTGAAACCCCATAGTATCTGGCAGTGTATTCTACTGCCCGGTCTCTGCTGGTCTCTGTTTCTATTGACGTACTTTCTTGGACAACTGAATCTGTTCTATCTATCGCTTCTGAAACAGCTACTTTATTCTGAAAGACAGACAGCCCCCTATAGATTAAAGTAAGAACTACCGCAATGGATAAAGCCAAACAAAGCTGAAACTTCAGATTTTTATATTTCTTTCTACTTCTTAATCTAATGTGAGTAGAATCTGTAACGAACCCATCAACTTTTCCCATAACCACGCCCCTGTAAACAGATACAGCCCTTCCGCAATGAAAGGGCTGTAGTCCGAAAGAACCAGTTAAACATTAGCGAGAGGATCTTCCATCTCCGCTGTGGCCTGCCCTTCTTCCGCAGGGGCTTGCTCCCCTTCCGACTGGGCACTGGCATTCTTGGCGGCCTCGGCTTCGGCGGCGGCCTGTTCCTTTTCCGCCTTCTTCTTGGCCTTCTCTGCTTCTTTCAGTTTCTTGGCTTCCTCTTTCTTGGCGGCCTCGGCTTCCTTCTGAGCCTTCTTGTCTCCCGCAGGGTCAGCCAATATCTGGGCACTGGAACCGTCCGCCTTTACAACAGATACGGTAAACCCGTTCTTAATGGCTTCATCACGCAGGGCATTGAGGGTAATTGAAGCTTCGACTGTCGGAATCTCACCGTCCTTCAGTTCCGCAATAGCCGGAGACGCTTTTCCGAGAATCTCTTCCCGCCAAAACGTTTTCGTTCCCCTACCGAGAATGGTAGACAACTCGCCGCTCCCGATGTCTTTGAGGGTGATAAGCCCGGTGTCATCCGCAATGATACCAGAGAAACCGTTTCCGTTAATCGAGAAAATCTCGATCTTGTTTTTGGCCGATCCGGTTTTAACTTCCGTTCCTGCCACAAAATCTTTTCCGATCAACGCTTCAAGATTGCCGTCAACCGGAACCGCCATTAAGGGGGTCGTGCCGTCATCGAGAACAACACGAATGTTTTTGCTCCCGATACCCTTAATTTTCACTATCTTTGCCATAGAACTCTCCTTGCAAAAACAAATGACTTAAATCAGCGTACTGCCGATATGAATTACATTATATACGCCCTTCACAGTTTACTCAACCAACATGGCGAACATATTCTTTTCCGCTTTTCTCCCAAACTCCCTTGTCCAAAGAATAGAAGAG
>LSQA01000064.1_pt1 | contig 20552 bp, 12 predicted proteins | sample 651271 | NCBI WGS metagenome assembly LSQA01 (sample SAMN04438314, study PRJNA306036) | termite gut metagenome | isolation source: viral DNA filtered from gut of termites from termite colony 3 | host: Coptotermes formosanus | place: USA: New Orleans, Cypress St. | collected 2013-06-21 | reverse complement strand
TTGAACAAGGTTTTAACGGTCAGGTTATCAACGTCAATCTTTACGGTATTGATTTGACCGTTCACGGTATTGTTCATACCATAGACGGCGTTCTGGAGTTCTATTACTTCTTCGCGGAACGCGTCGATTTTCTGCATGAGAAGCATATTACCGCCATTGCCGCAATCGGGGCCATTCCAGTTACTAAACGCGCTCATACTTGATTACTCCTGGCTTTGTTAAAATACGCCATCTCTTTGCTCCAATATTCTAGTCGACTCTGCAAATAATTCGCAACGCCAACACAGATTGGACATTCTTCAATTCGATTGAAGTACCTGTAACAAATTAACATCTGATTACAAATACTTTCAAGCACCTGTTGACTTTCGTGTACCGCTTGAGTTCTATCAAAGAGCGCGCCTTGCAATTCGGTGTATCCGACACGGCTCGCCGCGGAACTGCCGTTAGGTATTTTTACACCAAGAGAGCGCGCTTTTTCATTTAACTCGTCATAATCATCAGCGGCCTGTTCATAATAAGTCTTCAAGACTTTTTTATGAAGAGTATCGAACTCTTCGCCGATAACGTTAAAATGAAGACAGTGAAAATCGTTAGAAGCCGCCAACATTATGTCGGCCATCTCAACAAGAGCGTCTGCACTTTTAGCGTTACCGGTTTCTTTTGCCATTTAATTCCAAGTTACCGGGGCAGTCTAACGCGCCCCGGTGCGTGACGTATATCCTTAACGCCAACGGCGTGGATACCAATAAGATGATATTACCATAGTTTTCAAGGCTATGGTAATATCAATAAAAATTCATACGGTCGCCAGGTCTACAATCGGTTCCCGAAGTTTCACTACGGTATAGGCGTAGGGATACTCGGTGAAGAGCGCGCCGTCTTCCACGTAGGCAACATTTACGGCGTTCTTCGGGTGCCGAATCCTGTTACCAAGACTCCAACCGGCGGACATACCACCATCGGTCATGGATGGAGGCCCAATCATCAGTCGCTGGCTGAAGTCCATCTTGGCAAGTAGTTCGTCGGGAATTGCAACGTCATCAATATCCGGGGGCGGGTTCTTGCCCCAAGTCTCCTGGATAAAGTTCTCAATCTGCATTTCCGCGTTGTCCCAGCAGTTATAGTTAATCTGGTTCTGCGGACCAATGAGGATGACATCGGTGGGCATATTTTGGTCTTCCAGAACCTGCTTAACGACCGCGTTACCGACCTGATAGTCATGGGTAGTGATACCGCGCTGGTAGATGATTTTCCCGGCGGTGAAATTGTCTCTAAGTACGCGGACATTGCCCGCTTCCTCATAACCCATCTGCTGTCGGGTATACTCGTTCATCCAGATACCGATGTCGGCATACGGCGCGGACGCTTTGGCCTGCAAGGCACCGCGCATAATGCAGTCGATGATATGTTCACCGGGCTGCTGGACAATCCAGGAACCGGCCTGCTGCTGGCTAAAGAGCAACCTGTTCGGCTGATTGCGGAAAGGCATATCGAGACCAAGCCGAGTATTCGGAGCCTGCGGGTCGGTGTACCAGGGGAACAAGTCCGCGATACCTTCCATAGCGCCAGCAATGGCGTCATTACCGGCGGTGTAAGCACCAGTCCCAGCAAACTCATCATAAATGCCCTGGAAAGGCCCGGTCGCCACGGTAATACCACCGTAGTTCCAGTTGTGGAAAAAGGTCGGAGGCATACCCACGATTTCACGGTTCTGGGCAATCTCAAGGAAGTCGCCATCTTCCCACGCGCTGATGGCGGTGCCAACAGAGAGGAGGGAGAGCCAACCTAACTGGTTATCCAGAATCATATACAGTTCCGCGCCGTCAGCGGGAGCCCAGGGGCCGTTGCTAATACCGGAACCGGCGGCGGGTCGCTGAGTTTTAATCAGGTACTTGCCGCGCTGGAAATTGGAAGAGAACACGTTGACTGGTGCTTTGATGGTGAACGGAGTCGCGGGAACCGGAGTGAAGCCGGTGTTATCCTGCGGATTGTACGCGGGGTCGATGTTCGGGGCTTTCAAGGAGTCCCGCAACTGATGGACCACGCCATACTGCCCGTGGATGGCGACATTCTTGAAGATGGACGCCACATTCACGCGAAGAGAGTGAAGCCGGGTCGCATAATCCAACTCAAAGGCGGCGCGCTTGTTCTCGGTTTCGAGGTTCAACATCATGTCAACGTCAAAGCCGTCGCTGATGTGCCCGTAGGTGGCATGGTAAATACCGTAACCGAGATTACCAGGCTTAACAAGCCCGATATTCTCGCGGTACACCTGGCTGTTCAAAGTACCACCGGTGTTAGTAACCGCAAGCAACATGCGGTATTCAAACTTATCGTTAAACGCCCACTCGCGCTTATTCGAGCGAATCATCTTAACGATGTCGGACTGGCAAGGAAACAGACCGCGAGACAAATAATCCAGCATAAAAATCTGTTTGTTCAAACCAGTCAACTGGTCTTGGGTTAAAGGCATACCTTTATCTCCTATTCCTTATGATTACTGGTCTTTTGCCAGTCATAAAACGATTTAATCATTGCAACCCCACCAACCGTTACAAGCGTTAATGGGAATAGTGTCCTTTTGCTTCTTGTCGCGGTCATCAGCAATCCATTTATCGAAGTCGGCGATTTCCACCGGCTTGGAACTATTGAGCAATTTCATAATAATAGACTTAGGCACATTCCAATATTCATGGATAACGTCTTTACGTTCCGCCTGGATGCGGACTTTGACTTTGCCCCAGTCATCAATCTCAAAATGCTGAATACACTTACTCATGTTACCAGTCCATTTTTCCTATAAAGGAAGCAAGCCGATTGGCAGGTTTCTTAACACGCTTATCCGACGCCGTAAGCCTGGATAAAGTGTTTTCCTCTTTTTCAGGCTCTTTGTCTTCTTTCGGCTTTTCCTCTTTTTCTTTGGGCGCTTTGTTCTCTTCAGGTGCTTCAGAGGCGGGCGCGGCGCCGAACATATTACAGAGCATATCCCATGCGCCTTCTTTATCTCCGGCATTTACCAAATCGGCTAAAGCCATGATGTCAAAGTTATCGGCGCCTTCGGTCTGGGGTTCGCCTTTTGCATTTTCTTCGTCAGGCAGAACACCATTAGGATTATCAACGTTTCCGGTGTTAATTACGTCTTGTAACAATTTAATTGCCTCCTCTGGCCATTCTTCTGGAGGCGTATCCACCAGGTCAGGATTTTCTTCAAGAAAAGCGTCGATAATGCTATCGGCGTCTATATCTTTAACTTCACCTCCTTCATCGTAACCATTAAATAGGCTATAACTATCACTAATATATTTAGATTTTTTACCTTTCAATGCCTCAAGAGCGGCTTGCCATTCTTCATCGGACATGGTTTCCCAGTTTTCCGGCAAATCAAAATATGCTTGAGGCCATGTTTGCCGTGCTTCTTCCAGTGTTCTTTTTTTGATTACCGGAGTTTCTTCTTCTTTCGGTTCTTCTTTAGATTCTTCTTCAGATTCTTCTTTAGGTTCTTCTTTTTTCGGCGTAACTTTAGACCACATACGTTTTTGCGTATTGCCTGAAGTCGGTATAGGCGGGCCTCTACGGTACGTGTTACCGTCGGCACCTACCATCGTATCCTTATCTCTTACCGGGCCACCTTTTTCGTAACCGGGCGTAGTTTCCTCGGAACGGAACATTTTGCGTTCATCTTTAATCGTCTGGCCCTTTTTCAGGGGCGGTGTTGCTTTCTCACTCATACAATCGTACCTTTAATCAGGTTCACCAACTGTTTAGAAGGTCGCCATACATTTTTCGCTCTGGCGTCGGAAAGCGTAGTCTGTCGTTGTTTATTGTAAGTCGCAAACTTACTCTTTATATTTTTCATGCGTTCATCGGACAAAGTAGGTGGAGGCATATCAGGCGGAGGAGGAGCTCCCATCGCATCAGGGCCGGGAGGCATATCCGGCGGCGGAGCGCCCATATCACCGCCTCCCATTGCGCCTTCAGGCGAAGGAGGAGGAGCTCCGGCTCCCATATCGGGAGGCGGAGGAGCGCCCATATCACCGCCACCACCCATATCCGGGGGAGGAGGAGCACCAATCGCATCGGGGCCGGCCATCGGTGCTTCACCGCCCATATCCGATGTCGGAGTTGCGCCCATGCCACCTGCGGCGGTATCAATGGCCTGCTGAATATTGTCTACTTTTTGCATAAGTTCGGAAACCTGTTGGGACGCGCCCTGGGTCGCTTCAAGTACGGCGGTCGCTTCTTCCCTCAGCCTATCAAGCACACCTTGAACGGCCTCCGAGGCCGCCTCCGAGGCTTCATCAACGCCGCGTCTGTCCATCTCAGCTAGGATAAGGTTGGCGATACCTGTATTATTATTGAACTTAGTACCAAAGCGGTCAATGAAACCATTGAACCTTTGTTGTTTCTGTTGTTCGCCGAAACCATTCTTGAGGTTTTCTAATTCAGCCGCCAACTGTTCTATGTCCATGTTAATTCTCCAATCTTATATTTTAATTTTATCCTAATTAAAATAAAACTTCAATAAGTAATTTATGTCAATATACCAGAATTCGCAGTAATATCACGTTCTGCTTTACCAAGCAACGTTCCGTATCTATCTATTTCTCGCTTTGGGGTACGGCCACCTTCTTGAGGTAAATCAAAGCGTTCTGTTATGAATTGATTATTCGATACATAACCACCTTGTTGAAATCCTAAACGTTTCTTAATAGCAGTATACCTGTCAATAGGACTATGCGCGACGCCTGTACTGTGACCTTTTGTATTAGTTTCTGTATTCTTTAACCGTTTCTGTACATTTCTCGCTATCTGAATTGCATAATTTTCAGGGTATCCATCAGCCATTGCTTTGGCGACTAATTGCTGGAGTTCATTGTCTGTACCTTTATTGGCAACCTGTGTGTGTGCTAATTTATCAACTTCTGTCACATCCAGTCTCCGATATTCGGGCCATTCACATTATCAATACGTCGCCAAGCCGCTTTCTGCTTTCCGGTAAAGTTCTTAAAGGCACTTTCCGCTTTTTCTAATTCTCTTGCTACAACCATCACCGTACTTTCGTTCAAAGCGGCAAACTTATCTGCTAAACGCGCAACCAGTAGGCGGTACATTTCCGGGGTAGGATACGTTATCAGACTATCCGGTGTCCAGCCTAATTCCTTAATCCGTGGATTGCCAAGTTCATCGAAGTCATTATGGTCTTTGACAACAACGCCCATACCAGTCTTATCATTCCACTTGCATTTTAAGTATTCAACATTACTGTTTCTACCGGTATATGCAAAAGGATTATACTCAATGAACTCTTCGTTATGCGGCAGATTACGATAAAACCCGGATAAGTATTCGCCGGTTATATTATGCTGGTATGTCACAAAGATATAAGGGAAGTCGCAAGTGATATATCGCAGAGACCAATCGGGGTGCATTGTAACCAATATATCTGTTATATCGCAATCAAACTCCGGTTGATTTCGGTTGCGGTATACCATCAAATATTTACCGATTGAGGCGTCGTATTCAAGCGTATACATGTTATACGTCATACTGGAAACAGGCACAAAAGTTTCATAAATCTTTGGGTCTCTGTTATTCCGTGTAAAGAACAACTGTTTCGGTTGCGGGACGTAATTCATCCAGACGGTTCTTCGCTCCGCGTCGGGACAATAGAGGTCGAAGCCGGAAATATGAAACGTTCCGTAACCTTGTAAATCATTCATTCCGCTCTCTCTAAACTTCTGACGGTTATACGTATTCTGTGATTGCGCGGCGTATACTTTTACCGTATTTTTAACAAATGCCGGGAGTTTAGTTTCTTTAGAGGTCAGACGCATGGTCAAAGAATAAAAGCCCTCATCCACAAGAGCAAGTTGATTATAGAGGTCAGACCACTCATAATTAAGGGTCTCCAAACAATCTGACCAGTTATACGAGTTAAGGGCTTTTGTTTCTGATAACCTCATGGCGTCTTCCAAAGCGTCGGACGCATAGGTTTTTAACGCTATTTGTAACACTATCTTTTCCCTGTATGCGGCGCAATAAAGGTATTAAACCAATCTACCATAGCGGCAGCGCCATTAGACGCGCCACGTAACGCTGCTTTAGCGGTCTCAGCCAAATGCGCACCTTCAGCCGTTTTAAAATAATCTAACGCTTTGATAAATGATTCTCCGGTAGCATATAGCGCTTCAGCACCAAGTAATTGCATCTCTTCAAATATTTTAAATACTTCAGCACTGTTACCTTGGTCAAGAATCATTTTCGCTTCATTTTGGATATTAACCAATTTTTTGTATACCTCATCTATGTCTATCGTTCTACCTAGATTCGAGTACTGGAAATATTGTTGAATGTCTCCTTGTCCAATTAATGCCAATTGTCTATTGATATAAGCCGCAGATAATGGTAGATTGAGTTTTTCAAACATTTTTTCAAACTGAAAAAGTTTTTCTTGTAATTCTGTTTGGTACGCCATGAAATCTTGTTGTAGCGCCATCTGATTTTGCGCGTTTTGCCGTGCTATGTACCCATCAAGTTGGGCTCTGTTCATACCAAGGAAATTAGCAAAATCAGCCTTCATATTTTCAGTCCATTGCTGATAATCCATAAGTTGACGTTGCATTTCGGAATCTGCTGACCAGAATTGTTCTTTACGCATTTGTGTCAATAACGCTGAAAGTTCTTCAAACTTACTGTCACGTTTCTTTCTGAACCATTCGTCAATGATGTCAAGTCGTTTGTTGCCGATTTGTCCTTGTAAATCTCGTAATTTATCCATTTGTTTCTGGTCTTGTGTATTCAGTGTAGCGGGATTAGTTACCCATTTACCGTGACCAATATTAGGACTTGTCCGACCTTGTGCAACTTGGAACTCTCCGGGGTCATAAAGCATTTGGGCGTTAAAAGCATCGGCGAGACGTGCGTATCTATCGGTTTCTGGAACGGGGCGACCGGTGAATCGTTGACTGTCATTGAGTATGGCGTTACCTAGAAGTGGAAGTTCATTTTGCAATTCATCATAATATTGTTTCCACTTCTTCTCCATCAACTGACGCTGTTCTTCACTATACTTTGTATACTTATTGTTAGCTATGTCGGTGAAGTCAACACCTTTGAACGTAGGCGCTTCTTTTTTATAATAGTAATTAGGCGTGTGTGGTTCATTAACTCTAGGGATACGCGTACCATAGTCTATTTGCGCGGGACCTGTAACTACTTCTTGCGTTTCTAAATGTTCACGCGCTTCAGCCATCGTATCAAGAAATCGTTTTTCTTCGTCCTTGATTTGTTGTTCTGAAAACTGTTGATGTTGTCGTGCAACCTCAACCGCTTTATCCCAACGTTGTTTGTCATTGAGATTGGCGTCAAGAAGAATTGATGCAATACTAGCTACTAGGACACCATTTTTCACCATACTGCCAATAATACCAGGTGCGGCTTCTATCGCCGCCTTAATGATTGCTGCTTCACCAGGTCCCATTATTTTTTCAACTCCCGTATTTCTCTCGCTAAATCTGCTATTGCACCGGCGTTCATCAACGCAAGTCGTCCTGTATCAACGGTCTTGTATCCGCTTTCATCTTCAACTACGGCGGCGGGATTTACTTTCTCAATATCCTGCGCCATAGGCCCGTTATGTTCTATCGAGGTATCAATAGACGGGTCAATCTCTTTCGCTTCTTCTTTATAGGTATATTTATAATTTTTAATGTGTTCGGCATATTTATCGAGTGTATCATCTTTCCAGGCTTTACCGTCTCGTTCAAAGTCATGGTCATCGTCCATATTTCCAATGGCTTCCACCAACGCAATAACCTCACCTCTAGTATAAGGCGCGCCACGTCCTAAAATATGTCTAGCGATATGTTTCTTGTCACCTTTATCAATTAAAGTTTTACAATCTTCATCGGAAAGAATATTGCCGAATATACCTAATGACGCCGCAATATAACGATTTTTCATACCGTAGCCTTCTTCCTATTTCGCAATGGCGCGCCACCCATCTGAGCACGCCGTAATCGTTGTTGCGCCAAATACCGGTTACTATCGGCGTTATATTGCACCCGAAAGAAATCCCAGGCCCGTGGGTCTTTTATCGTGAGACCTAAATTTTTGAGTTCCGGGATATGCTTCAGCAATGATTGCATAAGAAACTCTTGCATTTCTTCATATTCTTTGACGTCCATCGCTTTGGTATAATCTTCTTTCATACTATCACCAAGACGATTCGCGGCGTCAGAAACGGCATTTCCTTCTAAAAGAGTCCCAATAGTGTCACCAAAACCTTTACCAAAAGCATTACCGATTTCACCAACGCCTGACATATCCGCGCCAATGCCGCCAAAGTTACCAAGTTGACCAGGTAAAGAACCTAATGCTTTGGCACCTGCACCAAGAATATTTCCAAAACCTCTGGCGAAGGCGCCCCCAACGTTACCGAGGTCACACGCCGCATCACCGAGGAAATAAGCCCAATTAGAAAAATCAATCGGTGTACCGGCTTTCTTTTCTTTTGATGCGGGTGAATCCTTAGGCGGAGGTGTAGTAGATGGATTCTTAGTCGGCGGTGTAGTAGGTGTAGTAGGCGTAGGTGTAGGGCCAGACGCGGGGCCAGATGTAGCTGTAGGTATAGGGCCAGACGCGGGGCCAGATGTAGCTGTAAGCGTAGGGCCAGACGCAGACGGAATTATAGTATCATCATTATCATCATCATCATCATCATCATCATCATCATCATCATCATCATCATTGACTAAGTCTTCAGGAGTAATGTCATCAATTTCGACGCCTTCCCCTTCGGCACCTTCAGACGCTTTGAAGTCGATGGCATCACCACCACCGGCACCGTTGAGAAAATCTAATTCCGCTTTTTCCGCGTCCGTCACAAAAGGCGTATCGTTAATAGCGTCTTGACGAGCGGCGATGTCATCTTTCATTTCTTCAGTGTCTTGGTAATCAGGAGACGGGTCTTCTTTTTCAGGCGGAATGTAGGCCGGATTGCCTGCCGCTCCGGGGTCTTCGGCTTTAGGAATCTTCGGTAACGCGCCGATGTCCCAGTTTTTGATGGAACCAGTTTTGCCGGTACTAATTTTCTCCGGTTCAAACTTTTTAACACCGGCGCCTTTACCTTTGCCGAATATATTTAATGTGCCTTCAGGCTCTTTGGCGTTAATTTGCATGGCTGTTTGTTTAGGGTCATCAGAGATACGTTCAGTCAAACCTAAGTCTTTAAATAAGGTGTTTACACTCTTATAGGAACGTTCTTCATTAGGAACAAGTTGAGCGTTATCTGCAAAATCTCTATCCCTTACATGTTCAGCTTTCGCCAATAAGCCACCTTCATGCCCAATAGCCTTTTCGGTTCCTTCCGCATATCCCGGCCCGTCTCTATTGTTCATACCTTGTAATAATCGTTTAATGAAATCTTTAGACGGTAATCCGGTTTTCTGGTCTACGTCTTTCTTTGGAACAACGTATTCGCCTTTATGCACGACTCCGGCGGGTTCATATTTACCGCCTTCACCAGTATATCCGCCTTCACTATGCGGTGTAATACTGTCAGGGATTTTTGACACGACTATAGTTTCATTATCTTTGTTCTGTTGGTGATACGTGGCTGTGGCATTGGCGACGCCGTTATTATTTTTCCATTCGGTAATTATCGGGTCGTGTATATTTTTTATAGCGCCACCATCTTCCTCTCTTTTCTTGTCGGCATAATCTAAAATTTTTATGGCTTCATCATCACCATATTGCCGTGTCCATTTAATCCAGTCTTCAAGTTTCTTCGGGTCTTCGCCGTATAGATTCTTTGGCGCCGTATACCCCATGATATAGTTTGTAAGCGCCTGGCCATTCACATCAGGTGGCGAAGGAGGCTGTTGTTTCGTTTCTTGAGGCGGAGGAGGCTGTTGTTTCGTTTCTTGAGGCGGAAGTCCACCGGGCGGTTCATTTTTTTCTTGTTTGCCTGGTATTTCTTCTTCAGTTTTTATTCTTGTTTCATCATCTTCACCACCGTCATCGCCACCAGGGAATCCGCCGCCGGCAATTTGTTTGGCGTCTTCATTCTGTTGTACGCCTTGACCATAGGCGACATTCTTACGTTTACGATAACCTTCTTGTCCAATGGCTTCACGTTCCAACGCCTCGCCGATGGCTTTTTCTTCTTGACCTTTATCAAACCGTTGCGTGGCGAAGTCTTCTTCTCTGGTTACGTCAGGCTCAACAATATCCCTATCAAAAGCGGCGGCTGCGCCGGACTGTGGGCCATGAGACGCAACCTTTTGCGCCTGTTGGCTGGAGGCTTTAACTGCGGCAGTCTCGGCGGCTTTGGCATACGGATTACGCATACCCTGTTGTAATTGTCTATCCGCACGACCTTTCTGATTTTCGGCGTGTTCTTCAGTTTTAGCGACTAATTGTTTATGCTCGGCGTCATCAGGACTATTCTGCTGAAATAACCGTTCAGCGCCTGGAGTTCTACGAGCCGCCTGCCCCCAATACTGACCAAATAAACTTACGTCATTCGGGTCTCGCGCCCCGTTTCCGCCTTGTCCTTGTTGCTGTTGCTCTTGTTCAGGTCCATCAGGTAACTGTGTGCCCTGCCCCTGTTGTTGTTCTTGTTCAGGTCCACCGGGCAATTGCGTGCCTTGGCCCTGTTGTTGTGGATTCTGTTGCCCTTGTTGTTGTTGGGGATTTTTAACCTGTTCTTCCTGATACTGCGCGAATGTTTTACCTTGTGCGGCTGCACGGCGCTGCTGCCATTCGTTATATTTTTCTTGGTCGGTCGCATAACCTTGATTCTGCTGATATTCTCTATCGAAATCCGCATCTTCTTGTGCACGTCGTTGGGAATATGTTTGTCGCTGTTGTGATAACTGTTGTGCCTGGTCTAGTGTTTGTTTAAGTTGGGTTAATTGCGCGCGTTCTTCCGGTGTAATATCTTGGCGCCAATTACCTCTACGGTCTTTGAGTGTTTTCTCAAACTTTTGGTATTGCGCTTGCGCCGTAGCGGCGGCGTCTTTTGCTTTTTGCGCTTCGGTTACATAAGCAGGCGTAATCCTACCACCATGATTAGCGTGTGCTGACCCAGCATTTTGCGCGGCAATATCGGCTTGTAATTTTTGTTCATTTTGAGTTTGTATATCGTTTGAATAATTGTTCCAATGGTTATCGGTATTCGGATTAGGAAAACTCATAATTACTTTTAATTATAATCCTTTGTAAACAGTATTCTCAATATAAGATTATTGTTCGGAAAGTTCCTGGACATCAATCTGTGCCGTAGCCAAAACTTGACTACGCTTAGAAGTCAGTTCTTTGCAGAACAGTCTCAAGTCCTGTAACGCGATAAGTCCATCACCCCAGATGTATAATCGTTCACGATTACCCATTCCGTTTTTACCTTGATACCGCATGGAGTAATAACCGGACTTAAATAATTCCTTGTACAAATAAATATGCGTCGGGTCTGATAACAATTTACCACCTTCGCCAATGGTCTCGGCGGCCAGGTTTATCGTGATAAACTCATTCTGTTTCCACAGACGTTCCATAACGTCGGACCAAGCAAATAATAATTCCCATTCAAATACGCAATCTGTTTTATCGTCAACCATAAGCATGGCCGTAGCCGCACGGTGCGGATTGTGCGTCCAACCATAAACGGCGTTAATTGGTGTATCGGTATGCCAGTCAACGTATTCCCAGCCATAGTCTCTAGGCACAGGCCATTCATAACGACTTAATTTTTTCCAACGCCGCATATTGTCTCTAACTTGTTGGTCCATCATCTCAGTTTCAATGAACCGATTAACGATGCACCGCTTCGGCCCTTGGTATGTGAATCCGCCATAGAATGAATATGTTTTAAACCCGGAACGTTCATTGTAAATGGTTTTCGGCGGTGGATATAACTCACCTCTAATGTCTCCATCTAACCGCAGTACCATGTAACCGGACACGTCATCAACCAATATATTTTTATCGACTAAAGAACGCAATACAACTTCCTGGTTAATAAAGTCATATCGTCCGTCTTCGGTAGAAATGAACCTACTCAACGTATCTTTTTTCGTTACTTCTTGGCCACCGCCAAATGTAAAATAATCCTTCGTTGCCGGTGCGTATAAATACGCTTCTTTAGTGGTGGGGCCGAGTAACGTTAAACCGGCGGCGGCGGTAACGTAATCACTTTTAAGCAATCCGTTCTTGCGGACAACTTTGCCGATATATTCATCGGTCATTCTATATGTATCATCGAATATATTGAAATCAATAGACGTAGGCGCTTTACCGGCGGGGTTGGCGTTACGTAATTCCGTTGTTAGTGACGTTACACCGTCCATTACCGCCAAGGGATACGGCGCAATGGTTCGCATGGTGGCCGGTAACGTTTGGAGAATATCACTATGTACCGGTATGGCATACCGTCTACTGTCTCTATCTTCGCCGCTCACATTGAATGGTAGGTCACCATTTACATCAACACGAGTTACAAAGTTATATAGCCGCTCGCCATAAGCCTCATACGCCTGCTCCGGCGTAGAATCAAACTTACCATAAAACTCTGACGGTGGGACGATATTACTTCTTTTAAAATAATTATTGATGATGAAACCGTACTGTCGTACCAAGAAAGCGTTATCGAGACCGGTGCCGCCTTTCCACGATACGATACGATTGAATTGATTATCAAAAGCATGGTATGCTCTGGCGTCATGGACACTGTTATATCCGGTTATATTGAGTCCGATACTATCGGCGGTCAATGCCACCGGGCGCAAATAATCGGGGTCAAACTCTCCACATTCAATGGCGGTATATGATGACGCAATACCAAGAAATTGCGGGAACGTGACGACATTAGACGGTGGGCCATCAATAACTTTAGTATCTCCGACACCAACCGAAAGTATTTCGCCCATCGAAGCGTTAAACCACATCTTATAAGTGCTGGTCATAATCGGATAGTCCATGATGGGTGGTACGCCAAACTGCGGAAATGGTACGTTTATCTGTTGGTTCTTATAATCAACGGTATCCGGTAGAAGTTGTGTAATGCCTTCTACCAACGTCATATCTTTGACAGCAACATCAAGGTTCTTAATTACCGTAACGGCATAAGGAATCTCCAACTCCGCATCTTGTCCGGCTTTGGCGGCACCGGCGTTTTTTCCGGCGGAATCCAGATTTTGTTGCACGGTTATCGCGCCCGTACCGGAGACAAGGTCTACCGAATGTTTTTTACGTTGAAAGTCAATGGAGACACTCGTTTGTTGTAATTTGTCACTCGATGATTCTTTGACCGAAGGATAAAATAATGAATACGGTTTATCTCCAAAAGTATGCTGTGGTTCAAAGTTTATTTGCCTTCCATGAATATCTCCGGGCCACGTCATCTTCAACTCATTGGCACCAAATGATTGATACAACGCCGTAACCGCTTCAGGCTCGGCAAGTCCTTCGGCAAATGCCGCGGCCTTTCTAACAAGAAAACCCGCCGCTATCGCCGTTGCCGAAATAACAGCGCCGATATTGATTCCACCGAATATCGTCAGTTCTTTTGAATAGTCCGCTAACTTTTCCAATAAATCGGCGGCCAACGTGTATGTCGCAACCTGTGCCTTGGCCAGGAGTGAAGTTATTATTTTAAACGGCACCACCAAACGAGCACGAAGCCATGAACATTGATAATTGTCCATACTTTGTACGACAATTTGTTCACGGAAATTGTGGTTGACGAATCCGGGGCCAGACCAACATTCAATAGAATCACCGATATGATAGAACATATTGAGACTCAAGAACTCTGAAGCGACGGCCGATACTTCGGCACCGAATCCAGAGGTCTTCAACCCGGAAATAAGCTGCGGCAACTCCGTAATAATGGCATTACCTAGTCGTCTACCAGCGGTATCAATAACTTCGGAACTATCTTGACCGGCGTTCAACTTTTCTTGCATTTCGGACATCACCGGCAACGCGGTTAATCCGACCGCAATCAATAATTGATAAATCGATTCCAGATTCCGAGTTATTATTTGTTCGGTTTCTTGTCTGGTTCGAGACTTTATTTGAATACTGGCGTCATCTTTCCCATCTTTTAATCTGACGCCGCTACTGTTACGCTGCACGACGGCCGCTTGTCCAGACGCCGCCAACGCGCCGATACTCATAATTATAAGCGGCGTCATTAACCATACGGACGGAATAACGGCACCGGACAATGTATTAAAGAATGCATCCAATGCATTCATAGCGCCACCGTCACCTACGTCGGGGATTATCAATCCTAAATAATTGTAGGCTTGTGGAACCAGGTCTGCGGTCACCTTACACATCGGCCAATGCTCAAAAACCAAATCAGAAGTAAAATTATTATTCAGAGCAAGAGGTACAGGCGACCATGTGCCGGCGTTAAACGTGAAATGCGTAACGATATTGGTTATTTGTTTGCTGACAAACCAAAGGTTACTACCGTCGGAATAAATAACGTCCGTTAATTCCAAACCATCGAAATTATTTTCATCTTTTGTAGTTGACTTAAACTCTTTCAAATCGGTACAAGTACCTTTAAAACCATCGGCACCACAATAGTTAACGGGTAATTGATTACCGGTTAACGTTCCATTAATTCCAACGGAACCGTAACCATTAAATACGGTACATGTACCGCCTTGTATTTTCAATGTCCATTGTAACAATCCTCGCGTGACACGGATACCGATTAACAAATAACCAGCTATAGCGGTGGTCGTTATCTTGGCCTGGACAATCAATCCGGCCGGGTCTAACGGCACAAAAGCACTGATGGCGGTTGTCGACAACGTACCAATCGCAACCTTAGTAACCGGAACGGTGACTTTCGTAAACTTTGTGTCAAGGTCTAACGGCATAGACCAATCTACGGTCGTCATGTCACCGATATACAATATTTCAATGGCGTCCTTAATCGGACGCATTTTTAGAAATATGCCTTTGGTTTCCCATGCCCAGCTAACCGTCCAATAAGTATCTCGGTCATCGAGAAAAGTTCCACGAGGCCCACGTTGCAATATATCCCATCTATTACCGGCCCAATCATCTAATTGATTAGTTTTCTCATACAAAGTAAAATAATACTTCGATAACTCTAAAACATGGTCTTGGTCAATCCACCAAAAGTTCTCGACGCCGACATCGTTACTCCAGAACTGTTTCTTGAATATCGTAGTCTTATCACAAGTCTGGCGCCATATTTCCCTTTGCTCATTAGTCCTCAAATCCGTTGCTTGATATACCAATTGTTCTTTGGCGCTATTCACCGTCAACGTATATTGAGTTCCATTGAACAAAAAAATTAACTGTGTAGCGGTGTGATTTATATATTGAATCCTAGGGTCATTGCGCCAAAACAATCCCGCGACCAAATATTCAACTTCGGCCCTATTCTCTGGTTTAGCGTATAAGACCAGATAATTGGTATTGGTTTGCAATGACTCTAATGATACTTGTGGGTGGTTGGTATATGTATTGCCTTTTATGGAACCATAACCGGTGGTGAGGTTAATCGTACCGTCCGTATTTACCGAAGTAACATTAACATTCGCCAAGATTCCAGCGCTACTCAATCTAAAACATCGGTACAATAGCATTTCAATTCCGAGATAATTTTTCGTAAGTTTTAACGTCCAAATATATTCGGAGTTCTTTTTTGTTTTCACAAAAGATACATACGTGTATCCGGTAATATTTTGTGTTACGGTAATGTTACCATTGGCGATGTTAATTGTGCCAGATACGCCGGTAGTACCGGACACCGGAAAATTAAACGATTGTGTAAATACACCTGAAACCAAAGGACTAAACGTACCGGTTCTTAACTGAGTCCGTATCGTATTATCGTCGGTCAACGCCAACGTTTCATTCGGTGAATGACTACCGGTGACGGTAAACTGCGATTTAATTTGTTCTGCGGCCTGAATATAAATCATCACGTAAAAATCATATAACGTTTTAGAATATCCAAATATACCATTATAAGTACCGGGAATACTACCCATTGCATCAAAAATCCATTTTGGAACGTAATAATTGTAATCGGTTATAATGACATTGCCCTGACTATCGGATTCCCCGGTAACACCAAATTGCGTACAATTCGCCGCCAGTAACGGAGTAAAGAAACTTAATTTAAACGCAATAAACGCATCCAACTTTGTAGTTTGGGGCGGAACAACCTCGGTTAAAGCGTTTTGAAACGTTAGTTCCGCAATATTTAATCCAAGACTATCCCACCGCAGTTTACCCGTAGACGGTGTAAGTACGATGTCCCATACACCATTAACAATATCCATCGTTTTAACATCAAAATAACTCCAGGAATTGATACATAATGGAAGCCTATATACCATCTTACCGTGTACGTTCCAACCGGCCGACTTGTAAAACGTCCACAGATACTTCTGCATCCGTGGACGAATAATAAGACTACCTGCACCGATGCTCTCAATTTGCCACGTAGACATAGAAATCATATTTAATGACGGCGTACCTAGTCCGGTGCCGTTGTTCCAAGTGATAAATGGATAATTGGCAGTTTTAGTATTATCTATCGTTAATTCGCCACTATTGAAATCCACTGTTAATTTGAAATTAAGTTTGCCGGAAATTTGTCCGACACCGACAGCGGTATTTGAATTATAGAACCATATTGAAATGTCGTGGTCTGTTGCAGTAGATTGAATTTGTACTTGTGCGGTACTCGTAAAATCAGTAACGACATTTGATACCGAACCATGCGCACCAATATATGCTAAAGCATTATCTTGAAGTTTCGCGGTAGTTGTGCCAAACTTAAAATTTAAATAATATAGATAGTAACCGGGTATGAGGATAATCGGGTTGCCTGTTATCGGGTCATAAATAATATTACCATTACTATCCGTCGCGTATACCGGTGGAATCCAAACACGAGATGTCCAAAACTCCAACGCCGTGTCCATATATACCCATACCGGAATGGAGATACTATGAGACGATACGGCATCGGACGATAATTTGGTCGGCGACGTTATATAAATAGGGGCGGTATTGGCTGGAGAGATACACTTAACAAAAGTCGCTGAAATAAAATTAACAACGTCAATAATATCGTTTGAATTGCTACTGGCGGTCGCAACCCTTAAAAAAGTTATTGGTTTTTTTTCCGTAGGCGTCCAATTGTCTTCAATATGCCAATTACGAATAGGCTTCATGTCATAAGACGACGTTATTACTTCGGTAAACGTTACCAATAATGACATCAATACACGAATGACTTCATTCTCGGTTCCGACGTTAAGCGTATTAAATGAAGTTAAAACATATCCACCCGGTTTCAATAACGTTAATGTCGTGCCATTATACTCAGCGGTATCAGACCATATATGTTTTGAACCCGTATATTGATACGTTGTAATCGAGCTATATGGCTTGCCATACCGTATTTTAAGATAATTAACACCATATTGAGACGGTACTTCAACAACCAACTTATTATAACCAGATAACTGTTGTGCGCTAGGCACAAGCGCAGAATTAGACGATGTAAAAGTTCCAGGTATCATGGCACCGGTATATAAATCGCAATCTATGGAAAACGTAGTCGGTGTAATAGCACTCGTAGTACCGGTAAAACGGGCGATTCGGTCACCAACCCGCGTTAATGTACCTGAACCTTCAAGCCAACTAGTCCACTGTGTTTGAAAGTTCCAGTGAAAAGCAAGGCCGGCGTCTTTGAGCCGAACCTTCCAGTAGTCTCTCGGTGCCCGTTCAAAAATACCTTTACCAATATTCAACTGACCTAAATCATTAGGATTAAGATAGTAGTCGCCTAGTGCAATATAATCAAAATTGTAGATATGCCAACCGGCGGCGTATCCATCGGCCTCATAACGAACACTGTTCTGCAATAATCCACCGATAAGTTTCTGGCGATTAAACGAGAACTTCGGCGCTGACGCTAATACAGGTTGGTCTCCCACCGAAACATCTAACGGAGAATCTAAAGGTATTTTGAACTCTTTCTCATTGTCCATCAGTCAAGAGCTCCAACAAACTTATTCGCCGCCTTTACATTACCGTTCACAGGTTTCAAGTTCTTTAACCGTTTATCGGAAAGATATTTAAAAATCATTCCCAAAAGCCCACCGCTTCTTGTCCAAGCGTTATTGTAGAAATTGCCGCCTTGACGCTCATACGGCGTTCCCTTGCGCGTCATTTTCGCTCTTTCGCCTGCTATCTCGTCACCAGTCATTACACTACCGTCATCCTTATACTTAGAGAACGTATCCGCATAAGGGTCAATGATTTTACCACCTTTGCCGGTACTAATCACTCGACTCGTTGTACGAGTACCACCGGGCGTAATCGTATAACGTTTTCGCCCACTCCACTCTTTTAGCTGCGCCATTATTTCGTCCGTAAAATCTTCCGGTTTACGAATGGGGTCGTTTACCCAGGCCTTCCAACCTTGCTTTCCATCCGGTTGCATGTCATAGCCTTCCCAATTCGGAAACTCCGCTTTAGTTGCTTCGACTAAGGCGTCGGCTTCTTTTTGTCGAATATTGTCTGACCTTGGCGACAACTTAGAATCTGCTGCAGCTTTTTGTTCTTCTTCTGTAGCCTCCGGCGGTTCTCCTGTTACTTTGTTTCCAGCACTAGATGACTGCTGTGAACGTGGTTGTGACTGCTGTGACCGTGACTGTGGTTGTGGTTGTGGTTGTGGTTGTGGTTGTGGTTGTGACTGCTGTGACCGTGACTGTGGTTGTGGTTGTGACTGCTGTGACCGTGACTGTGGTTGTGCCTTTTGTTCTTCTAACGATTTTTTAGATATTATTAGACCATCAACAAATGTATGCGGATTTATTCTGTTTTGTGCATCTTCAGGTGTCACGTAAAAAGTATCTGGTAACTTGTCAGCTATTGACCTAAAAAAACTACCTGTAGCGACAACATCCCATTTATGGTTTCTGGCATTATAGGTATACTTCTTATAATGTCTACCAGCAGTGGGTTCATAAAATGGTCCAGCCATATTGATTACCTCTTGTGTTCATTTTCATTGCCAATTACGTGCCACAAAGCATATCTCATGGCAGGCAAAAGGTCAGGGTGGAAGACTTTTGAGTCAACTTCAGGATAAACTTGACCATTCACACCACGTTTTAGCACCGTTTTCTCACATTCACGCACGGTTTTACCACCTTCAGGCAATAAAAGCCCGGCGGTACGCAATAAATCGCGTATTTTATCAAACATAAAGACTTTATCGGTCTTGTGTGCGTTCATTATGTTCAAACGAAGCAACGGGTCGGCCTCATTTCGACAGTTTATATTAAAATCATCGGAAATATGCTGGTCATTGTCATCAGCAGTCCAAATTATCCGCTTATTTGCCTCTTTTGCGCTCATTTGAGGGAAAAACTGGAGGGCTTCATCCCACGCGACGATAACTTGTTGCCGTAAATACTGCAACTGGCTAATAGTTCGGTCCAAAATGTCCAATCTACTGAACTTATCTTCGTGAAAAACGTATCCTCTACGGGCTTCGGTGTCCCAAGCGATACCGATTAAGGTGTCGGAGTCACTTACACCGTAGTCAATACCCATCAAAACCATGTCGATATGGAATTGCGGCACCGAAACGGCGGGATTATATGTATGTATTTCGGGATATAGAAGCAAATCATCATCGTAAATCCATTCGCCACCGTATTCTCGTCTAGCGAAAGCGCTATCCCATGTCAAGCCTTGTTCCGCCAACATATCTTCAACATATTTTTCACGTTCATTGACATCTAACGGATGCGGATTGTCCTTATAGGTCCAAAAGAAATGCGGCACATCCCACTCTTTCCAGGCTTTTTCACCATAAGTTCCTTTCACTGAAGGAGGAGTACCGGCACAAATGAACTTATAATCATCGGCGTAATCCATCTGCATTGGGCGTAATACCTCTCTCTGAAGGTATTCAAGCAAATTATCCTTCAAGTGAAAGAACTCATCGATAACAATTATCCGCGCTTTATGTCCGCGTATCTGGTCGGGGTCTTTGGTGTTACTCAAACCTCTTATAAGTATCTGGCTATTGTTCTCTAAATGCTTCCAATCTAACCGTCTACCTTTGGCATCCTTCAACGACAACGTATATACCATTTCATTGAATATCGCGCCGTAGATAATCTCAGTCTGTTCAAGCGTTTCACCAATTATAAGTACCCTCGTATTCGGCTTATATAACGCCGCAATCAAAGAGATGGCGGCCAGCATAACCGATTTCCCGGAACGTCGAGAACAACAGACCAAACGAGTACCGGAGCCGGAATTCAAGACCTCTAGTTGTTTATCGAACAGTGAATGGATAACCTGGTAAACATTGTATGCGTTATCATAATCAATATCGCCACTATTGAAATCCACTGTTAATTTGAAATTAAGTTTGCCGGAAATTTGTCCGACACCGACAGCGGTATTTGAATTATAGAACCATATTGAAATGTCGTGGTCTGTTGCAGTAGATTGAATTT
>LSQA01000063.1_pt1 | contig 21137 bp, 13 predicted proteins | sample 651271 | NCBI WGS metagenome assembly LSQA01 (sample SAMN04438314, study PRJNA306036) | termite gut metagenome | isolation source: viral DNA filtered from gut of termites from termite colony 3 | host: Coptotermes formosanus | place: USA: New Orleans, Cypress St. | collected 2013-06-21 | reverse complement strand
TTGCGTAGGTTAATCCGTTGGGCCACAGTTTTGGAACCATATTCTCTCTTATTTCCTTGTAATAATTTTTGCATAGAGGCTTTTAAAATATATTTCAATATAAAGCTATCTAGTACTAAAAGGAAAAATCTGCTAGTCTAGTAAAAATTTATATGTTGGAGATGTATTGAAAATGAATCAAATCAGCGTAACTATCTTGGTGAAAAATAGCGAAGAAACGTTAGAAAACACTTTGGAGTCTGTTTCTTCTTTTACAGAGGTTGTTTTGCTCGATACGGGATCCACAGATGACACCTTGACGATTGCTCACAAATTTCCCAACGTCAAGATTTTTAGTGCTCCTTTTCAAGGCTTTGGAAAAACGCATAATACCGCTACTTCTTTTGCCTCATGCGATTGGATTTTATCTTTGGACAGCGATGAAGTACTCTCTCAAGATCTTGTTGCAGAACTTCATAGTAAAGCGTTGGATTCCCAGTGTGTATATTCCATTCGTAGACGGAATTTTTTATACGGAAAAGAGATGAAAACATGCTCGGGATGGAATCCTGACTGGGTGGTTCGTCTGTACAACAGAAAAAGCACGTCTTTTGATCAAGCGGAAGTGCATGAAAAGATCATCCAAGGCTCTTTGAGAAAAGAGCAGCTCTTATATACAATGAGCCATGTCCCGTATCGCCGGATATCGGATTTTTTACAGAAAATGCAATCGTATTCGGATCTCTTTGCGAAAGATCATAAAGGGCGCAGGCCATCTTCTATGATTACGGCTATTTTTCATGGATGGATGGCTTTTTTCAAAAGCTATGTTTTGAAAAGAGGCTTTTTACAAGGATCGGAAGGTTTTTTGATTTCTACTTATAATGGGCATACAGCCTTTTACAAATACCTTAAGCTTAAAGAGGAAAACGCTAAAAACTGCGATGGACAAGTTTAGGGAGCATCTGCGCTAAAGGAGACTGCTCGATCTGCATGTTTTTACATTGTTCTAAAACGCTTTGTAAAAGCTCTTCGGAAAGTTTTTTGGCAGCATCTAGTCCCAAAAGAGATATGCTGGTCGTTTTGTGGTTTTCCAGATCTGATCCTAGAGGTTTTCCAAGAGTTGTTTGATCTCCTTCTACATCTAAAATATCATCGATGATCTGAAAGGAAAGACCGATTTTTTGCCCGATCAGACAAAGCTCTTTGAGAATCGAGGTACAGACCCCTGCAGCGATGCCTCCAATTTCTAAGGAAGCGCTGAGTAACGCTGCGGTTTTTCCCATATGGATCGCTTTTAGTGTTTCCCAGGAGATCGCTTTGTCTTCACTGAAAAGATCTAAAGATTGCCCTCCAATCATTCCTGTTCCTCCTGCGTGTTTAGATAAGACGGAAATCATGTCGACCATCTGCTTTGCTGTAAGGTTGGGACTTGAGGCTAATGTTTGGAAGCAAAGCGTAAGCAGAAGATCTCCCGCCAGCACAGCTTGCCCTTCTGGATATACAGTATGTAGGGTGGGTTTTCCTCTTCTCAAATCATCATCATCCATACAGGGAAGATCATCATGGATGAGGGAGTATGTGTGGATCATTTCCAGCGCGCAAGCTGGATTGAGTGTTTTTTCTAAAGAAACACCAAAGGTTTCTCCGGTTGCTATCACAAGAAGTGGGCGCAGTCTTTTTCCTGGAGTAAGAAGGGAGTATCTCGCAGCATGAAAAATATAAGAATAAGGACCCTCTGGAGGGGTAAGGAGCCTATCTAGCGCCTTTTCTAGAGAATCTTTGCATTCTTGCAAAGGTAGATGCGTCTTGATCATTTACAGAACTCCTATTTTTTCAGAAGGAGCTGTCCTTCCTTGAGTAGAAAAACCTTATCGCAAAGAAAAGCAAATTCTTCATCATGTGTGACCAAGATAAGGGATTTGCCTTGTTTTTTGCATCCTTCGAGTAAAAGATTTTGTACAATTGCTGCATTGATGGGATCGAGATTTCCTGTAGGTTCATCGACCAGAAGAAGATCGGGGTTATTGCAAAAGGCCCTTGCGATGGCAACTCTTTGTTTTTCTCCTCCGGAAAGGAATTTGACAGGAGTGTTTTCTCTATCTGCAAGTCCGATGAATTTTATGAGTTCTTTAGCGATTAAAAAACTGTCACTTCCCGGTTTTGTGCTTTTTCTGGTAATAGCAGCAGGCATGAGGATGTTTTCTAAAAGAGTATAGTCTTCTAGAAGATGAAAGGATTGAAAGACAAACCCTAGAGTATGTTTTCGAAGCTCTGAAGCATGAGAAAAGGCATTTTTTCCTGAAATAGTCACAGATCCTTTTGATGGGGTGTCAAGTGTTCCGAGAATATGAAGAAGGGTGCTTTTTCCACTTCCTGATTTTCCTATGATTGCTAAGGATTCTCCAGCTTTGAGATCGAAAGAAACGCCTTGTAAAATTTCTACAGGTTTGGGCCCTGCAAAAGTTTTGTAGAGGTCTTTTGCTTGTAAAAGATATGTCATGATTCAGACCTCAAAATCGAAGAGGGGGAGAGCTTGGATGCTTTAATAGCAGGGATGAGACCCGATAGTAGAGAGAGGATTGGTGTTGCTAGGAAAATGAACAAGACCGCATCGGGGCTTAATGTGCTTGGAAGAGAGTTCCCATAAAAAGCAGGACTAAAGGCGTCGTGTCCTTGCAGCGCGCTTAAAAATGAGGACAGGCTGTCAATGTTGTGTAACGTAATAAGCGCTGCTCCAACCCCTATGGCGCAGCCAAGAAGGCCTACAATCACTCCGCAAATACCAAAGATGCTCGCGATGCTTTTGGTGCTAGCTCCCATGGCTTGTAAAATTGCGATCTCTTGTTTTTTGTCACTTACTAAGAGTATTAAAAAGGAAAGGATGTTACAGCAAGCCACAATCAAAATGATAATCCCTATTAAAGAAAGAAGCATTTTATCACTTTGAAACTGCTGTAGGAGATCTTTTGCAAAGTCATAGTCTTGGTAAGATGCTACATTCCAGTAAGGCAGAAGCTCTTTTTGCTGCAGAATTTCTATCAGCTCTTGTTTTATGTGTTTTGCTTGTTTAGGTGGGTCCATCCAGACCTGAAATCCCCCTAAAGAAATCTTATCAAAGCTCGTAGAGAGATTGGCCGCATTGATCGATCTTGTGATTTCTTTGGGTACGAGTAAGCACTTGTTCCCTACAGAGATAATCCCTGGATCATAAAAACCTGCAATAAAGATGGGCAGTCGCTGTTCTTGCAAAGAGCTAGAGGTCGATGCTTGGTAGGATAAAAAACCGTGATCTCCAACTAGAGCACCATTTTCTTGAAATCCTTTAGGAAGCAAGATCCCTTGCTCTCCAGGAAATGTGCTCGTTGAGGTTGTAAATTTGTCTGCTTGAAGGTTTTTCCAAGGCAGAGGGCCTTGCAAGGTATGGCCTTGTAAGGAGCCTTTGACCAAAAGGGAAATTTCTTGCAACCTTCCGGCTTCAAGAAGACTTTGCTTGTCGATAGTAGTTTGAAATGTGATAGGATTTTCTACAGAAAATAGCTCGGGAGTGTCTAACGAAATAGATTGATCTGGCAGTATTATTTGAATTTCTTTTTCTGTTTTTACAATCGTAGCTTGAGTGCCTTTATTTGAAGTAGACTCAGCTAGTGTCCAATGCCATTTTCCTCTTTCTTGCGATCCGTAAGCTTTGAAAGGGGTGTTTTCTGGAAGAAGAGAGGCTGGAAGCATCCAGTCTGGGGTTGTTTTTACAGAATGGATTGTCACAAAGGATAATATCTGTCCTATACGTTCTTGAAAGGCTTCCTTTGATGGGTGGATGGAGGGGATTCCATCTTCCAAAAGATTTTCCATGCGGTAATTGGCGAGAAAAAGGAGGTGGTTGAGATCTTTAGAGGAAAGGGGAAGCAGTAGTGAGGAAAGGACTTTTTGCGGTAAAGGAGGAGTTGCCAAGTAGGAGACCTGGGTAAGAAACTGCATCGATTCTTGACCCGATGGGTTATTGCGTAGGAGTTTGAGTTTAAGTAAGGCTCCTGACATCTCATAGTCTTGAAAAGCTATACTTGGATGTTTTTTTTGAAGTTCGGAAAAAGCGGATATTAGACCTTTTACAGGATCTATGAAAACACCATTTGCATCGAATGCAGGCTTAGGAAACTGCATCGGGGTTTCTGGGTCTTCTTCGGGATTGTACGGGTCCGAGTTTTCTGCGTCCTTTTTTTCTCCTAGCGTTTTTACAGAAAAGTTTGAGGCGCTGCTAAAAGCGTCGACTTTATGGTAGTAGGAGGAAAAGTAGGCCGAGGTCGGTGTTACGCGGAGGGGGGCATTTAGATCGGTGAGTTTTTTTAGCCATGAGGCCTCGATTCCACTGGTCACGGACAGAAAGACTAAAAGGAGCCAAACAATTAAAGAAATAACCCCAACGGACATCATCGCAATTAGGGTAACAGAGAGGTGTTTTTTGCGGGGGATCAGATACTTGAATGCTACGGATACTTCAAACATCATAATAACCCCCTTGAGCTTACGAAATGGCGATCAGAGGTTATTTTGATTCTTTGAAGATAACGTGCTTTTTTAATCTCTTATCGTACTTTTTCAGTTCCAATCTTTGTGTCGTATTTCTTTTGTTCTTTACAGTCCAGTATTGCTCTGGGCTCTCTGTGCTTTTCAACTTAACGTAATCTCTTGCGCCTTTTGCCATGTCCAACCTCAAAAAATAAAAATTCAGATGCCCTTAAATTGTATGAATGTGAGCAATAGAGAGCAAGGACTTCTTCTTTTTTTTTACAGCAATTTTATTAACATGTTAATTGTTAGTGATTTGTGAAAATATTTGCACGTTGCGAGAAAAAATACAGTGTGGTATTCTCATAGCCTTTATTTCCAAAGGACATTGAGCATGATTGTTTTAGGGATTGAAACTACCTGTGATGAAACAGCTGTTTCTATAGTCCGAGACGGGAAAGAGATCTTATCCAATGTGATTGCCTCCCAAGCAGAGGGGCATAGCAAGTTTGGAGGGGTTTTCCCTGAGATGGCAAGCCGTAGCCATGTAGAGGCTCTGCCTTGGGTTATGAGGCAAGCCTTGGCGGATGCCAAGCTCTCTAAAGATCAGATCGATCTCATAAGCGTAGCTAAAGGCCCCGGACTTATTGGTCCGCTCCTCATAGGGCTTAATGCCGCTAAAGCTTTTTCTTTAGGACTTCAAATACCCTTCATAGGGGTCAATCACGTAGAAGCGCATCTTTATGCTGCGATGATGCAGCAAGAGGACCCTGTGTTCCCATCTCTTGGAGTGGTTTTATCCGGCGGTCATACTTTCCTTGTACGGATCCATGGTCTTGGATCCTATGAGAAAATTGGGACCACTGTGGATGATGCGGTAGGAGAGGCTTTTGACAAAATTGCTCGTATGCTAGATCTTCCTTATCCTGGAGGTCCAGAAATAGAAAAATTAGCTTTAAAAGGTCTTCCTTCTCTTTCTTTTAAATCAGGTCGAGTCAAAGAAAGGCCCTATGATTTTTCTTTTAGTGGGCTTAAAACGAACGTGTTCTATTCCATTTATGGACAAAATGGCACGAAAAAAACAGCCTGTCCATTGCCTGATCAGCAAAAAGCCGATGTTGCCTATGCTTTTCAAGAAACAGCTTTGCAAGACATTGTAGCCAAGGCTTTACAAGCGGTTCAAGAATTTGGCCTCAAAGCAATTTATATTGGTGGTGGAGTTTCTTGTAACCAAAGGCTTCGTGATATTTTTGCAGAAAAAGCGCCTTCTCTTCCTGTCTTTTGGCCGCCTTTGGGTCTTTGCTTAGATAATGCAGCCATGATTGCAGGCCTGGGATTTCATGTCTATCAAAGCCAAGGAAAAGGAGATCCTCTTGATATGGAGCCTTTGACTAGGATTCCTCTGGCCTAGAAGTAAGATATTCATCTAGCGACTTAGAGGGTCTATCTTCTGAGACTGGATAACGTACTCTCATAGCTCCCACGCTACAATTATCTTGACATTTGGCCTTAATAGCTCCGACGGTAATGCCTTCTGCTACGCGATCTAAGCTAGCGGTTGGGTTTGCTAGTACAAAGTTTCCAACTTGTTCTGAACTCGCAACTTTTTCCGTACTTATTTCATTAAGTCCATCACAGGCAAGTATGAATATATCATCTTCAAGAACTTCTTCATCCTCAAGCCATATAACGTTAGGCACGGGAGAGATCCCTTGATCACTGATTGTCCATCTCGAGTCCCAGTTACCGGCGGTATCAAATCCTATATAGGCATCTCCGATAGCGCCGCCACTCGAGCATCCTCCTCCTCCTTCATTATTTTCAACAACGATGGTCGATTTCCCGCTTCGACTAGAAATCCGTACTGTCCCTCTTCTTTTTTCTATTTCCTCTTTTTGACTTTCAGGTGTAGCGTCAGCTGTAATTTGTCTCGTTTTGTTTCTCTTATTAGAGACTAGGATAATCCGAGAATCGCCAACATTTGCCGTATACCAATTGTTATTAATGTGAATTAAAGTGCAGCTGGTAGTGCCAGCCATTAGTCTCTTTTTTTTGCTAAATATTATAGCTTTCTTGTCGTCAGTCTACAAGGAAACGATGAAAAAGGCTCATTGGATGGTGGAAAATCGGGGAGGCTTGGCCTGTGTTCTTGGACTTGTGATGGTTCCCTCTCAACTTTCTTGTCCGGGTTATAAAAAATCCAATAAAATTATTGAAAAAGCTGCGCAAAGCAAGGGATTTACTCTGGAGAAATTTAGTTTGCCACTTGATGGAAATACTGCCTTAAGAGGAGTCATTTATTATCCGGAAAATTGGGATCCTCAGGATAAGAGCAAATGCGTTTTGTATCACAATCCCAATGGAGTAACGATCTCTGGATATTTGAAAGAGGGAGAGCTTTCCTGGACTCCAGCTGAAATTGTGAAATTATCTAATTGTCCCATCATTTTGTATGACTATCGGGGAACTGGTATTAGTAGCGATAAATCAGGTCGTAGTTGTTTGGGATTTCGTGCAACGTATGAATCTGTTGTCGTTGATGGAGAAGCTGCGCTTTGCCATGCACTTCAATCTTTTTCCTCTGTAAAAGTAGTAGGAAGCTCACTTGGTGCGGGCGTTGCTACTGCATCATTAGATCGACACTTAACAAAAAAACCTGAAGACAGCTCTAAAGTTGCCTTATTTAATCATGATTCCTTTTCAACAACTCCCAGAGTAATCTTTCCTTATTTGCCAAGGATTGCAGATGCAGTAGGTGTTGTCTTAGGAGGGATGCTGGATGCGGCAACTCCTATGCAAAATTTGATCAGAAAAGGGATCCCTATTACAGTTCTATATCATAAGCAAGATCCTATAATCCCCAAAGGCTCTAGAATGGCGGAATATGTTGAAACGCTCCCGAGGGCCTCTAATGTTTCTGTGATTTATAGTGAAGAATATGGTCATGCGAACCTATCGCAGGACCTGTGCCTTTTTCTTGGAAAAATTTAATTAGAAAAAATGAAAGAAACAGTTTCTCAGAACGAAACGGAATTTTCCTTAATAAAAACCTGCTTGCCCTTAAAGGCAAGGCCTAAAGTGAGTATCTGCTTAATGTTGCGACTTATAAGCTCTTGAACGTATTTTTCTTTTTTTATTTGATTTAAAGCATCATCAGCGGCCGATTTTAAATCTTCTTCTTCTTTAGCTTTTTTAAATTCCATAATAATGCCTAAAGCTGATGGGTCTTTAGGGATTAAACAAACATCATAGCGAACTAAAAAGGTAAATTAAAATTATAAATAAAAGAAAAAAAATAAAATTTACTCAACTACTAACAAGTAGATTCTTTAAAACCTTACATTCCCCACACTTCAATAATTTTTCCCGAGATGTTTTCTATTTTATGATAAATTTTCTCATCCCAAGATTTTTTGATATCTCGGTCAAAAACAACTAGATACCCCTCTGTTGCTCCAGATACATCCATATACTCCGAGGTCTGCTCCAAACCTTTAACCAAATCTGATTCTTGCCGTTTGACTTTAAGCTCAATTACAAAACGCTGTGTTTTCCAATTAATCAAAAGATCAACACGTTTTCTTCCTAGAGCATACTCTCGATGGATCTTCCCTCCCCCGTTGATAATTCTTTGCAAAAAAGCCAAAAGAAGTAAATGAGGGCCTGCTTCTTTATAAGCAAATCTCTCGAGCCACATTTCTGAATTTTCTCGATAAAATTGCACAAATCCCGTTAAGAGCTTTGGCACATCCAATAAGCCATCTTTTTTCTGATACCAAACCAAGTCTTGTAAAATCTCTTCCTGCTTTGTATAAGCCAACGCTCGAGGGATGATTTCTTGATAAATTGGATTGGCAATCCGAATTTCTTTTCTACTAATAAGTCCTAAATCTCGTACGTATTGTAGATCATCGGGAGGAAATCCTGTCCCATCACTGCTGCTAAGAAGAACATCTACAATATCACGAACTCTCGTCTCATTAAGCCTATCTAGAAGAGCATCCATATGAGTATCACATCTTTTAATCAAGGCTTCACGGGCTCTTTCGATCACATCAAGTGTAATAGCGACTGAACGATCTTTTACATCTCGAAAACAAGCTTGATAAGCTAAAGCATTCAGGAGCCAAGGTTGCCCCCTCGTTTGCTCAAAAGCATAACCGATTGCCTCTGGTGTAAAAACTTGCCCTGTCTCTTTTGTGTGCTGTCCAAACAACTCTGTTATCTGCTCCAACGAAAAATCTGGAAGCCCCAAAGACTCTGCTTTGATATTAAAAGGACTATAAAGAACTCCTAGAGCTTCCTGTTCCTTCGTTTTCACTTTATAGTCCCGCAAATCACAAACTCCGACTAAACAAAGAGTTTGAGGAAAATGTTTCGGACGGTTTGTGTATCCTGTACGAAACTGCTTTAATAAAGAAATTAAAGAATTACCTATAAGACCATCAAACTCATCCAAAAACAACACCAGAGGTTTGTCACTTGCTTCTGCCCAAAAACGCAAAAAATTATACACATCATTGTCTCTGCACTCTTGCTTATCTAAAAGATCCCGCAAATATTGCAGAGCTTGATTCTCTTCCGGAAGAAAAATCCCAATTTGATTGTAAAATTGTCCTAAAACAGCTCTTTCCATCTCTTTGGTACTATGGGAAAAACAATGAGCTGATTCTGTAGAAAAATAGAGAGCTTTATAGGTTCCCTGTTGATTGAGATGTTTTACAAATTCAATAATAGCCGTTGTTTTCCCACTTTGTCTGGGGGCGTGAAGAACAAAATAATATTCTTTTTCAATAAAACCCGTTAATTGATCCTAATCTAGTCGATGAGAGAGAAAATAGTGTTTCTCTGGATTTATGACTCCAACCGTATTAAAAAACTTTTCATTTTTAGACATAATTATCTCTAGGTAAATCATTTATAAGGATACCGCTGAATTTAAACTTTGTCTAGGCTTTTCCGCTCTTTAAAAACCGCAAAAATGGAAAAGTTTCTATTTCATGCCTGATGTATATTGGTCCTAAAAACAACAAAAGTACAACTTATGAACTCTCTAGAAGAACACGTAAAGCGGATTTTAAAAGTACTGGTTACGATTGAACAGAACATCGATGAAGAGCTAACAATAGAAAATCTTGCTAAACAAGCATTTTACTCTCCGTTTCATTTCCATCGAATCTTTCAAGCCATTACCAAAGAAACACTCCACCAGTACATCAAAAGGCTTAGAGTTGAAAAAGCTGCCGGAAAACTGAGATACACAAACCAGTCCATTACAGAAATCGCACTAGACGCAAGCTATGAGACCCCCTCAGCCTTTACCAAAGCTTTCAAACAATCTATGGGAACTTCTCCCAAAAAATACCGAGACCTCCAATCGGCAGCTCGCATTATCGCAAGAAAAATTAACCAAGGACTTTCTATGATTCATCCAGAGACGATTGAAAAAAGCACTCCTAATTTGAACCTATCTTTTGTTAGAAGGCTTGGCAACTACATGCAGTCTCCCTTTGAAGCCTGGCAGGCTATGGGCCAATATATCGAAGAAAACAAATGGGATAGATCCCAGCTCCGCTATTTTGGGATCTGCCATGACGATCCTAAAATCACGTCGGAAGAAAAACTTCGCTATGATGCAGCCATTTTAGCCCCCTCCCCTGGAAAGGAGAAAGGAGAGGTTGGCCACCAAACTCTGCTAGGTGGCAAGTATGCTATTTTCACTCACTTAGGATCTTATGAGGGATTAGAAAAGGCGTTTGATCAGATTTTTCTCAAATGGCTTCCTCAAAGCTCAGAGACCTTTGATGAATCCCGGGCTGTCTTTTGTGAATACTTTCATATGGAGTTTGTACAGACACATCCAGAAAAGCTAAAAACACATCTCTTCATTCCTTTACTCTAAAAAAAAGCAAGGGTCCTCTGCTTTGAGGACCCTTTAAGTCCTTTTACAAAAACACCTTAAATTCTATAAAAAGCTCATTTGCTGCAAACTTGATTTTCCAAGGATTGCTTCCAATATCCATAGCAGTTCCATCGGCGCTTCTCAAATATTGAGAGCTATTAAATTGCCCTACATCAAACCAGCGATACCCCATAGAAAGACCGCAGAGATTTTTGTATCTGAACTCAAATCCCCCCATAAGCTGATAAGTAAATTTGTATTGCACAGAGTATTGATTCTCAGAAGCAAAAGAGGGAAAACTACCTACAATCGGACTTAATCCTGTAGAACGAAAATTGGAAAGCTTCATTTGGCTTATGCCAACCCCTCCTCCAATTACAGGAAAAATAGAAGAACAATGCCCTACTTTCCAATCCAACCAGCGCCATCCCCGGCCATTTAAATAGATAGTCTCCATAATTGAGGCCACATCTAACGTGAATCTTCTGGTTGTTGATCCGAGCTCTCCGATGGTATCGGTTGTTGTGGGGGTTTGATATTTTTTGTAATTGTAGTTAGGACGGTAGGACGCTGTAATGTCTGTGGATACAAAAGGACTATCGTAGCCAAGTCCTGCTAATATGATCGGTGCAGTTCCAAGGCTTCCATTGTATCCTTCTGCCGCAGTATCCCATATAGACAAAGGAGCTTTTATCTCTGCTTCGTTTGCAAAAGAAGGTCCAGATCCCAGTTTTATATAAAAACCCTGATCCTTACAAGGATGCGGCTTTTTCTCTGGTTCTGCACTCTGTACAGGACAAAATTTAATATGATGAAAAGAACTCGTTGAAGCTGAATGATATCTGCCTGAGTTTAACCAACTTAGGAGCATCTATGCATTGCGTCAACGAGTTACAAAGACTTTTGGTTCAGAATTTAAATTGGAACAAGGCAAGGATCGCTTGCCTAGCTCAAATTTTGCAAGCGTTATTTTGCGCGAGAACTGTGAATCTTACACAGATTTCTTCTTTCTTTCAGACTCATAGCAAACAAGAGTCTTCTTATAGGAGAATTCGGAGGTTCTTCTCCGAATTCTCCTTTGATATCACAATCCTTATCCCTTTTGTACTTTCTCTTTTTTCTCTAAAAGGACAATTGATCCTGATCTTGGATCGAACAAATTGGCAATGGGGTAAGAAAGAAATCAACATATTGCTTCTTTCAGTAGCCTATCGAGGAATTGGCATTCCTCTCTTCTGGAGCGTAACCGGTTCTAAAGGCTCGTCTTCTACTTCAGAACGGATTCATATTTTAAAACAAGTGTTACAGAAAATTGGTCCCAGAAGAATACAAGCCTTTTTAGCAGACCGTGAATTCATAGGAGACGATTGGTTTAGGTTTTTAAAGAAGAGTAAAATCCCTTTTGTCATTCGTATTAAGAAAAATACACTAGCAACAGGAATCAGAGCTTATCCTATTCCTGTTTTAACACTCTGGAAAAATCGAGGAAGATCGAAGTCTGTTATAAATGCACCTGTTCTCATTTGGGGCAATTTACTATACGTTTCGATACGTCAGGGCAAGGGAGCAAAAGAACCCATAATCGTAGTTTCTAATAAGACTTTCAAAGATGCTCTAAATCTGTATCAAAGACGATGGGAAATAGAGACTCTATTTGGATGCTTAAAAACCAGAGGATTTAGAATGGAAGACACTCATATGACATCTCCGGAAAAAATAGAGAAACTACTCTTTGTTTTGGCTATAGCCTTCTGTTGGGCTTACAAGATTGGAACCATAAAAGATGCAGAAAATCCCATTCCTAAAAAGAACCATGGTCGGATGTCTAAAAGCTTATTTCGGCTAGGATTAGACTACTTTAGATCAGCTATCCTCTTCGTAGAGAAGAGAATGCGCGAATTTCTGAAAATTGTCAATCTGCTAACAACTTGTGAATTAGCATGTTAGGAGAGTTGGAGTTTTTTTGTCCTGTACAGAGGGTTCTGCATAAATAAGACTACTGATGGCAAGACAACCAAACACAATCGACTTTTTCATATTAGGTCCTTTGTTGACAATCCCTTAGAAAAGATTAGAAGGCTTTAAAAAAATTTCCGACATTGGATCATAACGAATTTATTTGATCAAGTAGGAAAACTGAGAAGATTTGTACTCAGAAAGAAGTGAAGTCCCCTACATTCCCTTACTCTAAAGAAAATCCAGGCCAATCTGCTTTGAGGACCTTTAAGTCCCTTTACGAAAACACTTTAAATTCTATAAAGAGCTCGTTTGTTGAATGATTAATCTTTCAAAATTACAGATCAACACACTCATTAATTCAACTAACTAAACAGAATGTCAAAAACGCAAAAACACAACAAACTAAAAACCAACAATCAAAGCAATAAATTTACATTAAACTGAAAATAATATTATAATAAGAATTAACAACAAACAAAAACGATAGTTTATTTATGAGCGCTCCTAATAGATACGAATCATTGAACCCTAGTCCCATAGACATAAATACCATCCATACACTTCTTGATCCGAAAAATTCAGTGACTGTAAGCAAAGAACATCGGTGGTACGGAAAACGCTGCATTGTTGACCCTGTGACTAAAACAGCGTATAAATTAGATACATTGGCTGAAAGGCTAACTCAAGAATTGGAATCAAAAGATGCTACAGTTGAAGATGCTCTCAAACTTAAATCAAGTATAGAAATCCTACTAAAAGCATACAAGACAAGTTCTCCGAATTTTAACATATTTGGTAAGAAAAACAAATTCCAAGCGCAACTACGCAATATCTGCTGTGAGCCCTCTAAAACTGTTCACAAAACTACTACTGCATTTTCTCTTTTATGGCCTTTTAGCAATCCACCTAAGGTATTCCCAGTCGATAGCCTCAGACAAGCAGCATATGAAGATCCTGCCTATAGAAGAGCCCTTGACCATAAAGAACTCAGCCCCATTGAAGCAAAATTGCAATGCTTAAGAGGCAAAGAAAAAGCGCTGGAACAATTTACATCTGAGGCAACTGGAGAATTGTTTGCTCCACAAATCACAGACACTCCCACTCAACCAGAAGCCTCCATAATCCTACAAGAAACTGCCCAAAGATTAGAGCTGATCAATGCTGATTCATATAATGTATCCACAACAGAGAAAGCGAGGCAATTATGTGATGTAATACTTCAAATACGGCAAAACGATCAGAATGCCATTATCCTTGATGAACAGCCAATCGATATCTTAACAGTCACTAACAAACTTATCGCCGCAATGGATTTGATTCCCTCTGATAGCACAAGTGAAAAAGAAATTAAAGCTTTATGCCATCAAATGCTTAAGCGTTTAGAAGTAGCGCTTTCAACAATTAAGGGCATTGATACACAAGATCTGCGTTCAGAAATACAAGGAAAATGTCTAACGATTGAAAATTTACTTTTAAGTAGCCTATCTCAGCAATCTTGCGGTCGGATAGATTTACTTTTTGCGACCATTCAAGAAGACTTAAAAAAACTAAAAAATCCGGAACTAGAACAATCAAAAAAAGAAATGATTCCTGATAATATTAAGCGGGTAAAACAGCAAATTACAACTCTAGCCTTCGAAGGAATTTCATTTGCCTTTTCCCCTGATGATAGTGATGGCCTACTAGAAACTACGTTTCAAAGGGTAATCGCAGTTAGAAATAGCCCAATGTGGGCCTCTACTGCATGTTCAGCAGAAGCTATCGCAAATTTCCTAGACCCTTTTGTCGATGATCCCGTAACTGCTGCACCAGTTCCAGGTCCAGATCCAATCTATCAGACAAGCAAAGTAGCCCCCCTAGGCAGTCACAGCATAGCATTTTGCGAAACTAGAGGTCAGAATCCCGACCGATTTTATATGGAAGATCAACATCTTAACATTGCGTTTTCTGTAACGATTGGGACACAAACCTATCCTGTTGAATTATGTGGCATATTCGATGGACATGGAGACTCTATGGCTGGGGGAGGGCTCGCAGCAAGCTATGTACAACGTTTTTACCAGCCGATGCTAAAAAAAGAATTAGAAAAATGCAGAGAAAACCCAACACCCACAGAGATATCTAATGCCTTAATTCGCACATCAGTAGCAGTACATGAAGCGTGGCTTATGTATTGCGATCAAAAAATGGAACAGCTACAAATAGAACAAGATGCCACTACGGATGATAATCAGAAAGCTATAATATTTAGCAAAAAAAAGAGACTAATGGCTGGCACTACCAGCTGCACTTTAATTCACATTAATAACAATTGGTATACGGCAAATGTTGGCGATTCTCGGATTATCCTAGTCTCTAATAAGAGAAACAAAACGAGACAAATTACAGCTGACGCTACACCTGAAAGTCAAAAAGAGGAAATAGAAAAAAGAAGAGGGACAGTACGGATTTCTAGTCGAAGCGGGAAATCGACCATCGTTGTTGAAAATAATGAAGGAGGAGGAGGATGCTCGAGTGGCGGCGCTATCGGAGATGCCTATATAGGATTTGATACCGCCGGTAACTGGGACTCGAGATGGACAATCAGTGATCAAGGGATCTCTCCCGTGCCTAACGTTATATGGCTTGAGGATGAAGAAGTTCTTGAAGATGATATATTCATACTTGCCTGTGATGGACTTAATGAAATAAGTACGGAAAAAGTTGCGAGTTCAGAACAAGTTGGAAACTTTGTACTAGCAAACCCAACCGCTAGCTTAGATCGCGTAGCAGAAGGCATTACCGTCGGAGCTATTAAGGCCAAATGTCAAGATAATTGTAGCGTGGGAGCTATGAGAGTACGTTATCCAGTCTCAGAAGATAGACCCTCTAAGTCGCTAGATGAATATCTTACTTCTAGGCCAGAGGAATCCTAGTCAAAGGCTCCATATCAAGAGGATCTCCTTTTCCTTGGCTTTGATAGACATGAAATCCCAGGCCTGCAATCATGGCTGCATTATCTAAGCAAAGACCCAAAGGCGGCCAAAAGACAGGAAGAGAAGGCGCTTTTTCTGCAAAAATATCACGAAGCCTTTGGTTACAAGAAACTCCACCACCAATATAAATTGCTTTGAGGCCAAATTCTTGAACCGCTTGTAAAGCCTTGGCTACAATGTCTTGCAAAGCTGTTTCTTGAAAAGCATAGGCAACATCGGCTTTTTGCTGATCAGGCAATGGACAGGCTGTTTTTTTCGTGCCATTTTGTCCATAAATGGAATAGAACACGTTCGTTTTAAGCCCACTAAAAGAAAAATCATAGGGCCTTTCTTTGACTCGACCTGATTTAAAAGAAAGAGAAGGAAGACCTTTTAAAGCTAATTTTTCTATTTCTGGACCTCCAGGATAAGGAAGATCTAGCATACGAGCAATTTTGTCAAAAGCCTCTCCTACCGCATCATCCACAGTGGTCCCAATTTTCTCATAGGATCCAAGACCATGGATCCGTACAAGGAAAGTATGACCGCCGGATAAAACCACTCCAAGAGATGGGAACACAGGGTCCTCTTGCTGCATCATCGCAGCATAAAGATGCGCTTCTACGTGATTGACCCCTATGAAGGGTATTTGAAGTCCTAAAGAAAAAGCTTTAGCGGCATTAAGCCCTATGAGGAGCGGACCAATAAGTCCGGGGCCTTTAGCTACGCTTATGAGATCGATCTGATCTTTAGAGAGCTTGGCATCCGCCAAGGCTTGCCTCATAACCCAAGGCAGAGCCTCTACATGGCTACGGCTTGCCATCTCAGGGAAAACCCCTCCAAACTTGCTATGCCCCTCTGCTTGGGAGGCAATCACATTGGATAAGATCTCTTTCCCGTCTCGGACTATAGAAACAGCTGTTTCATCACAGGTAGTTTCAATCCCTAAAACAATCATGCTCAATGTCCTTTGGAAATAAAGGCTATGAGAATACCACACTGTATTTTTTCTCGCAACGTGCAAATATTTTCACAAATCACTAACAATTAACATGTTAATAAAATTGCTGTAAAAAAAAAGAAGAAGTCCTTGCTCTCTATTGCTCACATTCATACAATTTAAGGGCATCTGAATTTTTATTTTTTGAGGTTGGACATGGCAAAAGGCGCAAGAGATTACGTTAAGTTGAAAAGCACAGAGAGCCCAGAGCAATACTGGACTGTAAAGAACAAAAGAAATACGACACAAAGATTGGAACTGAAAAAGTACGATAAGAGATTAAAAAAGCACGTTATCTTCAAAGAATCAAAATAACCTCTGATCGCCATTTCGTAAGCTCAAGGGGGTTATTATGATGTTTGAAGTATCCGTAGCATTCAAGTATCTGATCCCCCGCAAAAAACACCTCTCTGTTACCCTAATTGCGATGATGTCCGTTGGGGTTATTTCTTTAATTGTTTGGCTCCTTTTAGTCTTTCTGTCCGTGACCAGTGGAATCGAGGCCTCATGGCTAAAAAAACTCACCGATCTAAATGCCCCCCTCCGCGTAACACCGACCTCGGCCTACTTTTCCTCCTACTACCATAAAGTCGACGCTTTTAGCAGCGCCTCAAACTTTTCTGTAAAAACGCTAGGAGAAAAAAAGGACGCAGAAAACTCGGACCCGTACAATCCCGAAGAAGACCCAGAAACCCCGATGCAGTTTCCTAAGCCTGCATTCGATGCAAATGGTGTTTTCATAGATCCTGTAAAAGGTCTAATATCCGCTTTTTCCGAACTTCAAAAAAAACATCCAAGTATAGCTTTTCAAGACTATGAGATGTCAGGAGCCTTACTTAAACTCAAACTCCTACGCAATAACCCATCGGGTCAAGAATCGATGCAGTTTCTTACCCAGGTCTCCTACTTGGCAACTCCTCCTTTACCGCAAAAAGTCCTTTCCTCACTACTGCTTCCCCTTTCCTCTAAAGATCTCAACCACCTCCTTTTTCTCGCCAATTACCGCATGGAAAATCTTTTGGAAGATGGAATCCCCTCCATCCACCCATCAAAGGAAGCCTTTCAAGAACGTATAGGACAGATATTATCCTTTGTGACAATCCATTCTGTAAAAACAACCCCAGACTGGATGCTTCCAGCCTCTCTTCTTCCAGAAAACACCCCTTTCAAAGCTTACGGATCGCAAGAAAGAGGAAAATGGCATTGGACACTAGCTGAGTCTACTTCAAATAAAGGCACTCAAGCTACGATTGTAAAAACAGAAAAAGAAATTCAAATAATACTGCCAGATCAATCTATTTCGTTAGACACTCCCGAGCTATTTTCTGTAGAAAATCCTATCACATTTCAAACTACTATCGACAAGCAAAGTCTTCTTGAAGCCGGAAGGTTGCAAGAAATTTCCCTTTTGGTCAAAGGCTCCTTACAAGGCCATACCTTGCAAGGCCCTCTGCCTTGGAAAAACCTTCAAGCAGACAAATTTACAACCTCAACGAGCACATTTCCTGGAGAGCAAGGGATCTTGCTTCCTAAAGGATTTCAAGAAAATGGTGCTCTAGTTGGAGATCACGGTTTTTTATCCTACCAAGCATCGACCTCTAGCTCTTTGCAAGAACAGCGACTGCCCATCTTTATTGCAGGTTTTTATGATCCAGGGATTATCTCTGTAGGGAACAAGTGCTTACTCGTACCCAAAGAAATCACAAGATCGATCAATGCGGCCAATCTCTCTACGAGCTTTGATAAGATTTCTTTAGGGGGATTTCAGGTCTGGATGGACCCACCTAAACAAGCAAAACACATAAAACAAGAGCTGATAGAAATTCTGCAGCAAAAAGAGCTTCTGCCTTACTGGAATGTAGCATCTTACCAAGACTATGACTTTGCAAAAGATCTCCTACAGCAGTTTCAAAGTGATAAAATGCTTCTTTCTTTAATAGGGATTATCATTTTGATTGTGGCTTGCTGTAACATCCTTTCCTTTTTAATACTCTTAGTAAGTGACAAAAAACAAGAGATCGCAATTTTACAAGCCATGGGAGCTAGCACCAAAAGCATCGCGAGCATCTTTGGTATTTGCGGAGTGATTGTAGGCCTTCTTGGCTGCGCCATAGGGGTTGGAGCAGCGCTTATTACGTTACACAACATTGACAGCCTGTCCTCATTTTTAAGCGCGCTGCAAGGACACGACGCCTTTAGTCCTGCTTTTTATGGGAACTCTCTTCCAAGCACATTAAGCCCCGATGCGGTCTTGTTCATTTTCCTAGCAACACCAATCCTCTCTCTACTATCGGGTCTCATCCCTGCTATTAAAGCATCCAAGCTCTCCCCCTCTTCGATTTTGAGGTCTGAATCATGACATATCTTTTACAAGCAAAAGACCTCTACAAAACTTTTGCAGGGCCCAAACCTGTAGAAATTTTACAAGGCGTTTCTTTCGATCTCAAAGCTGGAGAATCCTTAGCAATCATAGGAAAATCAGGAAGTGGAAAAAGCACCCTTCTTCATATTCTCGGAACACTTGACACCCCATCAAAAGGATCTGTGACTATTTCAGGAAAAAATGCCTTTTCTCATGCTTCAGAGCTTCGAAAACATACTCTAGGGTTTGTCTTTCAATCCTTTCATCTTCTAGAAGACTATACTCTTTTAGAAAACATCCTCATGCCTGCTGCTATTACCAGAAAAAGCACAAAACCGGGAAGTGACAGTTTTTTAATCGCTAAAGAACTCATAAAATTCATCGGACTTGCAGATAGAGAAAACACTCCTGTCAAATTCCTTTCCGGAGGAGAAAAACAAAGAGTTGCCATCGCAAGGGCCTTTTGCAATAACCCCGATCTTCTTCTGGTCGATGAACCTACAGGAAATCTCGATCCCATCAATGCAGCAATTGTACAAAATCTTTTACTCGAAGGATGCAAAAAACAAGGCAAATCCCTTATCTTGGTCACACATGATGAAGAATTTGCTTTTCTTTGCGATAAGGTTTTTCTACTCAAGGAAGGACAGCTCCTTCTGAAAAAATAGGAGTTCTGTAAATGATCAAGACGCATCTACCTTTGCAAGAATGCAAAGATTCTCTAGAAAAGGCGCTAGATAGGCTCCTTACCCCTCCAGAGGGTCCTTATTCTTATATTTTTCATGCTGCGAGATACTCCCTTCTTACTCCAGGAAAAAGACTGCGCCCACTTCTTGTGATAGCAACCGGAGAAACCTTTGGTGTTTCTTTAGAAAAAACACTCAATCCAGCTTGCGCGCTGGAAATGATCCACACATACTCCCTCATCCATGATGATCTTCCCTGTATGGATGATGATGATTTGAGAAGAGGAAAACCCACCCTACATACTGTATATCCAGAAGGGCAAGCTGTGCTGGCGGGAGATCTTCTGCTTACGCTTTGCTTCCAAACATTAGCCTCAAGTCCCAACCTTACAGCAAAGCAGATGGTCGACATGATTTCCGTCTTATCTAAACACGCAGGAGGAACAGGAATGATTGGAGGGCAATCTTTAGATCTTTTCAGTGAAGACAAAGCGATCTCCTGGGAAACACTAAAAGCGATCCATATGGGAAAAACCGCAGCGTTACTCAGCGCTTCCTTAGAAATTGGAGGCATCGCTGCAGGGGTCTGTACCTCGATTCTCAAAGAGCTTTGTCTGATCGGGCAAAAAATCGGTCTTTCCTTTCAGATCATCGATGATATTTTAGATGTAGAAGGAGATCAAACAACTCTTGGAAAACCTCTAGGATCAGATCTGGAAAACCACAAAACGACCAGCATATCTCTTTTGGGACTAGATGCTGCCAAAAAACTTTCCGAAGAGCTTTTACAAAGCGTTTTAGAACAATGTAAAAACATGCAGATCGAGCAGTCTCCTTTAGCGCAGATGCTCCCTAAACTTGTCCATCGCAGTTTTTAGCGTTTTCCTCTTTAAGCTTAAGGTATTTGTAAAAGGCTGTATGCCCATTATAAGTAGAAATCAAAAAACCTTCCGATCCTTGTAAAAAGCCTCTTTTCAAAACATAGCTTTTGAAAAAAGCCATCCATCCATGAAAAATAGCCGTAATCATAGAAGATGGCCTGCGCCCTTTATGATCTTTCGCAAAGAGATCCGAATACGATTGCATTTTCTGTAAAAAATCCGATATCCGGCGATACGGGACATGGCTCATTGTATATAAGAGCTGCTCTTTTCTCAAAGAGCCTTGGATGATCTTTTCATGCACTTCCGCTTGATCAAAAGACGTGCTTTTTCTGTTGTACAGACGAACCACCCAGTCAGGATTCCATCCCGAGCATGTTTTCATCTCTTTTCCGTATAAAAAATTCCGTCTACGAATGGAATATACACACTGGGAATCCAACGCTTTACTATGAAGTTCTGCAACAAGATCTTGAGAGAGTACTTCATCGCTGTCCAAAGATAAAATCCAATCGCATGAGGCAAAAGAAGTAGCGGTATTATGCGTTTTTCCAAAGCCTTGAAAAGGAGCACTAAAAATCTTGACGTTGGGAAATTTGTGAGCAATCGTCAAGGTGTCATCTGTGGATCCCGTATCGAGCAAAACAACCTCTGTAAAAGAAGAAACAGACTCCAAAGTGTTTTCTAACGTTTCTTCGCTATTTTTCACCAAGATAGTTACGCTGATTTGATTCATTTTCAATACATCTCCAACATATAAATTTTTACTAGACTAGCAGATTTTTCCTTTTAGTACTAGATAGCTTTATATTGAAATATATTTTAAAAGCCTCTATGCAAAAATTATTACAAGGAAATAAGAGAGAATATGGTTCCAAAACTGTGGCCCAACGGATTAACCTACGCAA
>LSQA01000059.1_pt1 | contig 22072 bp, 16 predicted proteins | sample 651271 | NCBI WGS metagenome assembly LSQA01 (sample SAMN04438314, study PRJNA306036) | termite gut metagenome | isolation source: viral DNA filtered from gut of termites from termite colony 3 | host: Coptotermes formosanus | place: USA: New Orleans, Cypress St. | collected 2013-06-21 | reverse complement strand
ACAGCTCTTCCACTAAAACCTATCCAGTTGGACATATAGTCACATATCAAAATCAACTCTATCGTTGAACTACTGCCATAACAACCGCAGGTGCTTGGAATGCTACTAATTGGACTCTTGTAGGAACACATGAAGGGACTCCATATTGTCATTTTTCAGTAGGAGGGTCAGAAATCCCAAGATTTAATAATCTATTTGACGGGACATTATATAATGTCAATAAGAGTGAACTTTACATAGACTCTGGGACTGACTTTACAACAGGCATGTTAGTGCTAAATAATGGTAGCAGTAGAATCATAGGTATTATTACCACAATATCAGCAACAACCGTAGGAATATTACCATTAGCAATAAGACAACTATCAAATGGGATTCAAGGTAGTAGCATAGTAACGACTTATGACTTGGTAGGAGGAGGACAACCCCCCGCTTATTTAAGACTCAAAAGTCTTAATCTTGGAGCAATAGTCTCCTTCACCCCTTACGCAGAATACGCAAACTCTCAAAGAAGTTTCATCTTTAAGATAACAAGAGGTCTCCCTACTGACCCTCAGCCAAGATTAGCAATTAGTGTTTTATCTTTATCAAACTCTACCGTTGATGATTTTAAAGTCTTTATAGACCCCACAGCCGTTAATACTGATGAGTATGACTTCTACGTCCAAGCATCAGGGAGCAGTGGTTCATCAATAACAGGGATACTTACTCTAATGGCAAGAACATCAGGAGACAATCCTGCATGTGAGGTTGTAGGTTCAAGTTCTGTTCCTTCTGGTGTGATAGAGTTAACTAAAATTGATAATACAGGAATCGTCCCTCCTGCTAAAACAATAGTATGGGATTACAAAGGGCAAGGACAAGTAGACCAAACAGTATTAAATGATTTTTACAATGATAAAACCTTTACTCTCCTATCTGTTGTAGGCGTCACCACTTTCTACAATACAAGCGATACTATTGCTCCAAAAGAAGGGGATTTAATAAGGGTAGGGTCGGGGAATGGTAATGCAGGTTTAGCTGTTATACCTGCTAATACTGCGACTTGGACTGCAACCACTGCATCAGGCGTGACGACTTGGAAGCCAGATGCAGACATGGTTTGTCAGTTAATCAATCATAACGCCGCTTCATCAGTCAAAGGGTTCTGGTGTCTATCAAGCACAAACTTCCCAACTACAAGCGGAAGTTTCACTATGGACTTTCAAACTGGCACTTATGGTAGCACTGGTATAACAGGAAATAGAGGAGGCAATAACTCTTCTTATAAATTCCTCGCTTCTGGCGACTTATTTATGGATGCACAAGGTCAAATAGCAATTATTGATATTGCTGACTACACAGGAGCAAATGTTTATAATCCAAGACCAATTATCAATGCGACAATTGTATGGACGAGATACAACGTTGAATCATCCGCTCCTATTAAACCTCCTGTCCGTTGGTTCGTTAATACAAAAGCAAATATAAGGGACGGTTCAACAAGTAATGGTAGGTGGAATGGTTATGTTACCTGCCCCGCTACTAACATGACTCTCTTTGGAGGACTCGGCACAGGTTCAAATGTAAGTGGCGGTGCAAGACCAAAAGAAGGAGACCATGTAATCTTTGCAGATGGGACAGTAGTTGCATTAAGTTATGTAGACTCACAAACTGCTAACTGGACTGTCACTGAGAGTGCCAACGCTTTAACTTACACAGGCACTTATACTGGCTCTGCTGCCATAGTTCAAAGACCGGGATTAAGAAAAGTAATATATGTTGACTCTGCTTATAACGGAGCAACTGGGCTTAATCAAAATGGTGTAGGTTCAATCTTTGCTCCTTACAAGAATCTCCAAGCGGTAATTGATAACAATGATATTATAACAGGGGCAGGACAGGTTATATATTTAGCCGCTGGAACTTCAACCCCCGCCCCCACTATACCCATAGCCGCTTCAAACTGGACTATACAGGGGGACATGGCAGGTCAAGCAAGCAGAGCAGAGATAACAACTCTAATGTCAATCGGTGGCACTGATGATGTTAACCATGTAGGTATCAAAGGGGTTCAATTCTCTTTGACAGGTGGAGATTGCGTTGAAATCAATTTAAACCCAGATAAGACAACCTACTTTGAAAATTGCAATTTCAAAGGAGACATAGACATAAGAGGTGATGGCTTTGTATCCTTCACTGATTGCGACGTAATGGGGGACATAAAACTTCAAGGCAATGTCACTGTGTCCCTTGACAGAGTCCAAAATGAAAATGGAAGGATTATATTTGCTCCTGCATGTAATGCTACATTGATAACAAAGAATTGTATTAGTCTAACTATTTACGCAGATGGAGGCACGCACATAGAGGAAGGGAACAGCACTTATATAACCTCTAATAGCACAGGCACAGATAACGACACTTACGCAATGATTTATACAAATCATTGTAATTTAGTATATCTAAACTCTGGCTCAGCAATAGATAGGAACTTGCAATATCTCCCTATAAAGATAGGTGAAAATGTAGAGTATTTTTTAGGCACATTCGCATTTCAAAACACAGCAGATAGTCAAACATCAGCATCCGCTATTGACCCCGCCGCGATACGATTAGATGGCGGTCTCTCGTCAATACAAATCATTGATAGAATACAACGCTCTGGCTATACATTAGCAAGCGGAGCGGTAGGATATCTAAACGAACATTTAGACGCTATAAGTAATGCAATTTCCCAAGAATTCATACAAGTAACCCCTCCTACCATTCAACCCGTTAACGCAACTAATGTTGACAATGTTAGACTACTCAAAAACTCAACCACTGCTGTATTAACGGGCATTTACTCTGCAAGTGGAAGTGATACGCTACAAAATCAGTTCTCTTTCCCTATACATGCTCCACCCGGTAGAAGTATAAGAATACCATGTGAAGCAGGGAATGCTTACGCTTTCGTATCAACAGGAACAGCAGGGACATCTGCTCTTTTTAGAGCAAATGCTACAAATGATGTAATAATGGAGTTTTCAATAATAATGCCAGCGGGATGGATAGGATGATAAATGAAAGAAATTAAAAGGAGGTTAGGAGTCAAATGATAACAAAAAAGAACGCAAAAGAGTTAAATAAGAAGCCCATTGAGGCACAAAAGGGAGACAAAGATAAAGAAAAGGACAATACAGATATTACGCTCAATGACTTCTTATCCTATCTCAAACAACAATTTGCCAAAGCAGAGAATATTAAAAAGACATGGCAAGCCCCATACCAAGAAAAGATGTCTTTGTTTTTAGAAAACCCCTTTCCTTGCTATATGCAGGGGAATAAAGAACTATATGGCAACTATCAAGCCAATATGGGAACGGGGAGAGGAAGTGCTACCGCTGAATATTACACAAGCCGACACTATGCCCTTATTGAGAACTTTATAAGCATTGCCACTTCTAACATCACGCCAATAGGCAGTGCTTGGATTAAAGTAAGAAAGAATGACTTTGGGAGCATATATGATGACGGAAGCAGCGAGGCGATAACAAATATTATAAGAAACGAGATAGCCAACAGCAACTTTGACGAGACAATGAGAGAATTTTATAGAGATGCTATTGTTGGCACTTCTTGCATAATGATTAACCCTAATAAGAAGGACGGAATTATTTGCCGTTGTGTGCCTTTCTATGAATACAACTTTTTAGAGGATACATATAAAACAATAGATTTTGTATTTAGAGCAACAACATTGAAGGGGAAGGAGATTAAAAAAATATACTCTAATATCTATCTAAAAGACATACAACTTGAATCAATAGACAATGAGAAAGAATACGATGTGCGAGATGTGTATGCTTATAACAATGATACTGACAGGTGGGATAGTATGATAATATTAGACCAAGAGCGGCTAATATACAAAAACGATAACCCGTCTCTTGCCTGTCCCTTCCACTTCGGCAGGTGGAAGGTAGAAAAGAACTTTTTATACGGCAAAGGCATCGCCTTTCAGGCGTCCTCTCTTTTTAATTCGTTGCAAGAATGCCTGAAATCAGAGGCAAAGACAATAGACGCCCTACGCCCTCGCTTTCTTGTAAAAGACACCGCCCTTTTAGAAAAGAACAAAATAACCTCCCTTGACAATTTGTTTATTCTCCATGTGGAGAATAATAACACATCAGACCCCGCCATTCTACCATTGCAGATTGACCCGTCCATATTACAGACACTGCCGACCAAGAAGCAGGAACTAATAATTGAACTTAAAAAATTATTCTACGATACACAGGCGGGGGATTTAGGAAGCGATAAGACAGCAACAGAGATTAACCAAATAATAGGGGAGATTAACGCTAATCTTGTGAATGACTTTGCTTTATATCAAAAGCAATTCTTAAAGGGGATAGCAGAGCGAGTAATAGAAATTCTATTTTTACAAGGTAAATTTAAGGGTGTGGATAAAGGGTTAACATTCAAAGAGTTCTTTAAGAAGGAGCGTTTTGTAATAGAAATCAACAACCCTATTACACGAATGGTTAAAAAGAACATAAGTGAGATGAGGCAAAGGATACTATTTGCAAGCGAGGTAGACCCCAACCTTACAGCACTCAACAGATTAGAGTTTAGCCGATATCTATTAGACGATGTGCTACCTAATGAGTCTGTTTATACAGTAGAGGAGGCACAACAGATACAGCAGGCACAGCAACAGCAAGCAATGGCTATGCAACAACAGGGGGGATAAAGCAATAAAGTATATGGAAGCAATACTCTCACATTTAATAGATAAATTCAATTACTGGCAACTAATAGGTCTTGCTATCCTTTACATCATATACAAGAACTTTGACAAAATAACAGACTGCAACCTTTTATTGAAACAGATGAAAGAGCATTTTTTACGAATGGAATTAAAACTAAATCAACACATCATAGATATTGATAAGAGAGATGACGACCAAGACACACAAATAAAACAAATATCACAACAAGTAGAAAAGACCCAAGAGGATATAGGGGCGATATTAGAACTATTGAGTGAAGGAAACAACACAAAGCAGGCAATAGATAACAAAGAGCGGAGGAACTAATTAAAATATGCCACAGAAACTATTTAAGAATGACTTTTCTTACGGAGTTATGAATGATGAGTTGAGCGATAGGATAGACCTTGATTCATACAATAGAAGTTTAAGCGAATGCACCAACTTTAATCTCAATATCTTTGGTAATATGGAGAGGAGAAAGGGTATGAAGTTATTGCCAATAGGACAGGGGAATGGAGATATATACACAAGACAGCAAAAAACAGATAATAACAACATCATCTCTAACTACTATAATATGCAGAACCCCGCTTTAATGTCTATACTGAATCCCTACGGCACACAGACAACAGAGATATTAAGAATTAAAAATAATGATGTTAGAAAGGTTGTTGAGTTTAGTTGTGGATTCCTTGTGAATACACCCTTTGATAATAATGCAAACGTGGAGATTAGTTTTAGAAGCCAAAGTTATCGAGTACAAACGGGAACGGGTAATGGGGATAAAAATAGCCATCCTATTTATACAAATATCACCAAATATTATGTAAAGTTCACCCCCCAGAACTTCACACCTTTGCACTCTTATAATGTATCAGGGGGCGGGGTGAATATAACAAATGAGACAATGGCAAGGGAATTTTCAATAGGGTCGTCCCACTACAACCATCCCAGCAACTTCTCTATTACAATAAATAAATCTGCTCAAAATAATCAATTGCGAGTCTCTTACTCTGCTGATAATGGAAGCACATGGGGTATAGTTGATAACTATGATATAGTAATAGGACAACAAATAAATATATTTAAGTCCCTCACCCCCGCCTGTGATTTGATAAAGTTTGAGTATATAAGAAACAACCCATATTCCTATCTCAATAACTTAATAACTGACTCTAACTTTTCAGGCATAAGGATAGACACAATAGCGCAGATAACAAGTAGCGTATTTGCAACACAACAACCAGTAAGCATTGCTGATTTTGCAAGTGGTGTGGGGGCAACTATGGAGGGCGGAGAGAGTAGCAACTCAATCAATATCCCCCCCGTTGCCAACAACACGAGGGCTTTTATTATCAATCTATCAAAGCCGATTATGGATGGCTACTATAAATTCAAAATAAAAGCATTACAAAGGCAGCCCATAGCAACAGGAGCAATACACCCAGCAGTATATAACCAGCCAAACTATACTTTCCTTGATTACGCATACCCAACATTCACAGATGACGATGTGTTGACAACATACTATACAAACCACCCTGACGAGATACCAACAAGCACAGCAATACCAATAAAAATTGACAACTGGATTTATCTTGTAAGGTGGGGAGCATTAGAGGGGGGAGGGGATGGCTGGATACTTGACGCAGGAGAGGATAACCCAGCACAGCAACAACTAACCCCCGACAAGATTTTCTTATACTATGAAACACCCAACAGGGGAGACTATAAAGACCCATACTTTGCAGATAACCCAGCACATCTATTAGACGGGGTTATAATACTTATTACTCTAAATGATGGCTATGTGAAGCAAAGATATGACGGCAGCACGAGCAGTTGGGGTAATATATATGATACCTACTCCATTATCTTTGACATCACAGACGGAGGCAGTGGTATCAGCACCACTTCAATAATAGGCAAAGATGAAAATTATAACAATGTAGACATTACTAATCGGTTTAATATTGCGTATAATGCAGACCGAGCCATTGCGAGCATTACAGACAACACCCCACAACATCAATACATCCAAGAGGATTCGGAACATCAACCAATTGATTATTTTGAAGTAGTAGCAGGCTTTGCTACAACAACATCAGGCATATTTACAATCAACGGCACTCACTTCGCTTTCAACGGCAACGATATTGAATATCAGGTAGATATAGATGTATATGCAGACTCAGACCCAAATAACGATAATGGTATAAGCACTTTTGAGGGGTTTGTTGATATTGGGCTGAATGCTCCTATACAGATAACGGAACTTCAATTTTTTGAAAGTGTATCTAATATCAATAACTACTTTAAATTAATCCCTTTCTATTACAACAACGATAATCAGTTTTTAATCTATGTAAGACAAGACAACATACTCATATACAATCTCCTCACAAACAACACTCAAACAATCAACCACTACATAGACACATCCCTATTATCTCAATTGAAATACTGCAACTTCCTTAATTACATCATTCTAACCTGCACCAAGATTGAACCCATAGTATTAGAATTTAACCCCACTGCCATTATAGGCACAAGATTCACAAAGCGGCTTATAAGTGAGTATCAAAACTTCTATATGCCAAAGAGCGACTTTACAAAAGACTCGGTTAACTGGACTAACTACAACCAATACGGCACATTGAAGTTTAGCAGAGCAACGGGTCAATGTGAGGTCAACTCCTCTTGGGGCTTCTTTAACGATTCAATGATAGGAATGCATATCTATGACGGACAGGCAAACAAACCCAAATCTATTTTTAAGATAACAAGCATAAATAGTCCAACAATGGCAAAGGGTTATTGGATATTTGCCGCAGCAGAACAATTGAGTGCATTAAATAACGAAGTGAACTGGACTCATAATGCTAACCCCTTCTTTCTTAAAAACTTCATAGAGAACTCATGGGGATACTCTAATTCTATATATACTCCCTCTATATTCAAAGGATACCCCGCATGTTGTTGTTTCTTCCAAGAAAGATTGTTTTTTGCTGGCAGTGCAGGAGAGCCACAGAATATTTGGGGTAGCAGAGTTGGAGACTATTTTAACTTTGAGAGTAGCACAGGAGAGGAGGATGATGCTATGAACTTAACTATCTCCACCACAGACTATAACAGAATACTTGCACTTGGAGAGAATAGAGGACTCACTATATTCACAGACACAGCAGAGTATTACATCCCAGAGAATACCAACATCTCCACAATAGTTAAGATAGGAACATTAGGATGTAATGAGGAGTGCCAACCTTACGCCTTTGGCATTTATATGCTCTTTTTAGTCGGCAGGGGACTCAATCATTTAGGTTACAATCAACCGGGGACTTATTACAACACGCAACTATCGGCACTATTTACCCAAGACAACAATAAACTATTGGTAAATCCGAGAAAGATTGCCACAAAAATAAATCAATCAACTGGGAATTACCTTCTTATACTCAATGGTGATGGCTCACTTGTAAGGGGTGCTTTTATGCTTACACAGGAAGGCAAGAAGTTAGCAGTATCTCTTATAAGAGGTGGTGCTAATTACAATGAAAATGGAACAGGAGGAGGAATCAGAGCAATAGGAACAGGGGTATGGAACAATCAATTGAAATTCGTTGATATAGTAAGTGTAGGCAATGAATTCTATGCAGTGACGGATAAGTTTGAAACCGTGAGGATAGAGGATGATTTGTATGATAATAACAATAATAGCAACATACTCCTTGACCTCTCCTCCTCTCTATTCTTACCAACACCACAGACAAGAATATATGGCAACTTTAACCCAGAGTATAAATACACAATAAGGGAAATAGGCGGCGATAAGTTATTATTTAGTGGATTGGATGTATATACAGAAACCATAATGAACCCTGATAGCACAGAAAGCCAGAGATTCTACATAGAAACACCACAAGCATTAGTTGGAAATATAGAGTATGGTTTATCTTTTGATAGTGTATCTATAACCAACAACATAAATATGGGAAACAATACAATAGGAGGGTTAGTAAGGGTTGCTAATGTAGATGCAAGTGTAGGTAATGATACAACCTCCCTATCTATCAATAACAAGGTAGTAAAAAAGAATAGTATGAATCTTATAAGATGTCCCAATGCAAGCAACTATTCAAGAGAGCAGAAGGTAGTATTAAGAAATGTTAACTATGTATCCCCTGTATTTGTTAAGAGTATAGAGTGTAGTGTAGAAGGGGGGAGTCAGTAGAAATAAGAAAAAAACCCATTGTGTCAATTTTGTGTCATTGATATTGACGGATAATGATTTATATTGACGGGTTATGATGGGTTGACAAAAACATAAAATAACAATAAGATAAGAAAAAAGCAGAAGGGATGGAGAAAAGAGCGATAATGAGAGAGAGAATCGCCCTTCGTATTTTTTACCCATTCTAACCCTATAATTTACTTACATTAAGTTTTACTTGACACAAAAGAGAGAGTGCTTTGTGTCAATTTTGTGGCAAGTTGTGTATTTTGCTTGTCTTGTTGCATTGCTTTATATTGATTGTTGTGTGTTGTTGTTTATAATAATCCCTTCAATGAGTAAATCTCTCATCTGGTCGCACAATATTAAAGTCCTGCCCTCCTACTATATGCCCGAATGAGTTAGTTATTGTTGCCATATTTATTCTATTCTCTATTGCTCTTTTCTCCTGCTCTGTGTAGTTGTCGTAATCAGTGTATAATGTGAAGTCTGGTCTTGTATAAGTTAACACAAGCGACTCTAATCTATCAGGTGAATGTCCTATTACTTTACGCAATTGTTCTTTTTCTATTATCCTTATTTCACTATACCTCCTATCCTCCAATATACAGGTGCTTATTTCACTCAATAGGGATTCAGGTAATCCACTATCTCCCCCATTTAATCCATCACAATTGATAATAAGGTCTCCTTTTTTAATCGAGTCTACTAATCTATAATACATCTCTGCCTTCTTGTTGCCATACTCTCTGCCACCTCCACCTGCCCCTGATTCACTCTTGCCTCCAAAATGGACTCCCGTTGGGTTTATGCCTCTTGCTCGTAAGAAGTCGTAGGGACTAAACCCTACACCTGTTATGTCTAAAAAGATATTTCTGTCATATACTTGGTATATATTCATTAACCTTGCTATATTACTTGCAAGGGACTCTCCGTTTTGATTGGAGTATGTGCTATGATGGAATATGTATCTGCCCCTTCTTATAGTGATAGCACTTAAATCTCCACTCCTTCCCACATCCACGCCCATTACAGCGGGTAAGTCCATAAATTGATTTATATTGATAGAGGATGTTTGGGTTAGTTTATAGTTATGTCTCAATGTCTGTATATCTTGGGGAGTAATAATGCTACCGTCTGCTCCTCTTGGCTCTCCCTCCCATATCCATCTATACATTGGCTCGGGGAATATATCTTTGTCAAGCAATCTTTGTCTTTCATCGTCCTCAGTTAAAAATGGATTGTCTGTATAGTTCACCTTTATTGATGTCGTTGTGAGTCCTTGTTCTCGTGCTGCTAACCTCATAAGCACATTGTCAGCATTGAGGGGGTTGAATGTGAAGTATAGTTGATAACCCCCGCCTTTTAATGTGTTTTTTAGATATGCAAAGGACTCATCGCTCATGCTTTCGCACTCATCAAACCATACAAATTTTGTTTTATTAGTAAAAAAACTTTTAATGCCCTTATCTGTTTTAGTCTTGGCTGATAGACCTGCTGTATATACTCTGTTGCCACGAATATCAAGCAATGCTGGCTGGACGCTTCTATTTATAGTTAACTCATCCAACTTCCCAGCAGACTCAAAGGCAGCCACTATATACTCTGTGCTACTTTCCTTGATACTCTTGGAGAACTCACGGAATATAATAAAGTCGCTATTCCTACTCTCACACATCTTTTGAAATGCTAACTTCCCCATAGTGGTGCTTTTGCCTCCACTCCTGCCACCATAGATTATATTGATTAGGGACTTGCTTTCAAATATAGGTCTAAATGCCTCTATCACATTATTTGCTCCCTCCTTCACATCTGCAAGAGAGGAGACATAGTTAATAAGTGGTGGGGGGTTGCTATCTTGTTGTTGTTCCTCTGTCTCGGTATCATTGGAAGGCATGAGGAAGTATTGGGATATGTCGTAATCATTGGTTATCATCCCTTCCCCCCTCCTACTTTCTCTCCCTTATTGATTCTTGCGACATTCAGGGCTTTAAAAAAGTCAACATAAATTGCAGATAGGCGGGCAATATCACTCGGGGGAATCTCGTCTGCCCGTAGTAGTTGCTCTAACTTATCCATCACAAGCCCTCCTACTGATACTATTTGCTCTGACAAGTTTTTTAATACCCTTATGTTTTGTATGGCTGCATGTCCCCGTTGATATTCATTCAACATCTTAACGGGGTCTTTTATTGTTTTTTGCACTATTTCTTGTGCTGCTTGCTTTACTTCTTTTAGTCTGTCTGGTTTGTAGTTGTTATAATGCTTATATAGTGTTCTTGTGCTTATACCAGTTTCATTTGAAATCTGCCGCATGCTCATGCCCTCATTAAGCAGTTGTTTTACTTTCTCGTGTTGCTCTGATTTTAACGGCACTGATACCCCTTTGTGTTTTACTTCTGTTTTACTTTTTTAAGATGTTTTACAATGTTTTACATCTCATTTATATTATATGTTTTACTTCATAAGATTGCAAAGAAAAAAAACTACTCAATAAACCCCCTCACTACACTCCCCATGTCATGTAGGGCATACACCTTCTCAGTAATGACGACACTACTATGTCCTAATAACTCTTTTATCACTTCAAGGGATACGGGTTGCCTGTGTGTGCCGTCTATATTGAGTCCTCTTATCCAATAGGAAGCGGCAGTGTGTCGCAATGCGTGGAATAGTATATTTCTTTCTCTTATTCCTGCTTTATGCAATATACGCATAAATGGTTTCTTTGGATGTGTCTTATATGGAGCGTTCCTACTTGTAACAAATAGATATATACCTTCTGGGTGTTTTGTTATTTGCTCCAAATATACATTCCATATTCAACAATGGCTTTATATAATGGCTCTTTAAGGTGTTGACACAGATTCCTAAATATGAGGCAAGGGAAGGCAGGTTTTTAATTATTATGGAGGGGTGAGAATAATAACAAGATTCTTGCTCCTCTTTCTGTGTTGTTGTCGTTGTTGCTGTCCTTGCCTCTGTATCTCTCATTTTATATCCCCACCTTCTTAACTTCATATTGATTCCCAAGTCCATTGTTGCGAAGCCAATATAGCAGTTGCCTGCCTATCTCTTTTTGATTGTCTGTTATGGTGATTGTTATGATATATGAAGAAGGGTTGACAAGCGAACTGGGTTGTTGCTCTTGGTGGCTACCACTTCCATTGTTTGCTATGTTATCGTGTGTCTGCTCTTGCTGTGGTTGTATTGCTACCACTGCCGCCTTCACTTCTTGCCCGTTAGTCTGTTGTTGCTCTTGTCTTTCCTTCTCTTTATATTCCTTCAATCTCCTCTCGCCTTCCTCTTGTATCCTTCTTGCTTGCTCCATCTGCTCTTGTCTTTCTTTCAAGTATTGACCCCTTTTTAATGCTTCTGCAAGGTTGCCTGTATCAATGAATAATGTTTTAATCTCTGTTTTGAATTCACTATTGATTGCAGAGTCTATTGTATCAAGTCCTGTTTTGATTATTGTTAGTTTGTTGTCTATGTCTTGTTTGGCTTGCTTTGTGTCGTAGGTTAGATTCAAATATCTATCATCCCAGATATTTGTTATTTTAATAAGTCCCTTCAATACATTATCTTGTAAAATTGTATCAAAATAAGCGTGCAGTTCTGCCCTCTTGCCTTCTTTCACCTTCTGTTCGTAGGTTTTAATCTGGTTGTCTATTTGCAATATTGGCTTATCAATTAGTGCCGTTAGTGCTTTCACTCTTGCCTCAAAAGATTCAAGTGGTGCAAGGTATGCTTGTTTCACAAGTTTCCTTTGCTTTTCTAAAACTTCCCTTGTGGCATTAAGTTTTGCTTTTAGTTTCTTTGCGTCCTTCATCTGTTCGTCGCTAAACTCTACATTAGAGTAAAACTCCGCATACTCCGCAACTTTGTTTTGTAGTGCTTCAAATGTTGCGTCAAGCCCCTTATCTTTGCACTCATTGACAACTAATAGTTCAAGCTCCTGTTCCATACTATATTAACCCCATTTCGTTATTATTAAATAAAAAAACACCCTGTTCCCCCTCTTCTCCCTCTCCCAATAGTTCCAACTCTGCTATTGATTGTTTTTGCTCTTGTGGTGTTAGTGCTGGTGTTGCTGTTGGTATCTGCTTTACTACCTGCTCGCTAATGCCCTCCTGCATTATCGGCTCTACTCGTTTAATACCCTGCTCTTGCTCCTTGTCATATCCGCTTGCTATCTCCTCGCCGTCATACAGATTAAAAAACAACTCTGCAAAGCATTCATTAAAAGCGTTTGCCTTCGCTCTGTTATATAACATCTTTTTGGTATATTTGCACCATATATCCTTACCCATTAACCCCGCTTGCTTTGCGTCTGCTATTGAGAAGGAGGCAGTGAAGGTTATTGAGGGATTCCTCCTTACTACCTCCACGATACAAGTATAATCATCTTTATTGGGCGTGCCTTCATAGTGATGTTTTAACGATACGAGATTACCGCTCTGTATTACAAGGGCATTCTTTGCCGTTCCCCATAATGCAGGACTGCCATTGATTACAGCAAAACTTCGTAGAGCATTAAGTGGACTCATACCGAGTTCCATTCCGCTCATTATAGCAAGTGCTACATCCATTACTGCTTGCTTTGGGTCTTTGTCTTTCACAAAGGACTTGGGGCAGAATCCTGTTTTACTCACTACTTCTGCGAATTGCAACGCAGACGCAAGAGAGTTAATTTTGAATCTTGTTATATCTTTGATTGATACAAGCGGCGACTCCTCTTGTTCTTGTCTCTGTCTCTCCTTCTGTTCTTGTCTCTGTGTGGTGGTGTTAGTAGAATTACCACCATTATTATTTACACTATTATTCATATCTCCACACCTCCTCTTATTTTGTTGTTATTGATATGCATTAAAGCAAATTGCCTTACTGCTTTCCATTGTCTCCTTCTTGATATCCAGTTATTGATAAAGTTAGGATATGGATGTGTTATTAAGAACTTGAGTCTTTTTATTGTTATCATGATAGCTCCTTTAATTCGTTATCAACAATTATATTAACATCAATCTCAATATTCAGCAAGGCAGTATAATATTTGTCGTCCCAGTCGGCTGGGTCATCCTTTTTGGCGTGTGCGTATATTGCCGCTTTTTCGCTGATTTGATAAAAGCAATTGAGCAAATGCTCTTTCATTGCGCTGTCCTCGTTATTGGATGGGGTGTATCTTTTAATATAATCCTTAATATCCATAAATAACGCCCTCCTTTGCGGTTTTTTTGAGGGGCAGGAGTCGCCATTCTACTCTCGCTCCTGTTTGCCTGCCGTAATAGGTGGCACAATTGTACTCAGTGTAGCCCTCTGACTCTCCCCTCCTCCATTGCTCTGACTGCCGCACCTTGTCGGCAAGGAGGTCAGGGTTGACTATCGGGCTTATACAGCACCCTATCTGCGTGAAGCAACTTATCTCCATATCACCAGAGGTGCAAGGCAACCAGATGTCGTACGCGAGACGACCTATATTGCAATAATTAGTTAGATTTTTAGGCATAGACATAAAAAATAAAAAAGTTAGTAAAAAAATTACGGGTTGAGTATAAAAGCGTTAAATCAAATTGTCAAGTGTTTTTTTATCGGTCTGTATTCTTTTGATTTTTTTATTTGACTTTATTTTCATTCCCTCTTATTATCACTATGTAAAAAGCGGTTAACTAACTGCATTTTTTTTAATAATTTTTATATCTATGCCGTCTAATATTACTTTACTTTCTCAACCACACGAATCCCATTACCCTGTTCCATTATCTCGTGTGCTTGGCTATAATAACTCACGAGGTAATGCAGGCGGGGCATATTATCACTCTGTCAAAGACGGTAGCGTTTCTGATGCTATTCCCCTTGCTTATACTTTCGTCGTCAAAGAAAAGACCGACAAGGGCGTATTTCCAATAGGTCAGCCCTACGATACTTACGAGGAGGCAAAGGAACAATATGAGCGAAACAAGAAATTAAATATAAATTTACAACTTGTAGCAGAGGGAGGGGAATATTTGCCACGTGAATTATTGCATGAATATTACCCTTTTGGCACAGACGACCTACATAATAACCCAGACAAGCAAGAGCAAATAAACAAAGTAAGAACTGCTATGTATGGCAACACACCACAATCTCAATTACAGGCGATACTTGATACATTGAAGCCACAGAAACAGACAAGCAAGCCAAGGGCTAAAAAGAAGGCAGCAAAACAAGAAATTGAAACAGATAATAACAATAAAACCGAAGGAGGAATATAATATGACGGACACAGCACAAACACAGCAACAGCAACAACGGGGAGCAAACGGAACACAAGAGAAGGGGAGTAATGGCAGCGGAGGCATGGTAGAGCATAGACAGCCATCTGCCCCACCATCCCCCCCTCTTGTTGCAGATGACGCAGAAATACCAACGCTCGCAGATGGTCTTTTGCAGTGCTACGACATCAACGCCAAACAAATAAATATCAACAAACTCAATGAAGTATGGCAAGCCCAACAGCAAGAAAAGCAACAATATTTAGACTCATATAAAGAGGTGAGAAAGACTCTATCGTCAGGGCTCAAAGCCCCCACAGACGCCACAGAATACAGCAAGACCATTGATAAGGTAGTTGGTAGCAACGACCAAATTAAAGCCCTTGTTGAGAATAACCCCCATATAGCCCAGAGCATAGTTGAATTAGGCAAAGAAAACTTTTTACAGGGTATTCCCACCGCTCTATTTGAACGGAATCTTAACTCTTTAATCAAAGCAACAATTGGCTCTTTGCAAAAGATACACACAGAGAGAGAGCAAGAAAGGAAATTGAACGAGCAAGAGTTAGAAAAACTACAAGAGGAAGCCAAACAAAAAGTGATTGAGAATCTTGGAGGGCAAGAACAAGCCAAAATCAAAATAGAAAAGATGCAACGTTTCCTTCAATCCACTGATTACTTTACGGATGAAGAAAAGAATGCCTTTGTTGCTGGTATCAATCAACCAGACTTTACCGTTCACTTCGTCAACGCATTAAATAAGATAGAGGCACGACTTGCTTTATTAGACCAAAAACAACGGATGGGTAGCATTACCGTTCCGTCATTCAACGAATTCACAAGCACTAATATGGAGAAAGAATTAAATGATTTACAGCAACGATATGACAGAGCAACAGGCAAAGAAAAGCATGACCTTGCACTGAAACTTAACGAACTTCAAGCGAAATATAGGAGGATGTAAAACAATGAAAAAGAAAAAAACCAAAAAACGAGAGGTTGTTTTTATTAACTATGACGGAGGAAGCAATGGCAGGTAAGAAAGGAACTAATAGCAAAGAGGGGGAGGCAAAACAGGGAAACGGGGCGGTGGTCTCACGGATGGAGATTGCAGACACACCACAGCCAGCACAACAAATCCCTGCCACTATATTGCAGGCAATAAATAAAGCGGCAGATGTAGCCAAAAGTTTCCAACAGGAAACCAAAAGCGATAATGCAGCAATAAGCCCTTGTTGTAAAACATCAATAAAACTCTCCCTTGATGAGTTTATTATTGGCATACAAAAGCAGCGGTTAACTCTCCAAGATAAGAGCCGCCTGACTACATATGCAAGGGCTATTTACAACGCCCACGCCCAACCCAAGCCAACAAAATAAAAAGAAACATAAAAAAGCCCTCATGGAAACATTACAACGAGATATTGCTTTTACTATTGGCAATGAGTATTCATTGCTAAATGAATCCCAGCAAGAGATAATTAACGACTACATTATAAGTGAATTGGAACTGCTATTTGAGGAGCATAACTTCAATCTCACAGAAAAGGACTCACCATGTTTCATAATATACCCAAAAGAAACAAATAACCGATTTATTTATGAATATAAAATCCCAAGTTTCCCGTCTCCTAACCCTGATGACCCACCCCAACCCCTACCAGTAAAAAACCTTGTGAATGTGTATTTTGACAAAGAATGTAGAGAGCCAATATTAGACTACTATTACGACCAAACAACAAAAAGAATATTTACAAATTTCGCCAAGAACACCACAGACCCTATATATATTATATATAATAAACTGCCTGAAATAAATGAACTTCAAGCACCTTATATGAAGTATTTAACAATGCGAGTAGCGGAACTTATAGCAATGCCCTTTACGAACTCAATTAACGTTATTAACGATGTGAATAAAAAACTAATAGAGGCGAAAAATGCCTGTATTAACTATGATACCAGACAAAAGAGCAATATTGCCAATCCATTCAATTCTTTTGACATAATAGCAAGAACAACATTTAGATAATATGGGATACTATGATAAAAGCAGCGATTTGTATATATCAGGGGCAAGCAAGCCAAAGAAAAGCGACTCCACATCCAACACGCTCAAACTTGCAGGAGTTGGGGCGAGCATGCTCGGCTCTATGTATTCCACATACCAGACGAACAAGGGAGCAAAGGCACAATACGAGGCAACGGCGGACTCATGGAATTTCAAAGCCAACGAATATGAACGACAAGCAGAGATACTTGCTGGCAATGCTGTATTGCAAGCACAACAGATGTCAAGCGATTTGAATCGTGTATTGAGTGATTTTAGAGCAAGCAAGGTTGCACCGAGCGGATTTAGAGCCGCAAGCCAAACATTTCAAGCAAGGGAGGCAGAGGCACAGGCACGAATAACACAAAATATAGACGATTACATGGGAGCAAGAACGCAAGAATATAACCAATATTTACAGAATGCCACAGACGCAAGAAGCATGGCGAGCAGAGCCGATAACCTTGCAAGAAAGACAAGCAATAACGACTGGTGGCAAATAGGGCTGAATGGCTTGCTTACAGGCATACAGAGTTATGTGGGAATGCAAAGATAATTATTAAATAATAGGAGGTAAAAATGATAAGTAGCAACAACAACGAACCAATAGACGACGGCACAAAAGCCGTCCGGTCTCATCTGTCTCTCACCTTCATATCAAAAAGTGCTGGTAGCACACAGGATAACAAGGACTCAAATACTATCTGGTCGTATAACTACCGCCCCCATGTCCTGCAAGTAGATAATCAGGGTAATTTATCCCCATTACCTAACAATTTCTTTGGAGAGTTGGCAGATGTGTTGAGCGAGAACGACTTAATAACATTGTGGGGTTTTTGTAATAATCCAACCAACACAGACACCACACAACCCCCTCCTCCTATCTCTCAACCGCCCTCACTCATAGACACGCAAGCCCATTATAAAGTTGTAAGGGTAATAAAACCTCGCAAGATAGTTGAGATAAGGAGAGCAACAGATATTGAGGTATTATCAATACTTATACCTTTGAGGGTTAATCCCGTCTCTCTCGATTGGTCTGCCTCTGACGTAATATACCTACACAGAGACCCCGCAGACCTCGATAAGTGTTTCGGCTACTTCACTATTGCCGACAACATAGACCACTTTGACGCATACTTCTATGAAGGAACAATGAGGACTTGCACCATTGACTCCATCGATTGCACCGCCTCCGACCTCCCAGAAACTCAAAACAAACTTCGCTTCGTGTCTTATAACAGCACCACAGGGCAGATTGTATTTAACGGGGTGAATGACCCCAATAATATATTGTCTACATCGGCAAGGGCTGGAAGGTTCAAACTTTCAATAACATATAAATTCAACGATATCAATTTCACACCACAAAACCCACAGGGAGCAGAGCACACATTCACCATAGACAAATACGTTCAATGTCTATTCACGGAGGACAAGCCCGTATATATCGCAGATGTAGGAACGAATGATTATATACAGGGTCAAACTTATAACATCGGCTTCACTCCTTCCTCTTGGTCTACGCAGGAGAACTACACAATAAGCAATATACAGGACTTGTCAATTAACTCGCTTGTGGTGCTAAAAAAGACTAATAATGCAAGAAATGGCTTCGCTGTTATAACGGCGGTTAATGTTGCAACAAATACCGTGTCAATATTACCCTTCATAGATATGGGATATCTAGACGATCAGATACTCGTTGATACCGAGTGGAAGCAAGCGGTTGACAATTATTCATTATTGCCTTCTATCACAGGCACAGAGCAACACACGACTTGGCTTTGCCGTTGTCTTAACCCATACACAGACACAACAACGGGCATAACATATATTGCGGGTGTGTATCAATGCGTTGCCAACCAGACCACAACCCCTTATACTTGGTCTTACTTCGGCGAAAACTTGGACTACATAGACGGGCAAGGAATTAAGATAACAGACTCGGCAACGAGTGCATTAAGCAAGGAAGTTAATGTTAATCTTGGCTCGCCTGCTTACGGTCTATCCTTCGGCACTGCCTCCACATTACAAACAAGTATCGGCGGGTCGCTAAAATATAAGGACTCTGTGCCGGGGCAAGCAAGCAGTGATAAGTATATAGAGGTGAACCTGAACGAATTAAAGGGTCTCGCACAGGACACAGACGGCAGCGTCCGCATTAAAATCGGCAATACCCTGACCTTTGACGCAAACGGAGCATTGCAAGTTAACCCCACTACAAACAGCAGGATTGGTATGATATGGCAGGCAATAAGAACATCACCGCCATTAGACTCATTGCGTTGTGACGGCTCTTGGTACGACTTCGCAGATTACCCCGAACTACTGCTCGCAATACAACAAGGACTTGTAGTTTGTAATACCCTCGCAGAATATCAGGCAAAATTAGACGCACCGAGGAACACTCACACTGCCAACCCCCGCGATACTTATGGTGTTTTTGGATGGGACGGAGGCACAACCACCACATTTAGAGTCCCTAAACTTGATAACAGAGTATTCCTTGCGGGAGGAATAGGAAGTCAAGTCGGGTGGTACGACCAAGACCAGATTGTGAATATATGGGGGAGTTCGGGGTATAATTATAGGACACACACACCAGTCTTTCAAGATAACAGCTCGGGAGCCAGAGGAGCATTTAGTCAATCCTACAACACCAAAATATTAACTGCAAACTCTGGGTCAGTAGATTATGTTACAAACCTTGAATTTAATGCCGCCCGTGTAGTACCCACAGGCGAAAGAGTGCAACCAATGCACGTGCAGTATCCTGTGTTCGTGGTGGTAAGATAATGGAATTAAAAGGAGTAAAAAATATGGTAGATATTAACCAAAATAATCAGCAACCCTCCGTTGATAACAATGGCAACATGACTATGATTGACGGCAACGGCAATAAGGCAACCATTACCACAACACCGCATAGTATCCCTTACGATATGCAAAAGGCATTGCTATTAAAAGCAGGCATACCACCAGCAGACGAAAGATTACAAAATCCCATTGAAACTAACAGACTATACAAAAGGCAGACTTTATATGATACGAACAGGCAATTTTATGAAAGTTTTGGCAGGGTTTCAATGCGTAATCCCCTTTGGGAAGCAGAGCAAAAAGAAAAGCAAAGACAAGAACAGGAGCAACAAGACAAACAAAATGAAGTCCCAGTTATTACAGGAGACCCAGAAAGAGATAAAGCAATAAAGGAATGGCAACAAAAGGCGGCAGAAAGAGGCAAGGAATACGAAAAGAGAGAGGAAGCATATAAAGCATATACGACCATCCGTGACGCCCCTCTCGCACATCAACTAATTATAGCACAGGGTAAGGCAGAGCAAGAAAGGAGAGACCGCACAAGGCGAATGATAGGTAATGTTATACAAGCAGGAATAACATTTGCGGGAGGTGCGGCTTTGTTTGGTGTGAAAATAGGAGGTGCAATGGCTGCCGCCTCTCTATTTGACAACACTATGCAACAAAAAACAGGCATAAACCCCCACACCTCACAACTATTCAATACATACATGTGGGCGAAGCATGGTTGGGGTTGGAGACATGCCGCATATAATCAACGACAACAAAATATGAAATATGCAAAAAATGCTACATGGACAAATCAAGGGACAAATGGGGGAGGCGGTGGAGATGATAGTGGAGGTGATAGTGGTATGGATATTAACCCTAACGGAAGCCCATTAAATCCAAGCGGGGGCGGAGGAGGTGGAGGCAATAACATGGGGGGAGGCGGCAGCGGAGGTGAACTAATGCTACGCCCCGATATATCCGTTGCCAACTACAACAGATATGAACTACTTAAAAAGAATTATGGATTCACTAACGATGAAGCCGTTGGCTTTATCAATGTCAATGGTAATCTCCCTGATACAGAGTTTTTTGATAACGCAGATAATTTTGAATACAAAGAACGAGCACCAGAAGGGTTAAATATAGCACAACAACTCGCAAGGCAAAGTCGAATGGACGCCACACGATACACCCCAGAACAAAGGGCAGAGATGGAGGCATGGAGGAAGGACAGAGACGCACGCCTACAAGCAGATATAATGGCATGGGCGGAAGCAGAGGGCTTTAATGTTGGAAGTGGAGGTAAAGAAGTAGGAGGAGGGGGCGTATCATCCACAGCGACCTTGCCCCTACAATTAGAACATCTTGCCTCACTTGCAGAGCCGTTAAATATGGACTCTCCATTGATACAAGGCACTATTGCCACAATATACGATTCACCCCTGCTTGCAATACAAGACAAAAACATATTGCAGAGTTATATTGAACTCGGCGAGTATGGGGACGCCTTAAAGCATTACAATGATAAGGTGGCAAGCACAGAGGAAGGAACAACAGCAGGGGAGACCTCTGTTGCCCCCATATCCTTCACACAACTGCGAGACGGTGTAGCAGACATAAAAGACGACATGGTAGACCTTCAAATGAAGTTGGTAAAAGCAAGGCAACTATTAGCGAGAGGCAAGACAAGTGCTGACCCAACGTCTGCAATGGTGGCAGAACAGCAATTTGCGGCAAAGCAAACAGAAATGAAACTTGCCCCCGTCAGTCAATTAGATAACATTATAGCAAGATTAGACGCTGACATACAACAGGCAGAGGAACTAACCCGTAAAAGCAACACACAAGGAAGCATACAGGAGCAACAGCAACTTGACAACATACAACAACTAAAAGAGGAACTTAAACCTATTCAATCCCTTGTAGAGTTGCAGCAAAAGCAAAAAGAAAGGGAACAACAATTACAACAGCAAGAAAAGAAACAAAA
>LSQA01000058.1_pt1 | contig 22277 bp, 16 predicted proteins | sample 651271 | NCBI WGS metagenome assembly LSQA01 (sample SAMN04438314, study PRJNA306036) | termite gut metagenome | isolation source: viral DNA filtered from gut of termites from termite colony 3 | host: Coptotermes formosanus | place: USA: New Orleans, Cypress St. | collected 2013-06-21 | reverse complement strand
GGGCATAGGCGTAAAGCCGCCTTGACCGCGCCTTTCCGCCGCTTCCAGCTCTTTTTTAAGCATATCTATCGAGCCCTTTGAAGCGAGCAGCGTTATAACATCCATCAATGACCCCGTAAGCAAGGCGTTCCCTCTCATCGGATCTGTTTTCATGACCTCAAAGGCATAATTTACATTATTCCTTGTTGTGTTAATTTGTGCTACAAGCTGCTGTGATGTAGTGTAGTATTGTATCTGATCTAGCACAGGTAACAACTGTCCATAGAAGTATTGTAGCTGTGACATACCTTCAGCCGTTTTAAGTTGCTCTGGTCTAAGCTTCGCCATCTGATACGCCGTGTTCTGTACATCCGCTATCATCTTCGGCAATGTGAGCTCCGATGTCTCTGCCTTCTTCATCTCTAAAGCTTGTTCATTAGCAAGCACATCTTGATCCACAAGGTGCATATCGTCACCACTAATCTTCTGAGGTCCTTGAACACCGAAGCCTGTTAACAAGTTACCTGTTAACATTGGAGTAGTCAAGAACCAATTATTAGTGTTCCATCTATCAGCAAGACGGCTAAAGTATTCCGCTCTCTTCTCTCTGTTAGTGCGCCAATCACCTAGATCCTTCTTCGCTAACTCCTCGATAGGCACTTGATCCTCTACCTGCACCTTATCACCATGAGAATAGTCATCACCAGAGGATGTACCGCCTGATGTACCGCCTGGTTGGCTTCCTGGCTCTACGGATATGCTTCCTCCGCCACCTGGTGTAACAGGTTCTTTTGGATCATCTGTAGCAAGCACTAATTCATTCTCCGCAGATGTCTTAGCCTTATCTATCACAGCTATCTGCTTATTAAGCTCGGTGATTTGCTTTTGCACATCCTTGTAATCATCTATAATCTGTTGATACTCAGGTTTAAGAGTCACTTTTACTACACCTCTGTGACCTTTAGTGCGATCCCAATACTTATCCTGATTTTCTCGCTTACGCGACTCTATGTTTATTACATCTACCTTCGGTTTCAACGCATCACGTTCTTTCTCAAGAGCACCTAATTGATCTATCAACACTTTCCGTTGCGCTTGAAGCTCTTGTATCTTCGCGTTAACTTCCGCTTTTGTTGCCATCACTTACCTCCTTTGAGCTTTGCTACTTCTCTCGCGAGCTCCGCTATAGCACCAGCGTTCATTAGAGCTAATCTACCTGTATCAACGGTCTTGACACCTTCATCTGTTTCTTGTATCGCGGCAGGATTAACCTTCTCTATATCCTGTGCCATAGGACCAATGTGCTGTTCATTAGGATCTATCTCTGGATCTATGTCAGTAGCCTCTGGCTTATACTTGTAGAAATAGTTATGTATATGCTTCATGTAACCATTAAGCACGTCATCTCTCCAACATCCTGCGTCTTTTATATCATAACCATAGCTATCACCATTAGCTAATGTATGCAGTAACTCCATATCTGCCGCATCAAACGGAGGACCTTCTTCAAGGATTGCTTTAGCTAGTTCCATAGCATCCACACCTTGCATACTATCTTGTATTATCTTCTCATCTTCATCACTCAACACGTTCTTACGTGTAAGTTTTACCACTTCTCTAGGTTTGAGTTTCTTTGTTGGTTTAATGTCTTGCTTTACACGCTTATCACTAGGCTTTGGAACAGGTGCACCTACATCAAATGTATGCAACATTGAACGAAGTAACAAGTCATCAGTAGTCTTGAACTTTACTAACACGTCACGCTTACCTGTTGGCGACAGACTCTTATAGTGCGGTGAATCAAGTAACTCTTTCTCACGAGCCTTGCTATCTTTTACAAAGTTTTCAAGCATCTCGGCGCGTTTCTTGGCAACTGCTGGCGCGACAAGGCTACTAGCCATAGCATTAGCCGCCGCGCCAAACTTACCCGCTAATGGAGAGCGATATGTATTTCCTGTGCCAAATGAACCTTGCCCAAGAGGATTGAAGTTAATACCTCCACTAGCAAGTATATCAGCTACTCCACCTAAGCCTTGTAAGACAGAGCCTAATAACATAGGACCTGCTACACTATACTTATTCTTCGTAACATCTTTCTGTGAATTAGGATAGTGCTTCACTTCACCTAGCTCAGCTTTTCCTTCATCAGGGGTTATTGTATCACCAGACGCTTTATTATCCACGTGCTCCACAGCATCTATATTAGCTGCTCCTTCATCTGGTGTTATTGTAGCATCGGAGACATCTTTCGATGCTTCTTTCGCGGGAGCTGGATTGCTCTTTAGTCTATCCTTGTATGTCTTATTTAGCGTATCATATACATTTTGAGGCATACCCTCCAGAAAAGGTGCTGATATTTGATCTCTCTCGGATTTACTAAACGCCTTTGGACCAAACTGCCCAAAGAACTCATCCAATGTACGCAGCTCCTCTGGTTCTGCCTTCTTGGCATCTGTCTTCTGTGATGCAGCCTCTGGTTCTTTTTGAAACTGAGACTCATCCAATGAGTATGTATTTGCTGGTGCTTGTGTATCTGTGCCACTCCCTGTGGATGTAGCAATCTCTGGCTCTTCTTGCTCTCTTCCCGCATCGAAGTCAAGTTCGGCTTGTGCCGCCTGCTTCACTTGCTTCTGCGCGGCTTCTATCGCGTTAGCATCTTCTTGCTCTTCTTGTAGCTTCTCCGCTAGACTTGTAGCCTTAGATGTCTCAAACAACTCTTCTTGCATATTATCTATAGCGTTCTCCGCTTGCACTTTCTCTGTGGCTACTTCCTTCTCCGTGACACCATCTTGCAGATTCTTTGGCATATCTGCATCGAAGTCTTTGGCTTCTTCCTTCTCCGTGACACCATCTTGCAGATTCTTTGGCATATCTGCATCGAAGTCTTTGGCTTCTTGTGCTGGTGCTTCTTGAGTAAGTGGTGCTTGATCTGGTGCTTGATCTGGTGCTTGCTCTGGTGCTTGCTTTGGTGCTTCTTGCACCTGCTTCACTCGAGCACCCCAAGTGCCCTGTCCTGGCATATTTATAAAGCCTTGCCCATACACCTCAACAGGAAGTTCCATGTGATAAGCATTATCTTTTTGATATAACGGAGCATCCGCCTTACCGCCTTTTTGCGTAAGAAAGAGGCTATAATTATCCATTACATTATCGGCCAATGGATTTGGATATAGATACTTCGTAGCGTGGTCACCAGCTTTAGTTTTATCCGTAGAAGGCAGATCATAAGCAAGCCATTTACTACCATTAAAGTCATCGGCATCCACAATCTCTGTACTACTTTCGCGCATGCGTGGATGCTGCACCATAAAGCCATGTGAGTCCTTATTCCTAAATACAACAGGTCTCACGCCTTTAGGCAGAGTATCTGCGCTAGGGTCTTTGAGCCACTTCTGCATCTCGTAAAAGTGAGGATGATATTCGTCGCCTTCTTGCGAGAGAAGTCCTTCAGCTATACTTTTACCTTTATCTTCTGCCATGTTATACCTTTAAGTAGCTGCATCTATTATCTTCAATATCATGTCCACCAAGCTCAATGCGCCGCCTGCGGCTTTACCTGCGGCATCAGTAAGCTTCTTACCACCCTCATTTGTCATATTCTCATACTTCGCGTCACTAGCAACTTGTGCACCACCTCCACCTTGCTGTATCATGTCCATTACAGCTTGATTCAAGTCATCACCTTCCACTATATCAGAAGGCAGGCTCGTGGTATCTTCTATTGCGCTGTTCATAGCGGCTTTTAGGGCTTCCGCATTATTATCCATTATGGTCTCCTTGATCCTAGCATATAGCCAAGTGTCCTATCTATTATGTCACTATCAGCAAATGCTTGTGACTGCTTAAAGCCACCTGTAGCATCGTTTGTTTTCTTTGACGCTTTGTCAGACCTTCTTATATCACGTTTAATGCGCACGTCAGAGTTAGGATCTGTTTCCGCAGGTGTTCCATCATCATGGAAATACCTTGTCTCTGTCGCCTGATTAGTCATGGTGCTTATCTCTGGATCAAACCATCTATCTTCACCTATACCTATGGGCTTTGCTCTATGGTCTATTTCACGTAACTTTATATTTATACCCACTATCTCTTCTTTCTTCACGACACGCTTTGTTGTTAAGTTTAGTGCTTGAAGGTCCGCTGGCTTTAAGCCTTGCACAGCAAGAAGCTTATACTTGGGTCTTACAACAGGAGTAGGCTTTGGGTCATCAGGAGGAGGCTCTTCTTTCTTCTTTGGTTCATCAGGAGGAGGCTCTTCTTTCTTCTTTGGTTCATCAGGAGGAGGCTCTTCTTTCTTTGTTACTTCTTCATCGTGCCTCTTTTGCTCTTCTTGCTTCTGTGGATTTTCCTCGTTACCTGGTGTCTGTGGCGTAGGTGCGCCAGGTTGATCATCAGCATCTGGTTGTGTACCAGAGTTAGCTATTGCCTTATCATGTACCTCGTCACCACTTGTCTTAAGCAGTTCTTCTTGCGCCGCAGTCTGCTGTCCCATTGCTTCAACTTCTTTGGCTCTCGCGGCGTTAGCATCTTGCATATATTGCTGTCTTTTGCGCTCTACGCCAAGCTTTTCCCATTCCTTGCGATCAGCTAACGCTTGCTGCAGGGCTGGTGTATATGCGGCGTTCCTAGCGGCTTCTGCCGCTTTAGCTCTAGCAAATGCCGCGCCAGCACCAGATACGTCACCACCTAGTTGTTCTACCGCTGTCTGTCCTGCGGAGTTTGCGTTACGCTCCGCCATCTCTGCGGCACGATTGTGCACAGACTCATTAGCCTTATCAAATGCTGTTTGAGCATTGATACCTTCTTGCATAGAAAGGTTAGCCGCCGCATCGGACTCTTTTAATTGGTTCTGCCAGATACGCTGTTGTGCTTGCTGTTGCTGTGATCTTGCCTGCTCGTTACGCATCTGGTTAATCTCTTGCGGAGTAGCCTTGCGCATCTTGCCTGTCATCTTGTCTTTGATCCACTTGGTCACATGGTCATAAGCACCTTGTATCGGAGAAAAGAGATCCTTTACGCCGCTTCCCACTTCATCAAGCCCACTTGTCACTACATTAGCAGCGTTCTGTCCGCCTTGATATGTCCACGAGTAAGAGCTTGGTGCGGCATGACCGCCAGCGTTCTGTGCTTGTGCCATATACTATCTCTCTTTACTACGGGCTCTATCCGTTGTATCTCTTGTAATACCACTACCTGAAGGTACGTTACGCAAGATTGAGAGCAAGTCACTATCTGATGCGCCTCTAGCAATACTCTTGCCCCTAGCGTGTGGATTACCTCCCGTAGAGTAATCAAAGGGTGTAACTACAGGAGTAACAGGTGTATCTGCGGCAGGTGCTTGTTGCTTACCGCCAAGTGCCTTGACGATTAACTCACCTTGCTTACCTGGAACTTCTGTTCCGTCAGCTCTATATGCTTTACCATTAGCCACGTAGTCACCAGGTAAGAGCGTGATGCGAGGAGCTTGTCCTCCATCACCAGGTTTCTCTGGTAAACGTTCACCAAACCTATCATAATCGCCTTGATACAAGGGTCTACCTGTTATATTAGATGCATACTTATCATACAACGCACGCCCTTCGTCACCTGTGATCTCTGTTCCGTATTGATATACACGACCATTCTTAATCAATATACTTGCATCATCTGTAGGAGGAATATATTTACCTCCTTTATCATTTATATCTTTCTGTAATACATCCTCACCTTCTCTTCCCCAATAGCCTTGAGCAATAGACTTGCCATCAGCCAAACCAGACAACTTTGTAACATCCATAGTCTCTGGTTTCTCGTCATATAAATGAGAATATGGCGTAGGTGTAAAAGGAGTATCTGTAGCAGGCGTTTCAACAGCAGGCGTTTCAACAGCAGGCGTCTCTTCGACAGCAGCTTTAACCTCTTCTTGTGGACCAAGTTGCTTCTTAGCCTCTTCTTGTGGACCAAGTTGCTTCTTAGCCCATTCTATGTCACCTTTGTTTAACTGATACTCTTTGCCATTGACACGTTTAATCCAATCACCTGGCTTCGCGCCTGCGACACCTTTCGTGGAGTTCTCTACGAAGGTCTTTTTGGCATCGGAAGCGGGCTTCGTTACAACAGGAGGTGGCACTTGGTCTCTTGGAACAAGCACTTCTGCTATACTACGAGGAAGCGGGCTTCGTGGTGTATTCGCTAAGTTATTCTTTTTAGCTTCCGCCGCATTAAACTCTCGGCGGACTCGCTCTTCTTTAGCCGCATTAAGATCTGCTCTCGATACGCTCCTGATTATACCTTCAGCCTTCTTAATACGGTCATAAACATCGAAAGGAGACTCACCCCACATAGGGCTAGTTCTCTCTATGCTTTGCAATGCTTCAATTATGTCATCTTGTGTGTATCCAGAAGAGCCTTCTGCCTTACCAGCCATATTACATTTCTCCTATAATAATAATAATACACAATTATCGCGGCATATAAAGCCACAAAATTAAAACTGCTCTAATCCTGATATGTCTTGTCTAACTTGCAATGGATACTGACGCTTCGTGCTCATTACCTTCAATCTTGCTTTAAGACTCTTGAGTAAGAACATACCATCAGACCATATAAATAACTTACTACCATGTCCCATGCCATTCTGTGATGTGAACCTAAATGTATAGATACCTTCCTTCCCTACACGTGTGAATAGGTCTTTCGTTAAGTAGATATGTGTAACCTCGCTCTGTTTCACGCCGCCTAAGCATAGTGTCTCTTCTGCCACGTTAACTTGCACGTATCGGTCTCCAATGATCCTATCAAGCAGATCATTTAACGCGAAAGTTATCTCCCATTCATATACACAATCTGTCTCATCGTTTAAGCCTAGATATGACGTCTGTAGCTTTCTTACTTCGTGATAGAAGCCTTTTATCGAGTTACCCTGCATAGAGCGACCCCAGAGCTGTGAGTCAGGATTATACTCCCACAAGTAGTTACGCATGCCATAGTAATCCTCAAGCGTGTTACCTTGTATCGGTGTCCACAGCTTCTGAGCTTTGTTAGCTATGATACTAGGTATCATATACTCTTGTAACATAAATCTATTAACTTGGAAACGCTGTCTACCAGCAAGCACTACTCCCGCCGATGTAGGATACATCATCCAATCCTCGTCATCTAAAGCGATGGTTACGTTTGGTGTTTCAACATTGCCCGCAAAGTCTTTCTGTAGTCTTATTATCTTATCTCGTGTATCTACTACATCTAACGTGGTTCTAAATAGCACATCCTGTGATATAAAGTCATATATGCCAGGAGTAACATCAATGATACGATTAGCAGTCATGAACTTACTGACCGTAGAGTTACCGCCAAAGGTATAGAACTCACGCAATGTAGGAGAGAACAAATAAGCAGTGTCTGTGGAACTTCCTGCATAGGTCAAGCCTAGTGTCGCGCAGACTTTACTTACCGTAGTACCATTAGGTATAACATCTACACGAGATAACCACTCACTACCTAGTCTATAGGCTTGCCCCATGATAGTAAAGTCTTCAAACTTAGCCCCTATTGTATTAAACATGGAGGGTTCTCTAAACTCAGTAGTAAGCGATGTAACACCATTTAATACATATGAATTGTACACAGAGAATAACCTTGTGACGTGAGGTAAGTATGTTACCACTTCATGTGCAACAGGCAAAGCTATACGATAAGCATTTCGTGTAGCAGGTGCTTGCCCTATATTGCCTAATTGCCTAGAATAGAGTGCCACGTTACTAGCATAAGTGTCAAATAAACTTACAGATATGCCATTATTGGACACAAAGTATGCTACAGGCGGCAACATATCACCTTGCACCCAAGATGTTGTCTCTTGTGATATGGTGTATAATGAATCTACTACCTCTCCGTCTAGTTCAGTGGCTGCGCCTTGTATAAGGTAGGCTCTGTTACCTATACCATCAAAGCTGTGCTGTGCCACAAGACCCTTAACACTATTTACACCTGTTATATTCAACGAAATAGCATCACTCTGCTCTACTCTAGCAATAAACTTCGCTATACCTCTAAAGTTAGACGCTTTAATACTTGTGTAAGGAGCACCAAGACATACATAGCTGGAATTAACTAGCACATTAGAAGGTGGGCCATCAAGCACTCGTGTATCTCTAAAAGCTACAAAAGCTATATCATCACCGCCATAAGAGCCATAATACATAGCAAGTGTGCCAGGCAGTATCTTATATGTCATGTTACCTGGATCAGCATAGTAATACTCTAGGTCCGCTGTAGATCCTTCTATCGCGGCTGGCTTCACGATACCCGCTATATCTTCTTGCGCATTTATACCCAACAATCCAAGCACCTTTCCAAATACCTGATCTATACCAGCTAATGGAACTTGAACATCAGGAACATCAGGCATAGTAATTTTACCTAGTTCTTTTGTAGCGACATACGAGGTTCGAGGCTTCACGCTAGAATACACTAGACCACAGCCATTAGGATAGGTGAGTGAGTTATTTTCCGTGTTAACTTTGAATGAGAAGTATTGCGGCGAGCCTCCAAAGCCGCCTACTACTTCCACGCTTCTTGTATCTGTTGTCATCATACCAACAGGCATACTTACAGTAGTAGATGGAGCGGCAGTAGGATAACTTACCGTAGTATGTGTATAACGATCTATGTAAGGAGGCACTGCTCCAAAGTCCTTTTGCTTCGAGCAGTTGCCATATGCCGACTTGTAACTTGGACCAGCTGGCGCGATAGCAGGATAGGGAATAGGGAAACCTGAGCCAAGCACCGTGATAGGTGGACTCCACTTTATCTCACAGGGTATAATCAATGATAGCTTTATTCCACTTGTTCTATATGCTAGTGACCATTGCCCTGAGCCTCTTACAATATATTGCGCTTGCGCTTGCATGAAGCCAGGTCCGCTATACAAAGGCGATGACGCGCCATACCCAAAGCTCAACGAGCTATCTAGACACGAAGCTCGCGCCGATATAGCTCTATCACTACTAAGTATAGCACAAGCTGAACTAAGTTGATTTATTAGGGGTATTGGATCATCGTCACCTGATGAAGGCGGAGAGCCACTAAGATTTGCCGTAGCAATCATATATAGCAAGTCACCTGGATCACCTGCGCCTGCCGCCGCATACGCCGTTGTGCCTTCTCCCGTCATCGGAGACATATTACTCATTATCCATGATGCAGAGCTGTGCATAGCAGTAGCCGATGTAGCACTGCCTATCGTCAAGGTAAGACTAAATATCAAATTGAATGATCCGCCAAGCAAGGCAGTAGCTAGTGCCGTAGGATCTAGCTTTACATCCAAGTTACCTATATTTACGAAGCTATCGCCTTTGGCTGGGTTACTTTGTGCTATCTTGCTAGTCGCCCACGGGATCGTGATCAATCCTCCCGCTTTATTTATCGCAATAACGCATGACGTGCCAGGTGTAGACCATGACATCTCATTATCTGTAGACGTAATGCCATTAGCTGTACATCTGTTACTCGGAACGCAGCCACCTGTAACTAAACCATTAGGTCCAACAGACCCATAGCCATCTATCACTCCCGCTATAGACGTGCCGCTTTGTATTTTCAATGTGCATTGTTGCACACTACTATTCTTCAAACCAAGATACAACAAGTTACTCGTAGTAAAGTTACACGCAGTAATTACAGTATTAGGAGACAGCAAGAACCATATTTTATCGTGTGTGAAGTTCCATTGTGTACCTATTATCGGTGATATGCCTACACTGCACGACTGATAAGGGAACGATGTAGTATAATCAATAGAGCCATCTGGTTTATAGGTAAGCGTCATAGGTATCGTCATCTGTCTAATGATACAACTACCTGTGCTCCACTCCATAGACACAAGTTTCGGTCTACCTAATGGTGTATCTGACGCATTATCATGTGAAGCAAGTGCCCACCAATTCGCGCCTTTCAACATGGCTATATCAGAGCATGACGCTTCCCACACCTTATGCCAATCATCACCTTCCTTATCTTGTCTATATGTAGATACATATAACCCAAGCATATTGTCACGTGTCTTACCTACAACGTGCGTTGTATCAAGATACCATTGGTTCACAAGGTTAAATTTCTTCAAGTCATGATTTGCTTCAATGAACACAGAGTCAAAGAACGAGTCAGATGTGTATATTGGTATCTCTTCTAGTAAAGGATCACGTATGTCAATAACACCGATACTAAAGTATGTAGCACCGACAGTCAATATATCTACAAAGTGCTCCGTTGGGTCGCCATCTATAGTAAATATAACATGAATGTTGCTCGCTGTGCTTGTCTGCCGCACCCATCTCATAGAGTCATTAGTCTTGGAAAAGAAACCTGGTATGCGCCCTTCATAACGCCCTATATCTGCATCACTTATAGTAAGCAAGCCGTATTCATTGCCCTCAGCATCCTTATCTGGATCAATCTGCCATGATAAAGCGGCGTAGTTTGCGCTACTTAGTGACAGCGGCGATGACGTAAATGATATATCTGTCGTTCCAAACCATCGCATTGTAGCATTATAGCTCGATGATACGACACTCCAAGCATAGTTTCTTACGTTATCTATTTGACCTTGCAAGAAACCTGTAGCATCTATGTATCTCATACGCCTAAATCTAAAGGCGTGTGGCGTTCTATCTTGAAATGTGCCTTGTATGCTTAATTGTTGCGTTGGTGTTTGGTCCGCAGGCAAGGGCTGTGATCTAACAAACGTTAACGCTTGCTCAGTTAGCCCATTATTTACTATATTGGTTGAGTTGAAGCCACTTAGCTTGAATATAGCCAGCGATTCACGTGTCGATATATTGAAGTTTAGTGTAGAAGTAGCGGATGCCATAAGCGGAGACTGCACTACAATGCTTATGTCTTGTGTGTCGATATTATTTGTGTCAGTAAAAAGCCAATGCGGCTCTCCAGCATAACTTGTCACAACCTGCGGTGCTGGTATCAGAGATTGTATATCACTTGATAAGCTACATATAAGCGGTTGCGCATCATACGGATAGTGGCTTATCTCTTTTAATACACCAAGCACCTTGAACTCAATAAAGCGGCTTGTGTCAGCGTCTTCATTAGTGTTAATCTGCGCTATTGCATCGCTATCATATATCTGGAACACGGCTATTGTATCAAAGCCATCATTCTCTTTCACTCTTGGACTGACAGACATCAGCTCCAGATCCGTTCCATTAGCTTGTATATCGTATATGTTACCTGTGGCATAGTTTAATGAACCTAATACACCCGTCATGGCTCTTACATACTGCACTAACGAGTTATAAGGCACAGGATATATGTCTCCGCCACGCAGACCCATGTCCGATGGAGGGTTATACCTATACTCGAAACCAAATGGTATGAAGCAAGTTGTAGAGCTTCTGTTTGTAGGATTACCATTCTCGTCATACGCGCCTCCGAACACAAAGGTAAATTCTTTAGAACGTTGCTCTCTGTTCCATTCTACGATGTTAATGTTATTGAAAAATATAGCAGAGTGCGTGTTACCTACGTCAATTGAACCACGTATAGCTAGTCCATAAGTGACTATACTATTTACTAGAGGAGGTATTTGCACCGATGCGCCGCGAAAGAAATCTAATATACCTTCTGTATCTGGGCTCTCGTCAGCTATAGTCTGATCATACATACGCATATTTGCAATAGTTGTATATCCGCTAGTCCATTCACCCCTCCAACGGAACACAAAGTATGCGCCATACCAACCAGCTACTGTACTAGAGGTACGCATCAAACCGCCTAAATACGAAGACACATCAAATTCATCATAAAAACGAGGTCTACCATCATCACCATCTGAAATGTTAGTAGCAGGAACACTAAATACATAGCCTGCTACGCCCGTCAAATCGGATGCATCCTGCCCTATCCACGTTGTATAAGAGCCTGTGTGATAAGTATACCTCGTTACATCCCATGTGTATTGCGCACCTCCTGGTATCCTATATGTCTGATTTGTTGGAAGAGGTCCTACGTTATATTGCGTCATTCTAAATTCACATTGTATATCCGTTATACCATCATCAGGACCTGTATAACTCCCTAATAGAAAACCACAAAACTTCGTAGCACGATCTACTTGCAAGGGGCTTATTATATTGCCATCTTTACGCCTTAATGCTGTAACACGCATAAATATGCCGTGCATCGCTAACTGCACAGGAGGTGCTACAGGGTTATACAATGACGTAACGAAAGCATAGCTCTTCGAGAAAGTAGTACGTGAGTATCTATCTATTGTAGGATTAGCTGGTGTTGATCGCTCATCTATTCTTGCTATAGGATACAATGGATAACGAGGCTTATCAGGCATAGTCTGTATCGCTGGACTTACTATACTCTTCGCGGCGCAAATAGTCCGTGATACCATGCCGCTTACTTCAAAGGTCATGGTATCATTTCTCGTTCCCATGACTCTTACTATCTCTTGCAATGTATTAGGTGCAGTTATCGTGACAGGTGCGCTAGGGTTAACGTAACAACTAGGCGTGAATGTAGCGGTTGTACCATTTATGGTTACACGCTTATCATTTTCCGCCGTCAGTGTAAACGCATAAGATGTATCAGATGCTCGTGTTCCGCCTTCAAGCGTTCCGCCTATCTCTAGTGTGTTAGCTGTAGCCAATAGCCATAATGGATATGTAAAGCGTATCGTGCTCTGTAGTTCTGGAAATATGTTTATACTATAATAGCCTTCTGGCTGGCGGCTTACTTGTGAGTAGTATTGCGCTGGTATCAGCACTTCTGTATATGCTTCGCTATAAGGATCAAGTATTAACTCCCACACTAAGCCACGAAATGTTGTGCCTCGTATTCTGTAATCAGAGTCATTGTCTCTAGCATGATATGTTACCGTTCCGCCGCTAGGTAGCGCACGAGCATACTCTGTCCGTGATAAGCTAAAAGATGCTAGTGTATCAAAGACACTCAAGGATAGACTTGCAGCTGGATCTACCGTTTGTCCGAAATACACTATACTGCTATCACGCATCTCTAAAGGATAGTATCCTCCGTCTGAAGTTATAGGATACGTGGATCGCATTGACGTGTTATATGTGTAGTTTCCCGCGAAGACATAAGGCATCTCATACTTGAAGCTATTACTCTGATAGCCTCCTAGCATCATGCCATTGTTCTCCGCGAAGGTCGGTTTGCTTACAGGAACGATACTTGTCTCGGCAGTTACTTCAAGAGGAGAATCTAGCGGTATGTCAAACTCTTGCCAATCATTCAAGACAGCGTTACCTCCCCACGTTTCACATCTTCAACGAAGCATTGCACAAGGAATGTCGTAAGATTTACTTCTTCTTGTGAGTCGCCATCCGTAATAGCTTTAAGTCTCATTAGCTTTGTAGCTGCTACTTTCTTCACTTCATGATAGTCTAGTGTAAAGTCAAGTGTAGCAAGGCTCTGCTTACCAACTATTACTTGCTTCACGAACTTGTCTACATTTATAGCCATGTAATCCAAGTCAGCAGGTTCTTCTTCCGCGCCTCCCATTGGATCATTATCGTGCACAGGTAATACTTTGAGATATGCTTCATGCAATAAGTCATCTATATCTTGCCAACTTATCGTAGAAATCTGACCTGGCATATCCGCACCCATCTTAGCGCAGAATGTGATATACATCTCCATTGTATGTTGCACGAACTCCGCTAACGAAGCTACTTGGCTCTGGAAAGAAGCATCACGCTGTTGCTCTAAAGCAAGCAACGCTGACGCGCTTCTATAATTCTCTAGATCCATGCTTATGTTCTGTATGCCAGCTATCTCAAACATCTGCCCCTTCAACGAATCCATCTCTGCATTGAGATTTGCGTCAAGTGGTGTAGGCTCTAGCACCGTCATTATATCACTAGGTTGTGCCGCTATGCTGTTATCAAGGAACAAGAATTCACCTGTAGCGTTACTTAGCTCTTTTACCACTATGTCACAATTCTGATTAAATATAGGAACAGGTCCCTTGTAGTTACGAAGTAACACACCCTTCTTCTCAAGAAGTTGATCTAACTGCCTTTGTATCGGATACAACAGACTGAACAATGACGTAACACGTGACCTGCTCACGCCTATGTCCCACGAGTAAGTAGTCATAAGCACTTCGTCAAAAGGATATTCCTCACCCGCCGAGCAGTGTGTGTCTTCAATTATAGCGAAGCTCTTATGCCTCATGCAATCAATATAAATAGCAAGAGTAACTTGTGTCTTTGTGCCTATGATTGTCTTCAATTCATCTTCGCTAAAGCTCTTGACATAAGGACCAAGTGCCGAGACAGGCAAGCAGTAGTTAGTTATTAGCGCACGAGTTATCTTATTTGTGTTAAACTCACATTCATATACACCCAGCTCATAGTCATTAACCTTACGCAACTCATGCGTGTAAGGATCAACGAACACATGGCTGAAGCACAAGATAGAAGCATCGTGAAACACAGATCTAGTTACTTCTGTCAAGTTAAACTTCTTCGTGACAGACTTAAATATACGTTCTATCTCATCTTTGTATATGGCATATAGCAGTGTCGGTTGGTCTGCAAGTATCTTGAAGTCAAACTTTGTGTTACCAAGTCTACTTACTATGCTATCTATAATTGTTTTAAGATAATTGCTTGTGATGCCTGTTCCTGTATCTGTGTGCTCCTGATATTGCAAGGTAAACGGAACGGTGTTATATGATGAACGATACCAATCCTCACTCTTGAACGAAGGAAACATCTTATTATAGAACGCACAGAGTATCAGATACTCTACTTCATACTTGGAGTAGAGTAGTGAGTTAAGTGCCATGACATCAGGTCGTATACCTTCTGGCACTTGAGACCAATCCGTGCTTCCTTTCGCGCTTTTATCTACGGTGCTAGGTATGTATGTCTTTGTTACATCATCGAAATTAAAGTATACCACTACATACCTCCTGCCAAGCCAGCGGCTACACCTACAGCATACTCCATGCCATTCACTGCTACTTTCTGAGGAGCTTTGTAGGTCAATTCAGGACCTATAACAGGCCACAAGGCATATCGTAACGCGGGCAATAGATCAGGATGAAACCACCTGTCATCTACTTCACGTGTTGGATTACCCTGCTTATCTCTCTTGAGAATAGTCATCTCACACTCAAGAGCAGTTGGTCCGCCTTCAGGAATAAGTATATGTCCTTGTCTAAACAAGTCTTTTATCTTGTCTTGCATGAAGATCTTATCTATCTTATGCGCGTTACCTATGTTAAGGATCAGGTCATCTATTCTAACATTGATCTTGATCTCTTGTGTAAGCTGCTGTTCATTTGTATCAGCGAAAAATAGAATACGCTTATTAGCCTCTTCCTTTGAAGCCGCTGGGAAGAAGTCCAATGAGAAGCTCCATAGCGCACGTATCTCTTGCTTTAGTTGCTCTAGCATACTTATTGACTTATTGCAAGTAAGTATATTGAACTTACTCTCGTAGAACACATAACCACGTCTATTAGCACTGTCCCATGCTACAGCACAGATAGCGTTGTTATCGCTCATGCCATAATCTACGCCGACAAGTATTCTATCTACATCGTACGAGGGCATTGTGTCAGAAGAGTTATAAGTATGGAACTCAGGATATAGTAGCGTATCTTCATCATAAACCCATTCTCCTAAATAGTTCCTTCTTACATAAGGCGTGTCCCAATCATAGCCTAGTTCTTCTATTTCCTTATTGATATATTCTAACTTTACATCTGGATCTGTTGGATAAGGGTTATCCTTCCATGTCCATGTGTAGTGAGGACATTCCCATTCATTCCACGCCTTCTCACCATAAGCCCCTTTCTGCGGAGGCGGCGTTCCCGCGCAAATGAACTTATATTCATTAGCATAGTCCATCTGCATCGGGCGCAATACTTCACGCACCATATACTCAAGTAAGTCACCTTTTAAGTGAAAGAACTCATCTACTACAACTACCTTAGCTTTATGACCAAGTATCTGGTCAGGATCTTTCGTGTTACTTAAACCACGAACAAGTATATGTGATCCGTTATCTAAATGCTTCCAATCAAGCCTTCTGCCTTTCTTATCTTTCAAGTCACACGTTTCTACTAACACGTTCATAGCGTCATTAAGCAGTTCGATACTCTGCTCCATTGTCTCACCAATATAAATACAAGTAGTATTAGTAGTTTTAAGACATTCCATAAGTAGCGTTGCGGCAAGAAGATGTGTCTTTCCCGCACGTCTCGAACAACATATCAGCTTCGTGCCATTTCCGCTATTCAATACATCTAGTTGCTTGTCAAATAAGCTGTGGGCTATGTTATACACATTCATTATGTAGCCCTTATCTGCTTCATCATGTTGCTCGTCTGCTTTCTCCATAAGCATTTCTAGCGCACGTACATTCCGCCCTTCTGTAGCTATCTTATACAGCACACGAGTCAAGTGATCTTTTCTTAATTCTCCATCCTTGCTAGATGAGATCCAGAAGTTGTACACGGTATTAACATCTTCTTTCGCTGATTGAAGCATCTTCTCAATCAGCCGTTGCTTCGAGCCATCTAGCTCTTGCTCCGTGCCATCTTCTGCTTGTATAGATCCTGTGATTACAGCGGAGGTAAGTATCTGTTGCCATGAGTCATAGTAATTTTCTGCTACACTTATAGCATCTTCTGGGTATTGTGCCACATAGTCTTTGAGTGTTAGCCCTCTATCACGAGCAACACTATGGACTGATACCATAGTGTGCTTCGTGAGAAAAGGCTTCCTTTCATCAACAGCATTATTGAGGTGCTTGCGTATATCATTAGTCAGATTAAACGCTATCATTACTCTCCGATGCTACACCCTGTGCTACACCCTGTGCTTGTGCTAACTGCGCTACTAACTGCGCATTAAAGCCATCTTTTACCGCATCACGTATGTTACTACTCGTAATATGTATAACTAACTCTGCCATAATAGCTGCTATCTTGTGATGATCATAAGGCGCAATCAACTTCTCATATACCTTAATAAGCTCCTCGCGTTGCGTATCTGCCCATAATGCTGATATGTCGCTTATACCAAGCTCTTCAAGCTTCATGACGCACACTCCTCAAACAGCCAGCCTCTAGTATCTCTGTCTACATATGGCGTGACGAATACACTCGTAGCTGTTACCGTGCCTCGATACACGCACATATCACAAGCAGGATAATACGTATTATACAAGCTACGATGACACGAGGTATTTCCGCAAGGCATATTTGTCATTTTGTATCCTCCACAGCCGTAGAAGCCGCATTAGCATTACTAGATAAAACTTCTGCTTGTGCATCCACAGTCACTTTACCTTGATCTTGCGCGGCTTTGTCCTCAGCTTCTTTGATCCGCTTCGCGATCTCCACAAATACTTGCCTCCTGATGTCAGCAACACTCCATGCGTAGCTATACGCCTGCGTTACCTTGTCTGAATACTTTTGCGACTCAGGAGAATTTGCTCCCTTGCCTACTGCCTCACGCCACAGCGAGAAGCAATCTTTCCTGGACAATATGTCCATTGCTATCTCGTCAACAAACGTGACACCTGGTACGACTTGCAGTTTCTCTTCGCCTGCTTCATCCTTATACTTATAAGTAAAAGGATACTTGAAAAAATTGCTATCTGTCATAGCTACACTCTCCTTGCTACACTATTAAAATAAATACGGTGCATGGTGTAGCTCATGCACCGCCTATGTCTGCTGTCAAGGAGGTCAAGCAGCAGAGAATAGGCTAACGTTTCATTAACACACGCACCTTAATAAACGAGGCTGTAGAACTACTATCCACGACACCGATGCAGTTAGCACCTATCGCAAATACAAGATCTCCTGCTTTCGGAGCTGTCTGTGTAGCGGACCCTGCCCCTTTAGTAAAGGAACTTGGACTTCCGCCATCTACAACAGTACCTACTGCCTCAGAGCCACCTCCAATTTGATTAGGCGTATACCACATAGTCTGCACGAAGCTATCGACATAGCTCTTTGGTACAGCGTCAGAAGCATCAGTCGGATCAGGAAGCCCTGTTATAACATTACCCTCAGCATATAAGCCATTTCCTAGCTTTGCGCCATCTGCTGTCATCTCAAAGATAGTGGCACTTCCATCATCGTTAGTTATCTCGGAACATTGTATTACTGACGCATCAAGTATATTAGATCCACTTAACGATAAGTCATAGTTTACATATAGCGTTCCAGGAATAGTTACCTGTGGCGTATTACTACTACTAAGCGTGAATGTCATAGCTGTAAAGTTCAAGGTGCTTCCTGACGCTTGAATAAGTACTTTACCAGCATTATTAACATACAGCTCATCAACGCCTAATATAGCATATCCGTTAGCATCTAGCGCCTTATTAAGCTGCACAGCATTAGCTATTATTGAACCATTAGTAATCAGCGATAAGTATGACGAGCCGCTAGCATTGCATATCTCATCTACGCTTATCTTGCTTCCGCTGCTTATAACAAGATTGCCTGTAAGTGTTCCGCCTGTAAGTGCTAAGTAGTTACTATTACAATCACCATAAGTCATTATGCTACTACTAATAAGAGACGTGCGTGTTGTAGGATAGCCATTCGCGCCAGGTATTAGCTGAAAATCATTACCTGTGGCTGTTATCTGCATGTACCTATTAGTGCTACTAATAGTCATCCTAGCACTAAGCGTAGTAGTAGTTAATGAAAATGTATTTGAATTACCTGAATCACTATTAGTAAGATCAGTCCGAAAAACGCCTGGCTCTAGCGTTACTACATCTTTATTAGGCGATGTATCATCAGCAGTAAGCCGCACACGCGAGTTGTTATTCTCTACTAAATTAAGCCCATTAGGACTAGCCTTAGGAACATATAGATTAGATGCGCTGTTCTGGATAGCTGTAATAGAAGAGCCACTATCTACTACCTGCCCTGTGGCAGTGAACGTAGCAATGTTTCCAGCTGTAGCTGATCCCACGATATTCATCTTGCTGGCTAATGTGCTAGTGGCATTTAAGTTGCTATCAACTACCTGTCCTCCAGAGCCAAAAGTAGCAAAGTTGCCTGTTCCTGCTGTAGCTGGAGATGTAACAAGGTTCATCTTACCAGACATATCTGTAGTAATAGAATGGTCAAATGCAAATCTACACGTGTCTGCTGTCACATCAAATTCCTGTAATGTATAGACTGCTGTATTATTGCTATGTGTTGAGTCTACTTGCACAACGATATAATCATTTATCGTAGGCAATACATCCGTAGGCATCTCTGATATTAGATCTGCATAAGTTGTAGGTATATTCGCATAAGTAGCAACATTAAACAAGAAGTGACTTCTGTTATTTATAGCGTCTATCTCGTTCTGCAAGTTCGTTATGTCCGTCTTAATAGGCTCTATATCCAAATTCATAAGTGGTATAGCATCACTATCTTTTGGCGTACCTACCGCATCCTTATAATTAAATAAGGGTCTGCCATCAAGGGGCTTTTGACTAGCTGTAGGACCATATACCCCGCTAGTGACTATTGCACCATTTAGCGTGATAGGATGCTCCTCGTCACCTACTTCTACAGCATTCCATCCGTGATAATCATGGTATCCGAGTAGTGCTACATCTGCCGTGCCATCATTAGCCAAGATCTGGAAAGGGTGTCCTGCCGCATCCGTGCCAGGTTGCAATGAAAGACTTGTCTTCAGTTCTTGTGTAGTAGTTGACTCTTTATGCACATACTTGTCATCCGCTTCATCTTTCAGCGATGTGGCTTCAATCGTAATATCTAAAGGATCTGTAGCATCGATGTCTAAATCACTAGACGTGATAGTCACTGCTTGTGACGTTTGCGCACCTGATGTAGCATTTACATAGTGCTGTGTAAGCTTTACGCCATCTGTTATGTCCTCAGGCACGATATGGTGCACAACAAACTCTTCATAAGGATCACTACCTACAACCTTATCTATATCAAGCTTGGTATCTAGCGCGGTCTTAATGACCTCAGATGTGAGCACGTCTTTAGATGTATCAGGCTGTGCCGCATAGTTTAGCACGGCTTGACGAGGATATTCTATCCGTAGTACTTTTGCATTGTCAAAAGGATGTGTAGCATCTATTACAGCTTGTGTCGTAATAATAAGCTCTTCATATACCTTTGTAAGATCATAGCTACCTGAGCCCGTATATACGTAAGACGTAAATCCAGCAGTAGAGCTATATGTAGCAACAAGTGCCACATACTGCTCTGCACCAAGCGGATTAAGATCCTTCATATGTAGATATACATAATGTGTAGCCGTTGTGTCACCTACACACGTAGCCCACACACCAAGATTAGTGTTACTCTTATTTGCTATAAGCACTGCGGAACGTATAGCTGCCGCAGATGCGCCTACGACCGTAGCGAGCCGCTTCTCTACAGCCTCTGTGTTATACAAGGTCTGAGTCTTAGGATCATCATTCGTATCCTTACCTAATGTCAAATCAAACTTCTGTGCCGCCATATAAACTCCTTGCTACACAAACCCATTTATGCTAGCTACTTCACTCTGCGTCAGTGGCGCAGAAGGTCTATTAACTACTTTCATAAATCCATTTATCACGTCAACGTGCATTGGCTTACTCCATGATGTAGTAAGCTCGCCTACTTGCATCTTCGTGCCTTCTGGTATCACGCTAAGCACGTTGCGTTTCTCACACAGCATTTCGAGCAATCACATTCAAGCGTCATGCGTACCTCACTTGCTTTAACGCAGTCATGTATCCTTGATTGCGTTGCACTAGCTCTCTTACCTTGTCTGTCTGCTTCAGCGTGCTATAATACTTGATCTTTTCTTTCACGCCCTTGACGCAATAGTCAAAGAACGCTTTATACAAGACCCATATTATCTCTCTTATGCTCGCTTCTAGAGCATCATCAAGTATAGCCGCGCCAGCAAACTTCTCTACATAATGTATCTGCGCTATCACTTCATTCAAGCATCTGTCGACCCAATGCGACAACGTGCTCTTATCTATAAACTTCTCTATTAAATCATTTTCCCTTATGCGCTGTTTCATAACATCAAGTATCTGTGCTTCGACAGCAAGTATCTTCATGTTATCTTTCAAGGCTAATGTGCCTTTTATCATTGTCTTGTGCTCTGTAAGCACTTCACGGCACGACTGTTTTATCTCAGCATCGATCATCGGTATCTTGTCACGCATACATTGCTCGTCACTTGCTTCAAGCGTTATGCCGTCTTTGCCGATACTCAATGAACGCTTACTCATGAAGTATAGCACTATTCCTACTATCACAATAAGCACGATGCCTATTATGATTAAATTAGCTGATGACGCTGTGGTTATTGCACTCATATTATACGCCTACTATACTTTCTTGTATCTCACGCAACACACCTAGTATCTCACTATTCTGAGATACTAGCTTGTGTAGCAATGCCCTAATGCTCGGAGGATTTACATCCTGAGCATTGTTAATCACATCGAGAAGACCATCTAATTCTGCTTGCGTCATCGGCTCAGGGGATTTGTTACTCATGCTATCTTCTCCATTAAGCATCTGTCGCTATCTACCTTGTATTGCGTGGCTGCTTTACGCGCAGGGTCTAATGAGTCCCATGCGCCATCATCTTCATCATACAGCGTGAAGTGCGTGTAGCCAGGCTTTACATTCTGCTGTATGCAACGCTTCGTTGGCTTAGGTGTATGTGTCATCACGCACTTTGTTACGCCTCCTGCCATAATGTATATGCCTGTTGCATCCATTACATAGCAATCTTCTCTCATTAGCTTTCGTGCTACTGCTTCATCATACAATCTTATTATGTCATCTGTCGTGTAGTCAGCGTGACCATCTCTATGCACCCATTCTAGCAGAGCAAGGAAGAAGCATCCGTAGTCGCGGATGAACTTATGCGGAAAGTTAGTCTGGATGCCTGTCTTCATACTTCCTCTCTATATGCCTGGAACGCAGGCTCGTCACTCCATGCAGTAGGTGTATCACCATGCCACACTCTGTAGCGTGAAGCAGTCTCCTTCGCTTGACGCTCAGTCGATTGCCGTGCGCCAAGCAAGTTGTAAGGATCGTAGCTATTCACTTGATCCTCCGTAGCAATATCTTATTTAATGCGGCGAGCGATTTAGCATCCAGCTCATCTTGTGAAGCTGGATGGCTATCGAGCACAACATAGCTTCCATCTTTCAAGAGACAGAGCAGTGTGCCATCATCACGCTCTATGCATAGCGATAAGTCATACTTGCTATTCAATGGCGTTACCTGCTTTATTCAATGC